>Ga0307478_10001528_pt1 | contig 19846 bp, 19 predicted proteins | sample atmos_gasesECM4C_2_FD_203713 | JGI IMG/M metagenome (GOLD analysis project Ga0307478, IMG submission 203713) | Hardwood forest soil microbial communities from Morgan-Monroe State Forest, Indiana, United States - atmos_gasesECM4C_05 | ecosystem: Environmental > Terrestrial > Soil > Temperate... | reverse complement strand
CGGCAGAACCCCGGCAGAGTCCTGCCAGCCGCGTTTGAAACACGTCGCTTAGACGGCACAACCTGAGTAATTCCAGAAGCTTACAGACTTATCGTGTGCGACCGGAGGCTCGGCCACCGGACTTCACCATGCTTCGATTCGCAATCGGACGGCGGAAGGAGACGGCGGAAGGATAGGTCCGAGCTTAGGCTCGGGCGACCTTTGGGGTTTGATGGTGGACGACCCGCCACATCAATACTTCAGCCTCAAGGGCAGGGCAGTCCGCGAGATCGGACCGGATGGCGTCGAGCGTGGTCCAGACTCGCCGAGTGGCAGATCCAAGAAACCGTAGAAATACCTCGGCGTTGCCTTCTCCCCAAGCCGAGCAGTCCTGCAAGGCCTGCAAACATCCCGCTACCCAGTCGCGCAAGTCGGGGCCGCCGTGTTCGAGACAAGTCTCCAGAAAATTGAAGGTGGCCTGCAACTGGGCATCGCGGCCCTGCCGGAACAGTTCGCCGACAAGACGGGCGAAACCGCAATACTGGCGATCGGACGCGACGCCATCGCCAGGAACAAAAGAAGCGGCTAGCTGCGGAAACTCACGCGCGACCTCGGCGAGCACTGCCTGCTGATCCTTCATAGGAGTATTCGCGAACGGCTGAGGGCAAGCTTACCGCCCGCGGGCGAGGGCGGGGAATGGCCCTGATGGGCCAGTCGCCGGATTGAACGTCACGGGCAACCGTGACCGATGTCACGGAGGAGAACGGAAAGTATCCGTATCTTGAAGGAAGTCCTCCCACCAAGCAAAGCTGTCTCCAATATTCTCCAGGTTTCGCCAGGTAGAAGATGCAGAACGAAGGGTGCGCCGAGTGTATTGCTGCGATGGAGCGGGTCAAAGGGGAGCTTCTCGCCCGGATCGCATGCGCGAATTGCCAGCACTGCCAGAAAGCACAAGAAGACGTGGCGCAACGACAGCGGGAACTCGCTGGCGTCTGGCTGCTTGGGGTGCGATGTCCCCAATGTGGCAAGCGGTGTTGGACGAAGCACGGACTTGCCATCCACCGCTGCCGGCCCGAGTGTTGGGCCGGCAATTGACACGCGCCGACGAATCGCGAATGGACACTTTCAGCGGGCCCATGGCTAGGTCCGTCGTCTTTTGAGACTTTACCCAGGCCCTAGTTTTCCTAGCTTCAGAGCGGTGCCGCTCAGCTTCAACGCAAGCATCCGCGACGCGAGATCCACAATGCGATCTGCGGCCTCTTCAACCCGAATGCCTCGCGCATGAATGTTGGAGATCAGGTTGCGGTCGGCATCGGTGTGCCCTGCGCGGGGAAGATAAGCCATGTAGGCGGAAAGGCTCTCTGCAGTCGCGAGGCCAGGCCGCTCCCCAATCAACAGGACCAATACGCGCGGTGTGACGAGATCGCCGACGTCATTCATGATGCCCACCCGGCAATAGCGCACTACAAACGGGCAGCCGATCGACCAGCCACGCGCGCGCGCACGCTCTTCGACCAGCGGAAACAGCAAGGGCGCCTGCGTCGAGAGAGCCGGAGCCGACAACCCGTCTCCGAGAACGATTTGAAGATCGGGAGAAGTCGGGCAGTTGCTGCGGATGAGGTCTCTTCCAGAATCACTTAGACGGCGGCCCAGGTCGGGGCGAAGCAGGAACTGCGACTTGGACTCGGCCTGACTGGAAACCACGAACATCTGCCAGCGTGCGAGAAATCCGGCGGGCAAGTCACGCGATGGGTCGAACTCGCTCCAGACCGCATCGACGGCAACCGCATGAGCGTTGCGCAGATCGAGCTGCATCTTGGTGCTGTAGGCGGGGCCGCGCTCAACGAAAATGCGTGCGGGCGTACGCGCGCGGACTTTGCGGATCGTGTCGAGCCAGGGGTCGGTCGCTTTGAGATTGGTGTCGTCGCTCATGAACGAGCCGATCAGGAGGAAGTCGTCAGGACGCGTTCGAGTCCGCGCAGAAGTTTTTGATGTCCGCTGGTGTTGAGTGCGACCGGCTCGCCATCACGATAAATCTCGGTGTGTTCGAGCCAGCGCAGAAATTCCGGAGCCGGGCGCAGGTTAAAGATTTTCCGGATGGCCAGCGCGTCGTGGAAACTGGTGGACTGATAGTTGAGCATGACGTCGTCGGTGCCCGGCACGCCCATGAAATAGTTGCAGCCCGCGGCGGCGAGCAGCAGCATCAGGTTCTCGGCGGAGTTCTGGTCGGCAACAGCGTGATTGGTGTAGCAAACGTCGCAGCCCATGGGCAGTCCGAGCAACTTGCCCATGAAATGATCCTCGAGTCCGGCGCGAATAATCTGACGCTCGTCGTAAAGGTATTCAGGGCCGATGAAGCCGACGACGCTGTTGACCAGGAACGGATCGAAGGCGCGGGCGACGCCATAGGCGCGCGCTTCGAGCGTCAGCTGATCCACGCCGTGATGTGCTTCTGCCGATAAGGCGCTGCCCTGGCCGGTTTCGAAATACATGACGTTGTTTCCAGCCCACGGGATGCCGCGCGCGGCGTGGTGCTCGAGCACACGTTCGCGACCTTCGCGCAGCATGGTCAGGGTGACGCCGAAACTTGCGTTGGCGGCCTGTGTGCCCGCGACCGATTGAAACAGCAAGTCAACGGGCGTGCCTCGTTCGAGGCAGGCGAGTTGAGTGGTGATATGAGCAAGACAGCAGGCCTGGGTGGGGATTTCTAAGGTGGTGATGAGCCGATGGAGCGCGGTCAGAATGGCGGCCACACCTTCGACGGAATCGATGGCCGGATTCACGCCGATGACGGCATCGCCACAGCCGTAGAGCAAGCCATCGAGCGTCGCGAGAAGGATTCCGCTGACGTCGTCGCATGGATGATTGGGCTGCAGCCGGATGCCGAGCACGCCGCGTTCGCCCATGGTATTGCGGCAGCGCGTTACATTGCGGATCTTGGCCGCAGCGAGGACCAGGTCTTTGTTGCTCATCAGCTTCGCTACGGCCGCCGCCATCTCTGGCGTTATCCCCCAGGCGAGGGGCTTCAGGTCCGCTTCCGTCGTCCGGTCATCGAGCAGGAACTCGCGAAACGAGCCGACGGTCATACTCGCAATCGGCTGGAAGGCGGAGGCATCGTGCGATTCCAGGATGAGGCGGGAAACGTCGTCAGACTCAAGCGGAATCAGCGGCTGATTCAGAATGTCGGTGAGCAGCACATTCGCGAGCGCGCTCTTGGCGGCAACGCGTTCGCGCGCCGAAGTGGCGGCGATTCCGGCAAGCTGGTCGCCGGACTTCTCCTCGTTCGCCTTGGCGAACAATTCCCGGAGATCGGAGAAGCGGTACGGTTGCGTCATGCGGCGAAACTCGCTTCACCACGGAGTCACAGAGAGATTCAGTAATTTGGTATTTGAGTAATTCAGAGCGTCAGTTGTGCTAACTGCTAATTGCCACGACCTCCCAACCGCCCAACCATGCCCTGCCGCTCTCTGCGGCTCTCAAACTCTGTGATGAACTGCGTCTTTATTGGACGGTCTATCCTTCACGCGAAACTCCTTTCACCACAGAGGTCACAGAAGCACAGAGGGATTGAGTAAATTTGCAATTGAGTAATTTGGCAATTGAATTCGACAATCCCTCGGGTGCGCGTGACTCTCACGCTCCACAAAAGTCATTCATATGCCTTGCCTCGCTCTGTGACTCGGTGTCGCTGTGGTGAGTGCTTTCTTCGGCGAGCAGGCAGCCGTTCTCAAATGCCACCACCCGGGCCGCAATCCAGTGGTTCGCGGGATGGCGTCCGCGGAGGTGCAGTTTCAGATAGTTGTCGGTGAGGGCTTCGGTAAAGGAGTCTGGGACACTCTCGCCGACCTGCGTGTCGGCGGCATCGGCGGCCGCGACAGATGCATCGTTACCATGTGCCAGCGTGATGGCTTCCGCAGTCTTGCCGACGAAGCTCTCCAGGAAGGCCAGTTTTTTCTGCTCACCGAGTTCGCGCAGAATTCGATTGCGCTCGCGCGCGACCTGCACCGGGACTTGCCGCGGCATCGCAGCGGCCGGCGTGCCGGGGCGCGCGGAGTAGGTGAAGACGTGCAGGTAGGTGAAAGGCAGATCCTCGATCATGCGGCGCGTGGCTTCGAACTCGGCGTCGGTTTCGCCGGGGAAGCCCGTCATCACGTCGGCGCCGATTGCGGCCGTCGGCATGGCGGCGCGAATTTTCTCGATCTTTTCCCGATAATGCCAAGGCCGATACTTGCGGTGCATGCGGCGCAAAACCGAATCGCTCCCCGACTGCATGGGCACGTGTGCGTGCTTGGCAATGCGTGGAGAGCTCGCCATGAGAGCGATCAGCTCATCGCTCCAGTCCATCGGCTCAACCGAACTGACGCGGAGCTTTTCAAGGGATGTGTGGTCGAGGATGGCGCGGATGAGAGAGGGAAAAGACAGTCGTCGGTCGTTGGTCGTTGGTCGTTGGCCAAAACCATCGATCGAAGCGGTGTTGAAGGTGTCGTCGCAATGGGCTTGTTTTCCTGAGGCCTGAGACCTGACACCTGACACCTTAGACCTGAGACCTGCTTCTAAGTCTCTTCCCCAGCGTCCGAGATTGATTCCCGAGATCACGAGTTCACGGTAACCGGCGGTGACCAGCGCGCGGACCTCGGCGAGAATCTGATCGAGTCTCAGCGAACGGCTGTGGCCGCGGACGTAGGGGATCACGCAGAACGAGCAGCGGTTGTCGCAGCCGTCCTGGACTTTAAGGTTAGGGCGGGTGCGTTCGTTGGCCGCGTCAAAGACGGGAGCGGCGAGAAGCTCAGTGTGAGCAAAGATGTCGGAGACGAAAATCGGTCGTTGGTCGGCGGTCCCTTCGCTCAGCTCAGGGCGTGCTGAAGTTGGTCGTTGGCTAGGAGCCAGCCGTTGGTCGTTGGTCCCTTCGCTCGGCTCAGGGCAAGCTAAGGTCGGTCGTTGGCTGGAATCCCATGTCGCACTCAGTGAAGTTAAGGGAACGAACGAGTTCTCTGAAGACGACGCGGGTCCCTTATGCAGTTCCTTTACAAGCGCAATGCTTGCCAATTCGTGCTTGTGTGAGTTTCCGATGACCTGGGACACGCCGGGAAGCGCGGCTAACTCTTCGGGAGCGCGTTGCGCGTAGCATCCGGTGACCACGATTTGAGCCTGAGGATTTTCGCGGTGAACGCGGCGGATGGCGGCGCGCGCATCCTGGTCGGCGGAGGCGGTGACGGTGCAGGTGTTGAGGACGACGATTTGCGCATCGCGAATGGCATGCGTGCGTTCGAGGCCGTTCACTTCGAACTGACGCTCGATGGCAGCGCCGTCAGCCTGGGTGGCGCGGCACCCAAAATTCTGTACGTAAAAGCTGGACACCATACTATAGTAGCAGCGCACCCGGGCCCTTTCAGACATCTCGACAAATCCCATCGCTGCGCCGGAGCCCTCGCTCGGGATGGTCCCGCCAGCCGTTTCGCGGCTTAAGTTCTGCTGGGGAAAAGTTTTCATGCGGCGCGTATTGCTGGTAGATGATGACAAGCCGGTGCTTTTGACGTTAAAGGCAGTTCTGGAGTTGAACTCGTTTGAAGTAGACACGGCGGCGTCAGGCGCGGAAGCGTGCGAGAAATTGAAGGCCTCCGAGTACGACGTCGTGATCACCGACGTGCGTATGGAAACGGAAGAAGCCGGGCTGGATGTGCTGCGATTGGCGCGCGCGCAGCGAAACCGTCCGGCGACGGCGATTCTGACCGCGTATCCACCGGCGGACGAAAGCTGGCGAAGCCAGACCGCCGAATCCGTGCTGGTGAAGCCGATCGGGACGCGCAAGCTGGTGGAGCAGCTCGAAGCGATGCTGGCCAGGCGTGCACAGACACCACCGCCTCGGCGCAGAGAGTCAGCACCGTAAGCCGCATTGGTAGCAGTGGGGAAAACGCCAGGAAAAGAGGGGAAGGTCGCTTCCTGGAACGAATCCGGCCGGGTGACGCACGCCCCTACTTCACCGGCCGCTTGCCATATTCCATGTCAGGCGCTTGCAGCCTGCTGTTGCCGCTTCTGCTGAAAGCACTCCCGGCAAAAAACTGGCCTCCCCTGCGTTGGTTTGAAGGGGACGGTGGTTTCTTTGCCGCATTGCGAGCAAGTGGTTCGAGTCTCGGTCTTGTTGGGCATCTGTCCGGGAACTGCCGCGCCCAGAACGGCAACCCGTTTGGCCTTGCATGCTTTGCAGCGCTTCGGCTCGTTTTTGAACTGCTTGTCGTGAAAGAACAGTTGCTCCCCTGCGGTGAAAATAAAGTCAGAGCCGCAGTCGATACACTTGAGTACCTTGTCCTGGAATTCCATCCCTCACCCCATTCCCCGGTCGCACGCGCGCGAAGAAAGCGGTTGCTTTCCGCACGCACTTGCTGCGCACAGAGTTGTTACGCACCCCCCCTCGAACACTTGCCCTTGGATTCGGCCCGCCTGCGGATCACGCAGGTTCACTACGAAGAAGAAACGTGATGCCAGAGTTACAGTCGCGGCATTTTAAAAGACCGTGGGGAAAAGAAATGGGTCACCGTCCGGAGGAGGAGGAGACCCATCGGTTGCTAATCCAGTTCTTTACGAGCTTTTTTCCGGCTGCGTTTGCGCGCGAGCGCTTCTTTGACACGCTTTCTTTCGCCGGGCTTCAGGTAAAAGGAGTGGCGCTTAACCTCCTTGATGACGTCTTCCTGTTGCACCTTGCGCTTGAAACGACGCAGCGCGTTCTCGAGGGCCTCACCCTCTTGAAGTCTTACTTCCGCCAACGAACTACACCCCCAAACTCGTCCCGTTGGACCCGATAGTTATTGCAAGGTTCCGAAGGCAAGTCAAGGGGGAATGTCAAAGTTTCCGCATAAACAGGGGCTTTGCGTGCGCGATGGTGCGCTTCGTCCATCATTCATTCGAACTAGAAAATGAATTTGAGCGCAAACTGAATTTGGCGCGGCGCGTACGCGCTGGTAGCTCTCGTTAAATTCGTGGGCCTTGCGTAGTATGCGGGAAAGTACTTGATTCCAATAGTTTTAGTGAGCTGAACGAAATCGGTCGCTGTGCTGGTGAAACCATCGTCGGTGATCACCACGCGCTGATTGTCGCGATTGAATGCGTTGAAGGCTTCGGCGAGCAATTCGATTTTATAGCGCGGTCGCAAATAGAGACGACGCGTAAGTCGAAGATCTGCCGTGGCGTAGTCGGGACCGAGAAACGCGTTGCGGCCATATCCCGGCAGGCGATCGTTGGAGGAATTGCCGTCCTGGTTGGGATCGCCGAAAACTTTGGCGTCAACCGGGCGGCCGCTGCCGACGGTGACCACGCCGGCAAGTTTCCAGTCGTTGAAGACCTTGGCGAGGACAGCGTGCTCGCGTCCGAACAGAGTCGGTTGCTCGATCGCGGAGAGCACAAAGCGCTGACGCTGGTCGGTGACGCTGGGGCCCCGCTCGGAAGACGCGGAATAAGTGTTCTGTACAGTGACGGGACGGTTGGCGACGAGTGCATCCTGGCCATCGTCGTAGGCATGGGAGTAGGTGTAGGCGAGGCGGAAATAGAAGCCGTTGGTCATGCGGCGCTGCAGCGAGAGCGTGGCGCCGTGATAGAAGCTGGAGGCTGCGCTCTCGAATTCGTTGATGGCGCCAAGCTGCGAAATGGGACGCGCAAGCGGGTTGATACAGGGCGGCCAAGGGCAGGTCATGGATTGCGTCATCTGCCAGGTGGAGAACGACGGAACATCCACGTAGGCGCCAAGAAAATTGGTTCCGGTGGGGTCGAAGACAGGATAGCTCGCGTCAACCGGAACGGGAAGATTGACGTCGCGAGCGCGGATCAGGTTTTGTCCGTGCACGTACATGTACGAGACGCCGGCGGCGAAGCGACTGGCGAGTTCGCGTTCGAGATTCAAGCTGGCTTGATGGACCCGCGGTGTGATGAAGTTCGGCGAGAAAGAGGCAACGTCGGAGCTCAGATAGCTGGCAACAGTGGAGGGCGGCGCGCAGAAAGTGGCTTTCATCGGGCAGGTGGCAAGCGCCTTCGGGAAGGTGGGAAACACCTGGCGCTCGTAGTAGTTCATGTTGTCGAGGATCATGTTGGCGGAAGTGAACCCGTTGTCAGTGGCGACGGTGGATGTGTAGATCTGCGGGATGCGCGTGAAGAACAGGCCGTATCCGGCGCGAATGACCAGGGGACGATCGTGCCCGATCGAATACGCGAGCCCGATGCGCGGGGAAATGTTGTGATCGTTGAACGGAACTTTCCCAGACATCGGCCACAACGGGTTCGTCTGCATGCCCTTGGTGGAGAAAGTTTGCAGGTCGTAGCGGGCGCCGAGGCTTAAAGCAAGGCGGCCGGTGACACGGACCGTGTCCTGCACGAAAGCGGAGTACTCGTTGGTGTCGGGGTTCGAAACTGCCGATCCGAAGTTCTGGATGTAGTAGCGCGGGACCTGGTGTGCGTAGGCACGTAGCGGCGTGAGTTTGAGGCCGTAGCGCATCGGATCGAACGTCCAGGGATCGACCGAGATGGTGTCGTAGTAATACTCACCGCCAAACATCGAGGGGAAGAAGTTATAGATCCAGGAGAAGAGGCCGTCGCCACCGAACTTCCAGGAATTGCGTGCTTGTTCGAAGCTAAGCGTTTCGGCGAGATGCAGGCGGTGTTCGCGCGTGTCGCGGGGCAGGATGGTGGAGCGTCCGATGCCGTCGAGGACGTTGGTGATGTGGGTGCGCGCATCGGCAGAGTTAGCGATCGAACTTTGCAGGTCGCGGGAGAACTGCGCGCGCAGATGGCTCACCAAGCGTGGGGACAAACCGCTGGTCAGGGCAATCGAACCAGATTCGGTGGTTACCTCTTCTTCCCCGTTGTCGCTGAGGGAGGAATTGGTTACGGGGCTGGCGGGATCGAAGAAGACGTTATTGGTTCCGTAGTAGCGCGACGTGTTCAGGCGCGCCGAGAGATGATGTTTTGGGGTGAGGGTGGCATCGAGCTTCAGGAAGCCGGTGTTGCCAAGAAGATCGGCGCGAAAATTTCCTGCCAGCTGATTGAGCCGGGCAGCGGTAGCGAAGACTAGCGGTTTATCATTGTCTTCGTAGTCGCCCGGTTGCAGCGGTCCAGTGCCGGCCTGAGGGACGAGAACCGATCCGCCGCTCATGAAATTCACTACGGTCGGCACGTGAAAGATGTGCTGGTCGTATCCCGCAAAAAAGAAGATGCGGTTGGAACGGATCGGGCCGCCGATGGTGCCGCCGAATTGCTGCTGGCGGCCGTCGGGTTTGAAGCCGAGGAAAGCAGGCTGCGCGCCAAACAGGTTGTCGCGAATGAAGTAGAAGCCGGTGCCGTGCACGTGATTGGACCCCGACTTGGTGACGACGTTGACCACCGCTCCGCCGGCGCGTCCAAGTTCGGCGCCGTAGGTGTTCGACGAGACGCGGAACTCCTGCACAACTTCGTTGGAGAACTGGTAAGGAGCGCGGTAGCGTCCGCGGGCTTGCGAGAAGAAGGCATTGTTGTTGTCGGCGCCATCGACCAGGTAGCTCGACTGGTATCCGCGAATGCCGCCGAAGGCAAGATCGCCGTTCGAGGCGGAGGTCAGACCACGGGGATCCTGCGTGACTCCGGGAGCGAGCAGGGAAAGATCGGTGAAGCGGCGCCCGTTCAGCGGCAGGTCGTTGATCGCCCTCTCGTCGATGACCGTTGAGATGGAACTGGGAACGGTTTCAACCAGCGGTGGCGCGCCAGAAACTGTCACAGTTTCGTTTGTGCTCGCCAGGGTCAGCCGAAATTGCAGTTCGATGGTGCCGCCGACATCGACGTGAACCTGCGGACTCACCTGCGGCGACATGCCTTTCATTTCCGCACGCGCGGAGTAATCGCCGGGGGGAAGAAGTTCGAGAGCGAAGCGACCCTCGGAATCGCTGGTGGCGGAGTAAATCGTCCCGGTAGCTGCGCTCACGAGGGCGACGGTCGCGGCGGGCAGGGGTCGGCCGTCGGGATCAAAGACGGTGCCGCGGAGAACGCCAGTGGACGCATCCTGGGCGTGTGTGAACGGAGCGAGGATCAGGGTCGTCGCCAGCACAACGAGGCGAGGGAACGAAATTCGAGGCATGAGTCCCACCTGGGATGGAATGGGGCTCGGAAGGAACAGGGGAAACAGTTCGAGTTTTAGCATCGCGGCGGGCGCGGGGATGTGCCGGTGCGCACATGGTGATGTGCGGTGTTGGGACGACGAGTACCAGAAAGGGAAGTGGGGGCTTAAAGAGCTTTTAACCGCAAAGAACGCCAAGAATGCCGCAAAGAGCGCGAAGAAGAGCGTCCTCACTGCTAAGGGCACAAAGAAACAGCGCAGCTGGTTCCATGTTTTCAGGCGTGCGCAGGGTTGCGATTTTCTCGCTTGGGCCCAATGAGCGATCGCTCTCCATGCAAACTGGTGTGGCCTCCGCGTTCCTGTGAAGAGGTGATGATCGTGAAGACAGGAATGGCGGAACCAAAAAAGCTGGGGCTGGCTTGTGGTCTGATTGCGGTCGCGGGAGTGCTCAGTATCCGATGGGTGGATTCGGGATTCGTACAAAAGGCCGAAATGAATGGAAGCGGTGTCTTGCGCCCCTCAGCAGGTAGCAGCAGGGCTCTGGTGAGCAAGACTTGGGTCGATCCGATGCTGAACATTGGTGCTCTGCGAGACGCCGAGGCTGCGAGGTACGAGGGATCGGGGCGGGACATTTTTCATGTCGCTTTGGATCTGACCCCACACCGGAAAACGGAAAAATGGGATCCGGAAAAGGCCGTGACGAGGCACGAAGAGACCGTGACGCCCTTCCCGCTGACATTTTTCGGCTTCTCGCGACGAGGCGATGCGCGTTCGATATTCCTGCTGGCTGGGGACGACGTCTTCATCGCACGCGAAGGAGACGTCGTGGACCGACGGTACAAGATCGTGCGAGTGACACCTAAATCGGTGGAAGTCGAAGATCTGATGAAACAGGAGACCCAGAAGTTGTGGCTCAAAGACGGATAAGCGAGGATGCTGATCCCGGTCTCGATGCTGCACAAGTGTCCAAAAAATAAGGGCCGCTTCCAGATCGGTTACACCTTCGTCGAAGGCCATGAAACCTGATCGAGCAGGGAGCGTAAACGATGTCCTTTCGCGGGATTGATCATTTCGAGGTAGGCCACGCGCCCCTCGAGGTGTGAACGGAATTGCGGGTGGGCATCACGGTTTTGGGAATCGGCGCCGTGGCGGATGCAATTGGTGAGCGTTGCCTTGAGGCGGTCGAAATCCCGGCGCACGATGTTCATGCTCCGGTTGGTCACGATGCCGGCTAGGTGCTGGCGCACTCCCTGGCGCATGACGCGGGTCTTGCGATGGTTTACCGAAAATCCTTCCTCAATCAAGACTGCAGCTACGTGGATCGAGAAGCGATCCACGCATTTCTCGAAATCTTTGTCGCCGGAAAACGCTAAATCGTCGGCGTAACGCGTGTATTGCGCACCGGCCGATTTCGCCAGGCCGGCCAGGCGGCAATCGGTGCGGTAGGTGCAGATGTTGGCGAGCGCCGGTGACGTCGGGCCGCCTTGAGGCAGATGTGGCCTCGAATACAAGTCGCGCCCAGCGTATGCGGCGCTGTACTCGCCGCCCTGCGCCAAATTCGACCATAGCGAGCGCGGTGTATTGGTCGTGCAGAATCCGGCGAGCAGGTCGGCGACAGATTCCGGATACCCGGCGATACGAAAGAACGTTGCAATGCGAGCGGCGCTGAAGGTGGGGAAGAAATCCTGCAGATCGATGCGGAGAACGACGCGACGGCCCACATGCGGAGCGACAAACGTTCGAATCGAACGGTCCCGCAGAAACCCATGTGCGGCGGGATGCGGCGGAATCTTGTTTAGGATATGAAAGAGAATCTGGCGCTGGATGTCTTTCAGGTGCGGCTTGGGAATTTCAATGAGCCGAAAGCCGCCGGTTGACTTGCGCAGAACGCGGTAGTGATAGTGCTGGAGACGCCGAGCGTTCATCTTCGCGGCAAGACCCTTCAGATCGGCCAGCCATAGCAAATCTGAGGGGTTTACCGCCAGCCACTCAGATAAGGTTCCGACCGACTCAATGGCGGGAACATTCCAGGAAGCAGCCGCCGCGATCGGTTGCATGGTCTGAGGTTCGGCGAGCCAGTATTCGATTTCTATTTCTGCGCGATACCTCCGTCGAGCTTCCAGCACTCCACTGTCTTTGCGAAGGAAGGCAATCACCTCGCGCTGGTGCGGCCGGGAGCGCTGGCCAAACGCTTTCACATAGCGTGCGGCCACCGGGCGGAGCCAGCGCCAATTCCGGCCCAAGGTCCGAACGAGGCGTGAGTGGGCATCCGCGACATTGACTTCGCCGGCGAGAAGGGAAGAGGCCAGGACATCGAGCAGAACAGAAGTCTTCATGTCTGCAACCGGCGAGGCGCTCCAACGAGTCTCACCTTGCATGACCAGGACTGCGCAACGCGCAGCGTCGGTCTCGCGACGAACTGTCAGGTCTACACGTTTCCCCGGGGTAACCCCGGAGAGGCAGAGCCGGACCCGACGGCCCAACCGCGCCGGATTGGAGCGCCTCGCCGACGCAGCTATGGTAGCAGCTTCAACAAGTCGGTGCGCTCTTGTTTCTCTTGAGTCGCGGGTAACTTTGGATATCTGGCGACTTAGGCTATGTGTGGTGTCTAAGTGAGGGATGAGCGGGCGGCTGAGACGAGTCGGTGGAGTCGGCGTCGCGCTGATCCTGATCGGGATTGCAATACCACTTGGCTTTCATTGGTGGATGCAGAGCCGGAGCTGGGTTCCGCTCGATATTCCCATCTCGATGGCGGCAGGACACATTCGCAGTCCCGAATTCGAAATCAATCTTGAGGGAGAGTACTGGATCTACGTAGATGTTGACCGGCAGTTCAAACCAGACTCCCTCGAGTGTCTGCTCGGCCTTCCTCCCTATTACAGCGATTGTCACGATCACTCGTCCATTGTGCAAACCTCGTGGCGAATTACCAAGGCCGGAAACGAGGTTACTCGCGATCACAACATAGCGCCAGTTCGGGTCGGTCCATGGGATCGTGTGGGACGTGCGATTGGATCGTTCGCCGCGGACAAATCGAAACACTACGCCCTCGATCTCGACATTCTGGCAGACGCGAGCGAACTGAACGGCGGGAATCCGAGGCTGAAGATCGAGGAACTTGGCGGTGCGTACGTGGGTTACAGTTCGCTCGAAGATGATTGGTCCAATGTTGCATTCCTGTTGGTTGTCACTGGCATCGTTCTTCTTGTAGTGGTTCTTGTGGGGTGGGCGCGGGAGAGAGACCGCTGGAGATTGCAGTTAACCACGGTTGGTCCGCAGCCCAGAGAATTATTCTTCGATCATAAGGATGCGAAGCCGGCAGGGTACTCGGCGGGATCGGAGAAGAAGAAGCTGCCAGCCTCTTTCTGGTTCGGTGCTGTGCTCGTCTGTGCGGGAGCCGCATCGTTCTCCTCGATCGCAATGTGGCTCAATACACGGAACTGGACACCGGTGGACATGCCAATTTCGCTGGCGCGCGGCCATGTGCGCACGGGGCCGTTCAACGTCAACGTCAGAGCTGGCTACGACGTGAGGATTGACTACAGCACTTCGTCAGAACGTGCCGACTGCTTCTGGTATAGCCGCGGCAAAGCAAGTTGGTCGCTGTATCGGAATGGCGTTCGCGTTAAGGATTTTTCTGATCCATCGCCTTACGCGAGCTTGGGATGGTTCGACGGCGAACACGGTACCTACCAGCTTGACCTGCAGATCGATTCGGATACTGGGTGCCTGGATACAGGTCATCCGCGGCTGAGAATTTTCACCGAACGTCGCGTTTTCGAAGAGAGACTCGACCCATGGCTGTGGTTCAGCGCGTTAGGTACAGCTTGCGGTGCCAGTTTGGTAGTTCTGGGTTGCATCGCGCGATTCAGAAAAGAACGGGATGCAGCTTCGGAGCTGACCGGCGAAGCGAGTGTCGGACAGAATTTCCAGTGGGCGCAGCGATTGCCGCTCCGGAAGCCGTTTGCGGGGCTGCCGTCGTTCGGATTGCTGGCTGCGTTGGTATACATCATGTTCTGGCTGCCGATGCGGCTTATCGATGCGATGTTCTTCGAGGCTCGGGCCGCCCGCGGTATCTACGTACGCTCTGCTCAGGCCGTGCCGGCCGAGAAGCAGTCCGTCGCCCAGCCTGACCCTGTCGTAGTGCGCATCGAAGCGGGCGTCTTTGGATCCGCGCCGCGACTTTACCTCAACGGCACTTCGGTGACGTGGGCGGATCTGCAAAAAGCGATGCAGAAAGGAATCGGCCGTCGTTCAGATTGCACCGTATTCGTCGGGGCAAACGACGATACGGCGTGGTATGAGGCTGCGCAGGCAATGGACATCGCCCGAGGCTTGGGTTGCAAGGTTGTGTTGCTGACCACAGAATCAAGTAAGGGCACCCGGCATGGCTGTATTCCAGCCGTGATTTACTCTCCTGGGATTGGCGGCCGCGATCGGGGCAAAGGGCAATTGGTGAAATGGGGATGTTTCAACAGTGAGCTTCCCGTCCGCACGAACGTGCCCCCTTCCGGCCTTTACGTGCCATTCACAAGTGGAAGATCGAAACGTAGGCTGGGAATCGAGCAGTACTCGGGGGAGGGCTGTTCAGCGATGCGTCCCAGGACTCTAACCGGAGTCTGGGGCGTTTTCGTTTTTGGCGTCAGCTTCTGCCGTCCTGGGGGCGTCCACTAGCTTCGTTGCGACCGGGTTGTGAGTAATCGGGACGTTTCGGCAAGTACCGGAAGGTACGTTTAGGATGGGTGCCAACAATTTAAAGGGTGCGCAAGCCTTTTTCGGGCACGCGCACCCTATCCTGGTTTCGCTTAGACTGATCGAACGTTCTCTGCCTGAAAGCCCTTCGGGCCTTTCGTGACATCGAACTCTACAGTTTGGCCTTCTTGCAAGCTGCGGAATCCGCCAGCCTGAATCGCCGAGAAATGCACGAAAACGTCTTCGCCATTCTGACGGCTGATAAAGCCATAGCCCTTGGCGTCGTTAAACCACTTTACTGTTCCTGTTTCCATTGATGTTCCTGTTTCTATTTGAATTTCTGCTGAGAGGAATCGCTGCCGGTGAGAAGGGGTGACGCTGGTTGGCGGAACCGACTTTCAACTGCTTGTGAACCAAACTTAGCCGATATTGCTTGGATGCATCCCGCCGACAAGGGATTCAGAATCTTGTAGTACACAAATCTACCTGCACCCGGTCTTGGAGCACGGTTCCACCGGGCCACCGCAAGGCAATCGTTCACTCCGAGTAGCCTTCTCCCTCGTCGTCGTTCTCTTCGCGGTCTTCCTCGTCTTCCGCTTCTTCGTCTTCCTCGTCTCCGTCTTCGGGAACTTCTCGAAGCAAAGCGTCGGGCGGAACGACCAAGCGATCAGCGGGAATTGCTGTCGCGGTGACGCTATTTCTGACGCAAAACACTGTGACTGATATTCGGCCAGAATTCCTTGAAGACATTAAACACACCATCAAGGGCAATCTGGGTCAACCACTTCTGCCCGGTCTTGGTCCAGGTACGATACCGGCTTGGATAATAGAGATCGGAGACACCGGCTCCTGCGCCGTTGCCTACAATCTCCGATAAGTTGAAGGTCCTACTGCCGGAATCGGTCCGGGTCACTAACAGGCGGCTGATCGCGTAGCCGGTGCGTGGGAAGAATCCTCCATGGCCTAGAGTGTAGTAGCGCGGATCTTCGCGAGTAACGGCGGGCACGATGGCTTCGGTAAAGTAATTTCCTACGGCTTGATCGGCGAACGAGTGCCAATAGTAACGGCCATAGCCTACGGCCCCTTGACGAAATTCGGGATAGGAATTCTGCGCCTGGCCGACGCCAGCTAGCATCCCAGCAAAGATGAAGGCTGAGTAATCGAAACTGTCCTGCGTCGCGAGCCAGAATTTGTTCTTGAGCGAAAGCGGGGGAAGGTGAGTATCGGCACTGACGGCCCGGTAATTTGGAATGACCCAAAGGATACGCTTGGGCTGCTTGAGGCCAATATCCGGGGGAGCTGCGTTGACCGGCGATAGCGGGTCTCCCTGGCTTTGCGGCTCTCCAGTTGTTCCCCGTGAGGATGAGGAGGCCTGCGCGCTCCCCGACTGCTCACCAGGTTGAGCCATCAAGACGGCGCTCGGCGTATCCGGAAGCAGGGTTTGGGCATATAGAAAAGGTGGGGAAGATGTGATCAGCAGAACAGCCGCGACAGATCCGACAACGAAGAAAAGATGCTCAGATCGGGCGAAGGCGCGGTACCCCAGTCTCACCCATGAAGTTGCGACGTAGTTCTCCTTCACTCTCATACCGTATCGATTCGCTCACGGTGCGATCAGTTGCAATTATCCTGCAAGGTGAAGGACGAAAAGTTTGACGGGCTCGAAATAACGAAGTTGTTTTCCGGCGGTTGATAGGGAGCCACGCCGATTCGCAAGGAGCAGGGATTATAAGGTCAGATCGGAAACGCAAACTCGGGCTTACCTGAGGTGGTCCGAGATGACTGACGAAACCTCGCGTTCTCACCAGCCTGCGCCGTTTAGTGACCAAAATTCAGGTTCAATGAGTAATTCAAAACCTTTCAGCAACTCGAAGAATGGTCGTTTGTTCGGAAGAACCAGATTCGATTTCTGCGTTGCGTTCACTCCATACCTGAACTGCGTTGTGCAGTTTGCCCTGTGGGTCGTGCCTTCGCGATGTTCGGCGGGTTGTGGCTCCGGCGGTGGGCCTCCGTGCAGGCTGAGCTGGCCCAACCGGCAGAGGTTGATGGCATCGCCGAGGATGCGCATTGCCTCCTGCGGGGCGTGGAAGCCCATCGAGTTTTCTGACATCACGAAGTCGATCATGAACTGATCGCGGCGGTGATGTTTTCATGGCACCGGCGGCAGGCGTTCTCGGTGACGCGATGGTCAAACCTGGTGATCTCGATGGTGTCGGGATACCAGCCGGTGGTGAAGTAGAAGGAATGCCAGAATCCGTTGTGAGCCTTTACGGCGTATTTGCCGACGATGTTGTGTGGCGTGTGGCAATCGTTGCATGTGGCGGCCGAGTGGTGGCTGGATTTCAGCCACGCGTCGTATTGCTCGCGCATGACGTGACAGTTCGCGCACGCCGCGGGGTTGTTGGTGAGGTACGAGTATCCCTTGGAATAGATGAAAGCAAAGAAGCCGAGACCAAGGAACAGGCCGACGGCCACGCCCAGCAGCAGGGTGTTGCGCAGGGAAGCGTTCATCGTGCTTTTCTTGCTCACCAGCACGCAGCAGGGTCATGGGTACGCGGCAGCGGGTGGAAGATGAAAATATACTCTTGCGAAGATTGGCGATGTGACTTATGTCACAGCGGAAATTCTTTACCACAGAGGACACGAAGGGCACAGGGGGTGCTCGCCCTGCGATCTTCTGTGAACTCTGTGGTTATTGGTTTTTCGTTAAGTCACTGTGGCGTTTCGCGCCAGGCGTTTTCCAGGGCAACGATTCGTACGTCTGCGAGGATTGGCGATTTGACTTATGCCACAGCGGAAATTCCTTACCACAGAGGACACGGAGGACACAGGGGGTGCTCGCCCTGTGTCCTCTGTGAACTCTGTGGTTATTGGTTTTTCGTTAAGTCACTGCGGCGTTTCGCGCCAGGCGTTTTCCAGGGCAACGATTCGTACGTCTGCGAGGATTGGCGATTTGACTTATGCCACAGCGGAAATTCCTTACCACAGAGGACACGGAGGACACAGGGGGTGCTCGCCCTGTGATCCTCTGTGAACTCTGTGGTTATTGGTTTTTCGTTAAGTCACTGGACGATTTCGTGCCATGCGTCTTCCGGCCAACGAGTCTCACGTCTCGCCCCGATCGCGATGCGCATGGTATGTTCATTTACTTCGGCATGGCGCGTGGAACGCGCTGTGCTGCCATCATCATGATTCGATCGTTCAAGGGAAAGCATCCAACGATTCCGGCGTCCTGCTACGTGGACGGCTCGGCGCAAATTATCGGTGACGTTGTGCTGGGCGAAAACGCAAGTGTGTGGATGAACGCAGTGCTGCGCGGCGACGTGCACGAGATCCGCATCGGCGCGCATTCGAATGTCCAGGATTGCTCGGTACTGCACGGGATGAAGCAGCAGTATGGGGTCTACCTGGGCGAATACGTGACGGTGGGGCACTCGGTCACGCTTCATGGCTGCGTGATTGAAGACCGCTGCCTAATTGGCATGGGGTCGATCATTCTGAACGGCGCGCGGATCGGAGCGGGATCGATCATCGCTGCGGGGACTTTGATTCCTGAGCAGACGGTGGTTGAGCCCGAGTCGCTGTGGATGGGATCGCCCGGGAAATTCCGGCGCAAGCTTGGCCCGCAGGATCAGGAGACGATTTTGCGCTATGCGAGGAATTATTTGGGATATCGGGAGGAGTATTTGAAGGAGAGCAGCTGTTAGCCATTAGCTGTTAGCTCTTAGCTTCCTGCTTTTGACGAACGGCGGCCATGGAAAGGGCTAAGAGCTAAAGGCTAAGAGCTAAGAGCTAAAAAGCTAAGAGCTAAAAGCCAGAAGCCAAAAGCTGGTTTTCTATGATCAAAGCTGTACGGGGAACTCGGGATTTGTTGCCGCCGGAGACGGCGCTGTGGAACTTCGTGGAGGCCAAGGTGCGCGAGGTGATGCGCGCTTACAACTTCCAGGAAGTTCGCACGCCCATTTTTGAGGCGACGGAGTTGTTCGCCCGCGGGGTGGGCGAAGAGACCGACATTGTCTCGAAAGAGATGTACACCTGGGAGGATCGCGGGCGGGCGGAGTCGGACCGAGGACAATCGCTGACGCTGCGTCCCGAGAACACCGCCGGCGTCGTACGCGCCTACATCGAGCACAAACTGTGGGATCGGGGGCTGAACAAGCTCTACTACATCGGTCCGCAGTTCCGGCGGGAGCGGCCGCAGAAAGGACGCTACCGGCAGTTTTATCAGATTGGGGCGGAAGTCATCGGGCCTTCGACGGCGGGCAGCGAGTCGCCGGCGCGCGATGCCGAGATTCTCGAGATGCTCGCGACCCTGCTCGACCGGCTCGGAATCCAGGGCTGGACTTTGGAGTTGAATTCCGTTGGGTGTCCAGCGGACCGGGAGAGGTTTAATGCGGCGCTGAAGAAAGCCCTGGAGCCAGTGGTTGGACAGATGTGTGCCGATTGCCAGCGGCGAGCGGTGACCAATCCGCTGCGCGTGTTCGACTGCAAGGTGCCCGAGGATCAGCCGATCATCGAGAAGCTGCCGCGGATCAGCCAGTTTCTGGATGAAGGCTGCCGCAAGCATTTTGAAGAAGTTCAGGCGATTTTGCAGGCCGTGGGTGTGCCGTTCAGGTTGAACGATCGGCTGGTGCGCGGGCTGGATTATTACACGCGCACCGCCTTCGAGTTCACACACGGCGCGCTGGGTGCGCAGAACGCGATACTCGGTGGCGGGCGGTACGACGGATTGTCCGAAGCGCTGGGCGGTCCGGCGGCACCGGGAATCGGGTTCGCGATCGGGGAAGACCGGCTGGTGATGTCGCTGGCCGCATCGGCGCCGGCGGTGGCGCAGAAGCCCGACGTCTACATTGCTCCGCTGGGCGAAGGGATGAACCGGGAAGCAGGAAAGCTGGCGCGCGAGTTGCGGCGCGAGGATCTCGTCGTGGAATTGGGAGACGAAAGTTTCCGGCTGAAAAAGTCATTTGATTCGGCAGCGAAGCTGGGTGCGCGCTATGTGCTGATCGTCGGGGAGAACGAAGTCAAGTCGGGGATGTTTACACTGAAGAACCAGGAAACGGGGGAGCAGGTATCGGTGCCGCGGGCGGAGCTGGCGGCACGGCTTAA
>Ga0307478_10001527_pt1 | contig 19851 bp, 40 predicted proteins | sample atmos_gasesECM4C_2_FD_203713 | JGI IMG/M metagenome (GOLD analysis project Ga0307478, IMG submission 203713) | Hardwood forest soil microbial communities from Morgan-Monroe State Forest, Indiana, United States - atmos_gasesECM4C_05 | ecosystem: Environmental > Terrestrial > Soil > Temperate... | reverse complement strand
GCATCTTGGTGCGGGGAGGAACCATTTCGGTCCTGAACCCGCGCGCAGAGAGAGCGTCCCGCAGCGCGGCTATCGCCGACTCCGTCGAAACCTCAAACCATTCGCGATGACGGCGGTATTTGGCAAGCAACTCATGCGCAGCATCCTCTATGTCGACAGGGGCGACGCTGCTGCATTGGCAGATATAAGAAAGGACCAAAATCAACGGGGAACTCCCTTGGTGAGCGGTGAACCTGTTAAAGGGATTTTCAGCGGCTCCAATCTTCACGAACCCGTTCGTCGCCGACACCACATAAACAAATCCACTCGTTTTTCTAACACTCCGCATCGGGTGGCTTTTTGTCATTTTCATCACCTTCGACAATCTGCAGTTGTTTGACGGCCCAATCCAGCGCGGCGTTCCAGCCACGAGGAAACGCCCCTGCAGGCCGCTTCAACTTGCCGGCAAGCAGCTTCTCGCAAAATTCGGACGTCTGCTGCTCGTTCATATTCGCGTCATGGCGATGATGCGGGCGAAGGGATAGTCCGGCGCTTCTTTCGGTATCGCGCGCGGACAACTTTCCGCATGATTTCCGAGCCTTTCGAACCGCTTCGTAGCGCCCCGCTGGCCCTGCCGCCGGAACGCGAAAACTCCTTCAATACCAGCGGTTTTGCGCGTTCCACCAATTTCTTGCTGATGCGCGCAACCCCGCCGTTGGGGAATAGCGGCCGCTCCCGCCCCTCCCACACCGCGGACATGCGCTTTTCGGCCTCCGGATTGATCCGCGGCACGAATTCGACGGCGAACAGCTCGCAGAACAGCGCGAATGTGCCGTAGGTGATACCGCGCTCTTCCGACGGTCCAAGGATTTTGTTGGTGTGGCCCTTGGTCAGTCCGCCGCGATCGTCGCATAAATCATTGGTCAGGCCCCGATGCTCTTTCATGAGCCGGAACACGTCAACCACGTCCTGCATGGTGCGAACCACGGGCAGGTCGGGCGGCGCGGTCATAAGTGCCATTCCGATATGGGGACATGCCGCGCCGTTCCATCTCCGCAAAACTCGACAGCGGCCGATCCGAACACGCCGAGCTCGATGAAGTAGGCGCGCATGATCCGCTCGTTAATTGCCTCCAGTTCCTTCATAAGTTCCAGCGCCATCATGCTCGGCGATACGCCGTAAACCTCCAGCTCGGCCGGCATCGCCTTCACCGGCATGATCGATGCCACTCGCACGATGGCAGGCGCCGCCACGAGCGACACGAGGCCGGTGATGAAGCCGCGGCGGGATTGGATAATAGTCACCGGCGGAACTCCGCACATGCCCGCATGACACTCACATCCGGATAGCCGGAATGCAAAACTACGTCACCGGGCTGGCGCGGAAGCCGCGCTGGCGGGTGCCTACGGCACTCTTTGAGTTCGTCCCCTTGCAAACGCCCAGATACGACCGCAAACTTGCAATCCCAGCATTTTTTGTCCTGCCAGTTGCGCTCGCTCATCCCAGCCGTTTCCCCCGCATCTCGGCCCGCAACTGCCGAGTCCGCAGATCCCGCAGTCTGATCTCAAGCTCAATCCGCCGGAGCTCAATCCGCCGGCGCGATCGAGGCTTGGTGCCGACGAGCTCGCGTCGCGTCCGCTCGATTTGCTCGAGGATGGTCATTCGGCAGCCTCTGCGAATTGCCCCACCTGATCCCCGCAACAATCCCAGCCCTGCCGCGATTCTCGCGAGAATAGCTCGAGAAACGGGCCGGCGACGAGCCGCTCAATATCCGGCTTGAGCCGATCAGGCTTGCGCGAGTGCTCCCGTCGCGGCTCGATAATCAGCTTGCGGACCGCAGCGCTCAGACGTTTGGGATGCCCGCGCGTGAACAGCAGGCATTGCTCTGGATTGCTGCGGGTCCAATAGCCGGTCCCGATCGGAAATCGCTTGTGGTTCTGATCCTCGTGCAGTTTGTGCCGATTCGACGTGACGCGCCGCTCTTTGACCCAATAGAATGCAACCGTTTTGTAAGTAAAACCCCAAGCGCGACCGACTTCAAAAGCTTCCGGCAGCATCGGATCAACAGCCCATAGAAACAGGATGCAATCCTTGGCGGCCAGTTCCGCGACCGGCAGCGCCTTGATCTCATCGAGCGTCATGGTGGCGTAGTGGCGCTCCGGGCGGTTGCAACGCTGTCCGTCGCGGTAATAGCCATCCCTCGATCGTGTCGCGCGGATACCGTCCGGACAGCGGTCGCGACCCTTGGCAGAATAGGTTGAAAATCGCCACGGAGGGTCGGCCAAAAGGGTCCCGTAATGCCCGCGCTGCAGCCCGTCGAACATCATGCGCCCCGCCCCGCCGATCGCTCGGATTACGTGCCCATGCCCGTGCACAGCGCAAGGTGGCTCAGGCAATATGGCTTTCCCTCGATCGCGGGAAGCCCGCAATAGGTGAAATCCCGCTCGCCATACGGATACTTGCAGTCGCCAGTTTGCAGCTCGGCGAACGAGATGTTCAGCGGCTCGACCTCGACGCATCGCAACTGCGATTGCTCGTGACGGGAGAAAATCGGGGTATCGACCATGGCGAATGAGGCGTTACCGGTCTTGGCGAGACGCTTCGGCCGGGGTTTGTAGGGCTGATGGCGTTTCTTGCGGGGTTTGTCAGACATGACGGGGCGCACCTGAGAGAGTCCGAGCCGATGAACCTTGCCACAAACCGCGTTCCGGCTGTAGCCGGCGTTGAACTGAAGGCCCAGCGCCGCGGCGACCTGCGCGGCCGAACTTCCCTTTGCCCATTCGGAGCGCAGCAACTCGGTGTGCTCGTCCGGCCATCCCTCGCCGTTGTTGCGGTTTCCGAGCGGTGCCCCGGCCATCTCAAAACGCCCGATGTTTGACGGGCTTCCGCGCCGGCCGGAACAGCGCGCACAGCCCGACGAACAGAACCACGGTCAGCGCGAGCCATGCGGCGACGAATGCAGGGAAGGTCATTGGGCGGGCTCCTGGGGTGTCTCGAAAAACCATGAATCATCCCAAGGCACGCCGCGCGCGGCTGCGCAGGCCCGTATTTTGGCCAGCACTTCGCGGTTTGGGTGCAGATTGCCGTTCTCCCACTGCGATACAGCAGCTTGCGACGCGCCGGTAAGATCGGCAAATTCGCCTTGGGTCATCTCGAGCACGTTTTTGCGGATGTGGCGCATCGGATTCATCATCGGTGAACCATATTACGCGAATAATTCATTAGTCAAATGATTTTTGAGTTGACAGCGCCATTATCCTGATAATAAGGTGGTTTTGCATCAAAGGGGACACCGCATGAACCGAGCCGCCAACGAATACGAACGAGCCGACCACGAGCGGGACCTGCGCTCGACGATCGACACGCTGCCGTCCGGTCTCGACGCGCACACCGTTGCGATGCTGTGCCGCGCCCGCACCACCGATTTTGACGAGGCGGTTTCCGTGATTGAGCAATATGCGAAGGTCGTCGCCGGCGATGCCGTGATGAAGGCACTAACCGAGGCTCACAAGCGGACGATGGAAATATTGGAAGGGACCGACAATGCGTAAAGACGGAGATACCGAACTCGTGTTCATCGCGCTGCCGGTTCTGATCGAGGTCGTGTGCGTCACGCTGTTCATCGCGGCGCTGGCCGTGATCGCGGCGCTGGGATGTGGCGCATGAGGCTGTCGCTCCGCAAATTCGGCGATCTGCGCCGCTCGCCTTTGATCGAGAAGGGCCGGCCACTGCATGTCGCGCTCGGAATCAAGACACATGTTCACCGGCAGGCAATCCTGAACGACCCGAGATTCCGCGTGTTCGACTGGCAATCGCGAAGCTGGAACCACCAGCATTTGTTCCGAGAGAGCATCACATTGGCGGGGGCGGCATGAAGATCACCAAACCCGGCATCTATCGCGGCGTTTCGGATGCTGACTACCGCGCTGACCCGTGCCCATCGCCATCGCTCACGCAATCGTTGTGCAAAATCCTGATCGCTGGCTCAGCCAAGCATGCCTGGACGGAACACCCGCGCCTCAATCCGCAATTTGAGCATGACGACGATACCAAATACGACATTGGCAACGTCGCACACCGGCTGATCCTCGGGCGAGGCAAAGAGATCGAGCGTATCGATTTTGCCGACTGGCGCACCAATGCCGCCAAGGATGCGCGCGAGGATGCCGCCGATGCTGGCCGGATCGCGGTGCTCGGAAAGGATTTTGACCTCGCAACCGAAATGGTCGCCGATGCATGGTCGCAACTGAAGCGCCATGAAGATGCCGACGCCTTCAGCTACGGCGCGGCCGAAGTCATGATCTGCTGGGAGGAGGACGGAATATGGTTTCGTTCGCTGATCGATTGGCTTCATGACAATCTGCGCACGGTGGACGACTACAAGTCGTCCGGTATGTCGATGGCGCCGCACGTCATCGGCATTCGCGCCGAAGCGGCGGGCTGGCATGTACAGGCTGCGTTCATCGAGCGAGGTCTCGACCTGATCGATCCGGCCGGTGCCGGGCGCCGCCGCTACCGCTTCATCGGCCAGGAGAACTACAAACCGCACGCGCTCACCGTCATGCACATGGATGAGTTTTGGCTGACGATGGGGCGCAAGAAGATCGCGGTCGGCATTGATATGTGGCGCACGGCGGTCGCGGCCGGCCGATGGCCTGGCTATCCCACGCGCGGCATCACCCCGCCGTTCCCCGGTTTCAAGGAAAAGCAGTGGCTGGAGCGCGAGCTATCCGGCGAGTTTGAAACTGAGAACGATACCTCTCTGACGATGGCGGGCTGAAATGGTGTATGAAGCAATCCCAGCAACGCGCTCGGAAGAACCGCTGTTGCTCGGCATGATCGGCCCACCTGGCGGCGGCAAAACGCTGTCGAGCCTCAAGCTTGCCAAGGGCATCCAGTCGGTGCGCGGCGGGGATATCATCGTGGTTGATACCGAGGGCGGACGGTCGCGCAAGTACAATGACCTGATCCCGTTCAAGATCGTCGAACTTCCGCCGGCCGCGCGCTCGAATGATTTCCTCGATTGCATCCGCGCGCAGCTTCCCGCGAGGCCGGCTGCGATCGTCGTCGACTCGATGTCCGACGAACATCTGTCCTATCTGGAATGGCATGACGAAATGGTGCCGAGCGCGGGTGGCAACGAATGGGCCGCCTGGTCGAAACCGTCCGCGGCGCGCAAGAAACTGATCGCCGGAATCCTCAAGATCAAGACACCACTGATCTTCACGTTCCGCGCCAAGGAAAAGACCAAGCAGGAAGGCCGAAAGATCGTGAATATCGGCTGGCAACCGGTGGCGCCGCTTGAGATCGTCCATACCCTCGACCTCGCCTGCCTGCTGCCGCCGCGCGCCGACGGCGTTCCGATCTGGAAATCGGAGAAGATCGGCGAGGACTTTGTTCTCAAGCTGCCAAACTACCTCGCGCCCTATATTGCCGAAGGCAGGCCGCTCTGTGAGGAGATGGGTGCCAATTTCGCACGATGGGCGCGCGGTGACTCAGCCGCTCCGGCCGCCAGCCCCGGCGGAGCGGCTGATGTTGCCGAATGGGATTCGAGGCTTGGCGAGGCTTCGGCTCTCGGCAGTTTCAAGCTTGCCGAATGCTGGTCACAGATCCCCAAGGCACTCAAGCCACAGTTGAAGGCCGCGCTTGATCGCCGGCACAAACCCGCAGCCGAAGAAGCGGACGCGCGAGTGGAAGCGGAGGCATCGTCATGAATACGCGATCATCTCCCTCTGTCCCGAGAGAGTGGACACAAGATGAAATCGACGCGGAAATGATCGATGAAATGGAAGAACAAGAATGGTGGGACGAAATGATGTGTAGCCGTGATCGCCATGGCTATTGCGGACAAGCTGGTTCGGAATACTGCGAGTTTGAGTGTCCTTTTCGAAAGGAGAGATTGCCATGACCGCGCCCATGACCTCACGCGAAGAACTGGAATTTCTTGAGGAGAACATTGCGACCGTGGCGTTCCATCTTGGCCAGCCCGGCGCGAGGTTAGGCATAAGCCACGATGGGGGTGCGCTTGCCGTCGATCCCGGCGAAGTGCTGGCCGAGATTTCGCGGCGGCTCAGTCTTGCCCAATCAGCGAACAATCGTGGGCTCGACAACGACCGGCAGGTGTTTTTCTATGAGCAGGATTTCTACGTCCTCTCAAACTTTTCGTCGTTCGGGATCGAATGGGGCGGCAATTACTTCCCCACTTCCGAGCACGCCTACCATCACGAGAAGTTCGTCTTTACGGGCATGATGCGCGGCAGCATTGCCGAGATTCGCAGAAAGATAAGGACGGCCACTTCGGCACACGTCGCCTTCAAATTGGCCGAGCAACACAAATCAAGCCGCCGGCCGGATTGGATGGCCGTGCGCGTTGGCATCATGCGCCGCATCCTACGGGCGAAAGCCGAGCAGCATGGGTACGTGCTTCGCAAGCTACTCGCGACCGGCGACCGCGAACTGATCGAAAATAGCTGGCGCGACGATTTTTGGGGATGGGGACCGAACCGCGATGGCCAGAACATGCTCGGCAAATTGTGGATGGAAGTGCGAGCCGATCTTCGCAAAACCGCGATGACATCGGCAGACTGAACAATTTAACCTGAAAGGAACGAAAATGGACTTCGCCAAAATTCTCAATTGGAAGCTTCTGACCGGCAGCCACGACTTCCCCGGCCCGGACGGCGGAACGTGCATCAACGAGGCCGCCATCATTGCCTCCGGTTTCGAGTACAAGAAGGTTAACGGTGCCAGAGACTGTCCGCCCTGTTTCTCTCGCCCGATTGCCGCCTACGCGATCCATCTCAACGACTCGATGCAGGACAATTTCCGCAACGAATTGCTGATGCCGTTCGTGACGCGGCTCAGCGGCACCGCCGATACGCCAGCCGCCGAGCGGCGGCGGCAGGAGTACATGATTATCCAGATCAGCAAGCGCTTGATCTCGATGCAATTGCGAGCGCTGGGCCGGCATGATGATGCGCGGCGCTTCGCCCAGGTTGAGACGATTGAGGATGTCAGGCAAGCCGCCCACGCCCTCGCCCTCGCCCTCGCCCTCGCCCGCGCCCGCGCCCGCGCCCTCGCCCGCGCCCGCGCCATCGCCCTCGCCCTCGCCCGCGCCCTCGACCTCGCCCGCGCCCGCGCCCTCGACCTCGCCCGCGCCCGCGCCCGCGCCCGCGCCCTCGACCTCGCCCGCGCCCGCGCCATCGCCCTCGACCTCGACCTCGCCCGCGCCCTCGACCTCGCCCGCGCCCTCGCCCGCGACCTCGACCTCGACCTCGCCCGCGCCCTCGACCTCGACCTCGACCTCGCCCTCGACCTCGACCTCGACCTCGACCTCGGTCGAGAATTTTGGTCGGAAGCGACCAAAATTCTCGACGTGGCTATCATGCTCGGCAACCACGGGGATGCGATAGATCAGGAATTGGTGATCGCGCGAATGGCGAAGATTCGTGAACGGCCCGAACTAATCCGCAGTGACCTCTAATCTGCATGATGGCAAATGAGCAATCCAAAGACCAACTGGCGCCTATTACGTATCGCCGAATCAATCTGCTCGTGCGTTCTGACGGATGGGTTTTGCGGACCAAAGAACAAGCCGGATTGCCGGTGCTGGACGGCGGCTCGCGCGGCAATGGACGGTCTCAAGCTTCAGGCGAACCCATGCCTTCAAGAAGCGTGGCCCCGCGCCTTCAATGACGACGAGCGGCGCGGCAATCTCAATCTTCTCGTAAGAGCCATCCTGACTAAGGATGACGAGTTGACCGCGATGCACAAGGCGGAAGCGGAAACAGCGCTTGCTCAACAAGAGCGCGTAAAATGAACGGCTACAACATGGGCGCCGATATGTCCCCCCTCACAGTGCTCATCTACAGTCCGTTCATATTGGTGGCTATTCTGATCGGGCTGTGGCTGCTCACAAAGGTCGTCTACGCGCTGGTCGGTGTGGTCGAGTGGATTATCGGATGGGTGAACGGGTTTTAGCGGAGCATGGTTCTGATGAGCAAGAAACCGCATCCGATCAGAGGCGTGTTTGTTATTCCACGTCGCGCGCCGATGTTCTGGAGATTGGCTGGCCAGCATTGGCATTTTCGTTTCATGTTCCCCGGAGCGTATATGAAATACAATCGCAGCCCACGAAGGAAACGCCGTGACGTTCGATGAAGATCAGGAACAGGAATTGCACAAGCTCATGTTGACGGCCATCGAGCAAACGCACCGTCTGACGAAAGAAGGTATGCCTTTGGACGCCATCAAGCAAAAAATAATCGACGCGCTCGTTCTCGTAACTGAAGCGTCGGACCAGCCACCCTTACAGCTTCACACTCGGGAGGATATCGATAATTAATCTTCCAGTCTGTTACATCATCGGGGACAGTATCGCGCTGGGCACTTCTCAGGTCGTCCATGAGTGCCGCGCCGATGCTAAGATAGGAATTTCTTCTGCGGCCATCATCAGCCGTGTGCACGATGCTAAATTTGTCATCATCAGCGCTGGCAGCAACGATCCTCACAGTCCAAAACTTCGACAAAATTTAGAGGCAACCCGCGCTAAGGTCACGGGAAGAGTTCTGTGGATTTTGCCTATCGATGCGATGGCAGCCTACATCGTCAAAGCGTGTGCCATTGATCATGGCGATGCGTATGTTTCTTTTACGCCGGGGCGTGACAATGTGCACCCGCGTTCGTATGCGCCAATTGCGGCAACAATTCGTGACATGCTTCACACTCGGGAGGTAGAGGGATGAGCGAGCATATTATTCAGTGCGCCGTTTGCGGCCGTCCTTGCAAATGGGTTGCCGCCGATCCGGATGAGGAAGCACCATCAAAGTTTGGAGGCTGCTACTGCGAGCCGTGTGACACGTTCACCGAAACCGACGTTGAAGTCGAGGACTGACCGCCCATGACCGACGACCCCACAAGAGAGAAGCTGGAGCTGGCGGACCAACTCGAAACCGCGGATTGGGGAAATATTACTGAGAAAACCCGCCGATTACTACTCCGGGTTTGCGATGCCCTTCGTGCGACCGTCCAGGCAGAGCAGCGTCTGCACGATTCCAGCACGGGTGAGAACTACACGCGCAATGCGGCTGGCGAATGTTACGAGACGCCAGCCAATCAAGCACAGAACAAGCGCGCCGTCCCGGCAGATGCGGTGAGGGAGGCGCTGCAAGCATGCTGGAACGAACTTAAAAAGGCGAGTGAGAAATATGCCGGTGATGGCACATGGGTTCTCGCACTCGCCATGATCGCCCGTCGCATTCAGCGACTGAACGAAACCGCCCTCGCCGCCCGTCGCGCCGCACTCCGCGCATCCGTCCCGGCAGATGCGGGGATGGGGGACATCACGGATGCGATGATCGAAGCTGGAGCAAGGATCGTTGCGAAGCGATGTGGCCATAAGGACTTTGACGCGCTTATTGTGACAACTGGCGGAGCACAATCGCCGGTCTGGAAATTTTATATTGATGAGGTCAAGGCCATCCTCGCAGCAGTCCTAGCCGCCCGCCCCCTTCCTCCAAGCAATGCGGTGAGGGAGGCGCTAGCTGAATTAACCGGATTTGTTGCTGGCCTGAGGCAGTCCGAAATCGATCCAGAAATTCGTGACGAGCTTCTCAAATTGCTGAGAACAGCCAAGGAGGCTTGCGCCCTCGTCGCCCTGCCGCCAGCGCAGGAGCCCGAGCCGATGAATATCAGCGAGCCGATCCGGGCAGCGCTCGCCCGACATGCGGCCGGCGAGCCGTTCGAGGTCGATTCCGAGGACGTAGAAAAGCTGCTGGCGGACTATGATCGACGCGCAATGCCGCCAGCGCAGGAGAAAGTGCAGGGGTTCGATATCAGCGAACAATCTGAGAGGACCAAATGAGCAAGCCTATCCTCTGTCTCGATTTCGACGGCGTGCTGCACAGCTATTCGAGCGGTTGGAAAGGCGCGGCCGTGATCCCAGATGCTCCGACGCCGGGCATGGTTGCGTTCCTTGACCGAGCCATCGAATATTTCGACGTGCAGATTTTCAGCAGCCGCACGCATCAGCCGGGCGGCGTGGACGCCATGAAAGCATTTATATGGGATGCGCTCGCCCATTACTTCGATTGCCCGTTCGCTGGCGATCCGCGCGGCCTGGATAGGGCGTTGGCGATCCGTGACGCTATCAAATACCCGACCGAGAAGCCGCCGGCCATGGTCACGATTGACGACCGTGCCCTCTGCTTCACCGGCAATTGGGCCGACTTCGATCCGCAAACCCTTCTGGAGTTCAAGCCATGGAACAAGCAATCTCTGTCACCTTCCACTCGCACCATCGGAAACCGACTTGCGCGCCTGATCCGGCGTATCCGAACGGAATTGATATCGACCTGACGCACGGCGCAAAGGTCTCGTGCCTCGCCGAACTTCCTTATCCGGCGGAATGCTGCGGCGTCCTGATTGTTCGATGCAAGACGTGCGACGCGAGCGTGGCGATCACTACGGCCGGCCGCGTTGATGATCCGCGTACGGTTAAGCTGGCGTGCAAAACCACAGTCCTTTTCAGCCGATGCTTTGCCATGCCGAACGCCGCAACCTTCAGCGTGAAGCCGATTGGCGAGTTCGTGCAGCGCTACCTGGCCGATGCCAAGATCAGCGTCGATCCGTTCGCGCGGAATCGGGATTGGGCGACCTACACAAACGACATCAACCCGAATACGTCGGCGCAGTCGCACCAAGACGCTGAAGCTTTCCTTGCCGAGCTCGCGGCAAAAAACGTCAATGCTAACCTGGTGCTATTTGATCCGCCCTACAGCCCGCGCCAGGTCATGGAGCACTATCAGGCCGCTGGCCTCAGGGTCACGCAGGAGGACACGCAGAGCGGTCGATTGTTCAAGCGGGTCCGAAACGCCATCGATCGCATTGTCGCTCCTGGCGGCCTCGTATTGTCTTTCGGTTGGCAGTCGTCCGGGATGGGCACCGCCCGCGGATACGCACTGATCGAGACGATGTTGGTCGCCCATGGCGGCGGCCACAACGACACGATCTGCATTGCCGAGCGCAAAACATCGGTCACTTCGCATCAGTGCAAAACTTCAACCAAGGGAGAGTAAAATGGGAAATCACGATGTAGGCCGCGCGATGGGTGCCGCAGCTCGCGGCTTTTGGGCAGGTAACGGCGACGCGCCGGTGACGAAAGAAAAGGCCCTTGCCGTACTCGACGCGGTGGCGGAACGATTCCGAGGCGCGGATGCCGAGTTCGAGGACGAGACGTTGCCTGACGAACCGCTGGGACGCCTGATGGCGATTGCCTTCGGCCCGCTGCCGCCAGATCAGGAGCCCGATGATGACGGCGAAGGCTGGTATGAAGGCATCGAGCGGCCATTCCGCGATCGTTACGAGTTCTGCTGATGCCGCAGTTACCCCAGGCCAGCGCGGAGTCGGACAATGGCTGATTGGCAACCGATAGCCAGCGCACCGAAAGACGGCACTGAAATCCTTTTGTGGGGCGCATGCCGTCCACGCAACAGCACCGCGCGCTACGCACTCGACGCCAACGTGGGCTGGTGGTCGGAAGCGCTCGGCTGGAATACGAGGGTCGGCGGCGAGACGTGCGACGCAACGCATTGGATGCCGATTCCGCCCGCGCCGGGAAAGCTCAGTCTTGTGGGATCAGTGAACAAATGAACGCGGTTACCCCAACTCGTCCGGCGCTACGTTGGCATGGTGGCAAGTGGAAACTCGCGCCGTGGATCATCGGCCACTTTCCGCCGCACCGGATTTATGTCGAACCGTTCGGCGGGGCAGCAAGCGTACTGATGCGCAAGCCGCGCGCCTATGCCGAGGTCTATAACGATCTGGATGATTGGGCCGTCAATCTGTTCCGTGTACTTCGGGATGACGTGCTGTCGGCGCGCCTGGTCGAACAGTTAAAACTTACCCCATTCGCCCGGACCGAGTTTGAGTGCAGCCGGGAATTGGGCGAGGCAGAAGGCGACCCGGTTGAGATGGCGCGCCGGCTGATTATTCTGTCCTTTATGGGATTCGGATCGAACGCTCATAATGGCCGCTCCACAGGCTTCCGGGCCAACAGCAACCGCTCTGGCACAATGCCCGCCCAAGACTGGGGCAATTATCCCGACGCACTACCGGCGCTTATTGCGCGATTGAAGGGCGTCGTAATCGAGAACCGGGACGCGGTTGCCGTCATGTTGCAGCACGATTGCCCGGAGACGCTGCACTATGTTGATCCTCCTTACATGGCTGAGACGCGATCAATTGGGAACAAATACGACCTTAAATATCGGTCATATCGGCATGAACTGGACGATGACGCGCACGCGAAGCTGCTGGATGCCCTTCAAGAACTATCCGGCATGGTCATCCTGTCCGGCTATCCCGCGCCGCTTTACGATATCTCCCTGAGCGCTTGGCGCCGCGTCGAATGTGCCGCATACGCCGACGGCGCTCGCCCGCGCACTGAGGTTCTTTGGATCAATCCGCAGGCTTGCGCGGCATTGGATGAAACCGGCGAGCAGCACGAAATGGAATTATCCGCACTCTCTCCGGCTAACTGCACAGAAAGGAAATAAAAGTGGAAGCTGTTTTCATGCTTGTTTTTATGGCAATTGGAATTTTCGGCTTGATGATTGCCGCAGTCCTTTTGCGGGGATGGGCGCTGAGTATTCTGTGGGGATGGTTTGCGGTTCCCATATTCGGATTGCCACCGCTTGGGATCGCTCAAGCTATCGCCGTAGCGCTGATCGTCAGTTTCATGACGCATCAATACGTTCCTTCGAAAGAAAAGGATAATTGGGGGCCAGCTCTCTTTCCGATCATGATGCCGCTGTTCGCGCTCGGCATTGGCTGGACCGTAAGGCGTTGGCTATGAACCTCTCAGCCCTGATCGCCGCCTACCAGACTGACCCGGATTCGACCTTCCACAAGAAGCGGTATGCCGTGCGGGTCGGCCAAGCCACGCTGATGCGGCGGATCGGCGAGAAGCACGGCACCGTGGAGCTTTCCGAGATCAAGGGGCGGCTCCTGCGCGCCTGGCACAAGGATTGGTCCGGCGATGGCGAGAAGCTGTCCTACGGGCATGCCTTCATCGGCCAGCTCCGGACCATGCTCGGATTTGGCTTCACGATGCTGGAGGACCCGGACTGCGAGCGGCTGTGCGGCGTGCTGCATACCCTGCGCTTCCCGATGGGCAAGCCGCGCACCGAGCGGCTCACGTCGGATCAGGCCGACGCGATCCGGCGCGAGGCCCACAAGCGCGGCTGGTGGTCGATTGCATTGGCGCAGGCGTTCCAGTTCGAGGTGCTGTTGCGCCAGAAGGATTGTTTGGGCGAATATGTCCCTCTCAGTGAGCCCGGCATATCGGACGTGATCTACCGGCAAGAAAAGTGGATAACCGGCATGCGCTGGTCCGAGATCGACGAAAACATGATCCTTCGGCACGTCACCAGCAAGCGCCAGAAGGTGATCGAGGCTGACCTGAAGCTATGCCCGATGGTGATGGAGGAATTGCAACATGCGACGCGGACCCCGGACGGCCCGGTGATTTTGTGCGAGGTCGCCGGCCTGCCATGGAGCGCTGCGGAGTTTCGGCGCAAATGGCGTATACTGGCGGACGCCGCCGGCATCCCGAGGTCGGTTCGCAACATGGACAGCCGCAGCGGCGGCATTACCGAATCGTTCGAGGCCGGCGTGCGGCCGGATGCAATCCAACTCACGGCCACGCACAGCGACCTGTCGATGACGCAACGGTATCACCGCAGCAGCCATCTTGAGACGAGATCGGAGGCCCAGGTGCAACGGGTTGAGTTTCGTAAGCAACAGGGCCGCTGAGGGCGGCGCAGGGAGATGGAAGATGGCGAGAGATAAAAAGACGGAAGCGTTGCTAAAGCGGATGGCCGCTCGCGAGGAACGAGCTTTGAGGATGCGACGTGCCAGGTTGGCGCGGTCGGTAAACGTCTATTCCGGCAGGATGGGCAACGGCGACCTCAAAGAGCTTGAGGACAAGCTATATCCAATCGTCGGCCGCATAGAGATCATCGGCGAATGACTCGCGTGTCATGAGAGACCAGCAACGCCGCTTGGAGCGGCGTAGAGGAGATAGCGATGGGGAAGTTTGCCGAGAGCACCACGGTCTCCGTAGAGAAATCCCGCGCGGAGATCGAAAAGCTTATCACGCGATACGGCGCGACCAGCACGGCGTTCATGATGGCACCAGGGCGGGCGATCATCTGCTTTGAGGCCAAAGGTCGCCGTATCATGTTTGAATTGAAGCTGCCGGACTTGGCTACCGAGAAACGGTTCCAGCGCGACGGTCGCGGCGCAGTCCTGACTATGCAGAAGCGGTCGCAGCGATGGGAGCAAGCCTGCCGCCAGAGCTGGCGCGCGCTCGCCCTCGTCATCAAGGCGAAGCTGGAGGCCGTTGAAACCGGGATCACCTCGTTCGAGGATGAATTCTTAGCGCATATCGTCATGCCGGATGGCCAGACGGTCGCGACCCATATCAAGCCACGCATCGCGGAAGCCTATGCCGGCGGACAGATGCTGGCGTTAATGCCACCAACCACCCGCCAATAGTGGTAGAGGAAGACGGAAGATGGACGAAGATGCAGCAATACTGAAATATTTCATGGACGCGGCGCTCATCCAGGCTGTCGTCCACACAGGCCGGCATCCGGACTGCAAGCGCGAGACGTGCGAATTTCCGGAGTGCGATCTTGCGCACGGCGATTGCGCGATGAATGCAGATCAGTGAGGAATGTCGATGGGCAAGAGATTTGACGAATGGATTAGGGCACTAGATGAGGACGTGATCCAAGGCGAGTTTGGCTACGAGTCGGGCGAGTTCACGGTGTACCTGACACATTGGAAGCCACTGTTTGATAGAGGCCTAACACCCCGGCAGGCATGGCAACGCGCGCTAGACGGATTCGCACAAGCACGCCAAGAAGCCGACACAGCGAAGTCAGCCAATTATGCGAGGATCATTTCGGAAGATGACGCTGCTGCCGCAGCCGAACGAATCAACGGTGATCAGTAGTCAACGCGGAATCGAAAGGCCCTAATGCGCAAAGGCGAAGGCAAAACTTATAAATGGCTGCTCTCCCATGCAGCCTATCAGGGCGACGATTGCCTGCCATGGCCATTTGCCAAGGACAATCGCACCGGACGGGGCCTTTTGACTTATAAGGGGCGGGGATATTGGGCGCATCGATTCATGTGCGAACTCGTCTACGGCCCTTCGCCAGACGACAAGCCTCAGGCAGCGCACAGTTGCGGCAACGGGCATCTGGGATGCATCAATCCTCGTCACCTTTCCTGGTCCGACAATTCAGGAAACCAGCTCCATCGATATGCTGGCGAGACCAACTGCAACCGAGTAGGAAACAGGCCGCGGTTCACGCCGGACGAGCTTGCGCTGCTCCGTTCTCGCCGCGCTGAATTTACGCAGGTACAACTCGCGGAGATGTACGGCCTGTCTCTTGGCGGCATCCAATACTATCTGAAATACAGGCAAGAGCGCGGGCATGAAACCGCAGTGACGAATGGAGAGTGAGGATATGCCGTGGCACGAGTGTGCGAGGCGCTCACATGACGAAGCGCTGGACGTTCAAGGGAACGCGCTGCGCTCACAACCGACGACGCAGGCCTTTGCGCTGATTACCCCCTAACGGTTCTCCCCCTCACACACATGCGTCTTGCAGTCGCACAGCCGGCCGCCGCGATAGCAGAACGGCTTGCACTTCGGATCAGCCTTGCACTTCTGCCGGTCGATATAGGCCTGCGAGTAGGTGCCGAACTGCCCAGCCATCGAAAATGCCTGCCGCGTTCCCATCAAGCCGAGCATGATCGTGAAGCCGAGCATGAACGCGATGATGCCCCGAACCAATCTTGTCATGTCAGTGCATCCGCGCGATCATCACGCCGGCCCCGACGATGACGACATTGACCACCGAGGCGACGGCAACGATGGCTGCGATGTACCTAGCAGACTGCGCGGTGACCGCGCCAGCGCCCTGCATGAAGGCCTTCAGCGGCTCCAGATCCTTGTTGGTCGCGTAGAGCCCGCGCTCGCTGTTGATCTGTTCCCGTAGCTGGTTGGCCTTTTCGTCCTTGTAGACCTGAATGTCGCGGGCGAGGTCGAGCGCCTTGAGATCGGCCACCTCCTTGATCTTCAGCGCCTTCTCGCGTTCGATGTTGACTTCGCTGTAGCGCCGGTCGCGCTCCTCCATAAATCGACGCTCGGCATGGAGCAGCGCCTCAAAATGTTCCTTGAGCGGGACTGTCAGGTCGGCCATCACCGTCTCGGTAGGCTATCCACCTGCGACTGCAAATGGTCCAGTTGCTTCACCGCGCTATCGACCCTGACCGACAATCCACTCTGCACCGCGTTGGCCGTGGCCTGCCCGTCCACCATCTTGGCGAGCTGGAGCCACATCTGCTGTTGCGCCGACTTCAAATCGCCCAGCGTGGTCACGACGAAATAGCCGAGCACCGCGAGCACCGCCGGCATGAAGAACCGGGCCAGCACCAGCATGACGGTGCTGTCGATCGCCTTGCGGACGGGCTGCTCATCGGTGGGGGAACCTCCCATGCTATGGCTGCGCGGCCTGCGCCTTGAGGATTGCCGTCGCGAGCGTCGTCACGAAGGCTTCCAGCTTGTCCTCCGGAGCCGAGTTGATCGCAAAGCCGAAGCCGAACTCGTTGGCCTGCTCTTTCAGCACGGCAACACCGGCGGCGATCGTGGCTGGGGTTGGTGTGGTGTCCATAGATCCTCCTACTTAGTCGGGCTTGGCGACGGGGTCGGAGTCGGCGTGGCTTCCGGGGCGGAGGCCGGCGCCGGGCTCGGGACTGCCGTAGCCGCCACAATAGCGATCGGCGGCAGCTTGGAGCAGAGCAGCGTCAGATTAGGCAGCGGCACGGTCAGAGCGCCCCCCGCCGTGCTGACAGCCTCGTTCACCAGATTCCCGGCCTCGGTGAAAACCTGCGTGCAAGCCGTATTGTTGCAGATATTGTTGGCTGTCATCAGCAGCAGACGCAGCGCCTCGAGATCGGTCGCGCCTTTGAGCGTGAACGGCACGGGATGTAATTTCAGGACCGCCCCGGCCGATTGCATCTTGGTCCAGCAGGCCTGCCCATTGCCGTCCTGCAGGTCCGGGATGGCCACCGCGAGATCGGCGGCCCCGACAAAATCACCATTGATGAAATTGGCTAGATCCTGCAGCGGCTGGGCCAGCGTCGACATCAGCGATCCCGGCGCGGCCGATGGAGAGGCCGGCGTGCCCCCGGTTGCACTCCTGATATCGTTGACGATGTTCCCGGTCGGCTTGACCAGCTTGACCTGCGCCATCGCCCCGCCGACCGACAGCGCCAGCAGGACGACCGCCAGGATGACCGGAGCGGCGGTCTGGACGGCCTTGGCGACGGCTGCGGTGACAGCAGCGGTGCTCGGCGCCGGGAGAACTTCGGCCTTCTCCACTGCTTCCGTATGAGTCTTGGAGGCGGTCAGCTTCTTGAGCAGTGCCGCCGTCTTGGCCTGCCCTTCCTTCTGCCACCACGACCAGGCGACGCCGGCGATCACCATGCCGCCGCCGACGAAGGCCGAAGTCTGGCTCGAATCCATGTAGCCGCCAGTGACCAGCGCGCCGCCGGCGGTGGTTAGGACGTGTCGGGCGATGCCGGCGAGGATGGGCTGCAGGGTGGAATCGTCCATGGTTGCTCCTACGGGTGCCATTCGGTGGGGATGGTGGTGTCGATCAGCGACATACGGGCCAGCATTCCGGCGCAGCCCAATTGATGGTCGATTGCGTTAGGATCGAAATGCCCGTCGGCGATGTACTTGCCGCTCTTGTATTGATCGGTGCTGGCCCAGATGTACGGGCTCGGGATGCCGCGCGCGGCGTAGCCCAGCCCGTTGTATTGCTCGAGCAGGGTCAGCGCCCCGCCGATGGTCCAGTCGTGCCAGGCTGCCGCGTGCGGCGGACAGATCACCAGCGCATCCTCTGCCGCTGCTTCCCATGACGGGAACGGGCCGCGGTGCGCCGGGACGTGGATCGAGGGCCGGTTCCACGGGTCGCCCTGCGCAAGGGAGGCCGCCCAGCTCTGCGACGATTCCCGCTCGTGGATGACGGCAATCACCGCCCACGGCACGGCCGTTTTGGCTTCCACGGTCTGATATCGGGCCTTGGCCGCGACCAGCCGGTGGGAAACCGCGTCCACGGTCGGGATCAGGCTCGGGATCACCGAAGCCGCGGTCCAGCGCGTCAGGTTTGCGGCTTTCAGTTTTCCCAGATCGACCATCGTCTATTCCTTCTTCGCGTCCGGTTTCGATTCCAGTTCCTTGATCTTCGCATTCGCCGCCGTGAGTTGGGTTTGCAAGTCGGCGTTCTGTTTTTGCAGCGCAGGGATCGTTTCGCGCGCTTGCTTGAGTTCAACCCCCATGCTGCCCACGGCATTGCCGATCTGGAGTGCCGCGACGGCCGGGTCTCCGACTTGCTGGGCGAGCGCTGGCGTAGCGAGCAAACAGAGCGGAAGCAGATATTTCAGTGCGTTCATGCTAATTTCTTTCTCAGATAAAATGGCAGGTTGTCGTTAGAGGCCGTGCTGCCACAAACCCAATTGATCGTATCACTAGTCAACGATGTACCTCCGATAGTAAGTTGTGTGGTAGAAGTCGTCACCGTGAGGGATGCAATGGCAGTTCCCGAAGACGCCACGCATCGCGGAGCTGTGCCCCAAGTTTGTCCAAAGTTTATAACACAAGACGAAAGAACACCGGTTCCGGCTACCACTGTGCCGAAGTTATCCCCACCGGAAATGCTTGGCGTACCCCCACCACAACTTGAGATCGTTGGAGCCGTACCTGTAGCAAGCACATGGCTTGTATTAAGCACCGAACCGCTCCCCTTGGGGGAGATGGTGATTGAAATATTTGTATCCGAACCAGCTGCGCTAAATAACACAGGGTTCCCGGTAGCCTGCGCCGTGAATGAAGGCGATGCGGCAACGGCAGCAGCCGAACCGGAATAGTTGAAAGCAACAACATTTATTCCTGAAGGGTTCTGAACGAATAGTGGCGCCCCTGTAGCTCCACCAAAGAACGCTGTTGTTGTTCCCGCAGCTTGCATCTGAATGTTTTGCGCGCTGGAGGTGGAGTTGAGGATGATGGGAACCCCGCTCACATTCATTACGGTCTGGCCGGTCATGGTGCCGCCAGTCAGCGCAAGATCAAGCGAGGCGTGGCCGGTCAACGCTCCTGTGAAAGTCGTTGCTCCAACCGAAGTCAATCCAGCCAGCGTTGTTGATGTTGCGCCCAGCGCTATGTTTGTTGAGCCGATGGTCAACGATGAATTTGCAAGGCTCGCATTTGCGACCGGGGAGTAAAGCACCGTGCCGCCCGTACCGAAGGCCACCGAACTGCCGTCCGTTCCGGTCAACGTTAGGGTATTGCTCGCTGTAAATGTCTTACCCGCGCCCAGCGTCAGCGTGCCCGTGCCGGTAGTCCACGCGTTACCATTATACGAAGATGTGCCGGTGATAGTTGCATTAGAAATACCTGGGCCAGGAATAGAGAGCCCCGAAGGAAGCGCGGTAGCGATCGTGGGGATGCCCGTCGCACCAGTGATCAACACGCCGTTGTTAGCGGTTACAATATTACCGAGCACGCCTCCATTATCGTAAAGCATTCCATTGGCATTGCCGCCATTGATGACCGAAGTGCCTACAGTCAGCGAGCCGGAAGCACTCAGCGCCGCCCCGTTGATGTAGAGGCCGGTCGCGTTGATCGTGCCGGCACCCTTGTCGCCGCCGGTAACCCCGATGGAGTTGAGTCCGCCGTCGACGGCAAAATTCCAGTAATCGGTGCAGGTCGGGACACAAGAGCCTATTTCCAGT
>Ga0307478_10001526_pt1 | contig 19851 bp, 11 predicted proteins | sample atmos_gasesECM4C_2_FD_203713 | JGI IMG/M metagenome (GOLD analysis project Ga0307478, IMG submission 203713) | Hardwood forest soil microbial communities from Morgan-Monroe State Forest, Indiana, United States - atmos_gasesECM4C_05 | ecosystem: Environmental > Terrestrial > Soil > Temperate... | reverse complement strand
TCGAGGCTGAGTTGGTGGGAGAAACGAATGAAGGGATGCATCGATTTCGCTTAAACAAGGCGGTTCCTCGAATGAGAGAACAAGCGAGCTCGGCAGCCCAGCCAGGGCGCGTGCTGTGGACATGAGAATTTGCAGTTGTCCGAGGAAACCCGGAGTTCCGGACCGAAACGATACGGTGACCCAATATGAAAACGCCGGAAGGCGCCATCTGCGGCCGATGGGACGGGATTGACGGTTGGCAAGGAGGTTTTGCCCGCCGCAAACGTCCCCAACCGACTGATTCTCTTAGACGCGCCGAGTTCTTGGCCGCGCGGGAGATGGAGGCGGGAAGTGCGAACAGGATAAACGGGAAAAGTGCGAGAATGGCACAAACGTTGCGAGTGTAGGGAGTGTGGCACACGCATACAGCAAGGCTGTCGAGCTCACGGCGCCGAAAACTTCTTTGACGCCCTGCATTCTGGACGACGATCACGCCCAATTGGATTTGCTTTCCGCGGTGATGGATGGCATGGGCTATGAGGCGATCACCACGTCCGACCCGGAGGAGGCCTTGGGCTTGGTGCGTTCCGGGCGGTGCCGGCTGGTGCTGGCGGATGTAGGTATGCCGGGGATGAACGGCTATGAGTTCCTCGATCGGGCGCTGCGGAGCGATCCGGGGATTCATGTGATCGTGATGACCGTGGATTACACGCTGGAATCGGCGCTGGACGCCATCCGGCGGGGCGCAACGGACTTTCTGCCGAAACCCATTGACAAGATCAGGCTGAAGCGCACATTGGACGAAGTGGCGACCGTTTACGACCAGCGCAGACGGGTCCGGGCGCTCGAAGAGCAATTGCTGAAGGATCTGGAGTTCCACGGCATCGTAGGCAAAAGCCCGGTGATGCTGGAGGTTTTTGATTTTGCGCGGAAAGTGGCAAAGCATTACACGAATGTGCTGCTGGTGGGATCCACGGGGACGGGAAAAGAGCTGGTGGCGCGGGCGATCCACAATATCAGTCCGGTAAGCCAGCAGAAGCTGGCGATCTGCAACTGTTCGGCGATGGTGGACACGTTGCTCGAGAGCCAGCTTTTTGGGCATGTGCGCGGATCGTTTACGGGGGCCACGGACACGCGGCCGGGGCTTTTTGAATACGCGAATAACGGGACGGTGTTTCTCGACGAAATCGGGGAAACTTCCTTGCCGATGCAGGCCAAGCTGCTGCGGGTGATTCAGAACCGGGAGATCCAGCGGGTGGGGTCGCCGGAAGTGCGCCAAGTCAATGTGCGTTTGATTGCGGCAACGAACCGCGACCTGCGGGCGGAAGTGCTGGCGAGCCGGTTCCGGGAAGATCTTTTCTATCGGCTGAGCTCGATTCAAATCCGCGTCCCGTCCTTGACGGAGCGCCTGGAAGATATTCCGCTGCTGGTGCACTATTTTCTCAAAAAGTACAACGACGTATACGGCAAGAATATTTCCGGGCTGACGCGGCGGGCGCAGACCGTCCTCCTACAACATGCCTGGCCCGGAAACGTTCGGGAGCTCGAGAACGTGATCGCGACCGCGGCAATTACGGCGACTGGCGATTTCATCGACCTTGCGGACTTGCCGGAGCATTTGCAGCGCCGCGGCCCGCAAAGACCCGAAGGCGATGACTGGCGGCCGCTGTCGCTCGATGAAGTGCGCAAATTGCACATCCAGCGAGTGCTCGAGCTGTGCCAGGGCAACCGGTTGCGTGCCGCGCAAATACTGGGAATCGGCCGGACAAGTTTATACCGCTACCTGAAACGCGATGGCCATGAAATGCGTGCCCAGGAGAAAAGCGGCGCGGCGGCCTGATACACACGAGCCTGCAAAATTCCCTGCCCTGTCCTTGCCGGCGGTTCGCTGCGGCCGCGTTTGCTCTTCTCGCTCTGTTCCTCGAAGGCACAGTGTCCCGCGTTGATGCAGCCATTCTTTTCACGGGCATTTGCAAGACAAGCAAAATGCACAGTTTGCGGCAGGAGCATTTGGCAAGCGTCCTGCAATTAGAAGAAGCGTCTACCAAAGTTAAATCGCGGAACTTCCACCGGGAAGCGGAGAAGCTGGATGAACTAAGAGTCGAGAATCGCAAAGATTTGCGCGGAGACCCGTGGCGATGCTTTGCCGCGGTCCCGAGCGAAACGGTGCCCGCCTCCAGTAGTGCCTCAGCGTACCCCGCAAAACAACTAGCCAGACCCCCCAAGAGCGCCGCGGCTCCCTCCCCTGAGGGGCATGCGGCGCTCCATTCCTTCGAAACTGTTGCGAGACGCCGGGGCGAATCCCTGGTGTGCCAGTGATGGCGAACTCGCGCGTCGCGTTTTAACCAGATGTTAAAAAAGGAAAGCGCTGGGCTCCCTGACCCCTCGATGCGATTTTTCCACGTCCAATCCGCAGGAATCCGTCTACGCGCTATCCGTATTAAGCCGGTTTGACATCATGCTGTAAACCGTATTGAATTATCCATTCCTGCTCATTCGGCACAAGGAGCTTCCACATGCGCATAAACAAACTATGCACTCTTCTTTTTCTATTCCTGTCCGCTGTGCTGAGGCTGCACGCGCAAGTGTCTGCGAGCCTTGCGGGAGTGATCTCGGACACTTCCGGAGCCCGGGTTCCGTCCGCCGCCATCACCGTGAAAAACGTGGAAACCGGAGCGATCCGGAGCGCCATGTCAGACGATGCGGGCCGTTATCAGGTCCTCGCCTTGCCCGTTGGCGAATACGAAATCTCGGCTTCCAAAACAGGCTTTCAGGAACAGATTCGGAGCGGTATACATCTCGTCGTGGGACAAGAAGCGGGAGTGGATCTGACGCTCGGCGTAGGAGCCGTGAAAGAACAGGTAACGGTGCGGGAAGACGCGCCAATCGTCAATGCCACGACCCGAGACATTTCCGGTCTGGTCGGCGAGCAACAAGTCAAGGATCTTCCGCTGAACGGGCGCAGCTACGATTTGTTGCTGCAGCTGAATCCCGGAATCGTAAACTTTACATCGCAAAAAACCGGCGGAACGGGCGTCTCGAATTCCACGACGGCCAACAACTTCGCGGTGTCCGGCAACCGCCCGCAGCAAAACATTTTTCTTCTGAACGGAGTCGAGTATTCCGGCGCCGCAGAAAACAATATGCAGCCGGGCGGGACGAGCGGCATGCTGCTGGGCGTCGACGCGGTGCGCGAATTTAACGTAGAGCGCGATTCTTACAGCGCTGAGTTGGGCAAGCACCCGGGCGGCCAGGTGATTATCGTAACGCAATCGGGCAGCAACCAGTGGCACGGCGCGGTGTACGAGTTTTTGCGCAACAACGCGTTCGATGCGCGCAACTTCTTTGACGCGCCCGGCGGGCCGCCTCCCTTTCAGCGCAACCAATTCGGCGCTTCCGTGGGCGGCCCTATTCAAGCGGACAAAACATTCGTCTTCGCCAACTACGAAGGCTTCCGGCAGCACCTGCATCAGACGTCCGCGGCGTTCGTTCCCGACAACGCATCGCGCACAGCCGCGGTACCTAGCGTTCAGCCCCTGCTGAACTTGTGGCCGGCTCCGCTGCCAGGCGCGCCGGACTTCAACGGAATCGCGGAAGTCTTCAGCAGCCCGCTGCAAACGATTCGCGAAGACTTCGGAACCGTGCGCTTGGACCACGATTTTTCACAGAAGGATTCTCTCTCCGCGATTTACACCATGGACGACGGAAACGACGTGACGGCCACGATCGCCGATCCTTTCAGCAGCGACCTCATGAGCCTGCGAGAGCAGGTGCTAAGCCTCGAGGAAACACACGTTTTTTCGCCCACGCTGTTGAACACCGCGAGGGTCGGCTTCACGCGGGCCGGCTACTTCTTCACCGGCGAACCTACGCCAGGCACTCCGGCCGCGAGCGTTCCGGGATTCCTGACCGGGCTGCCCGTCGGCGCAGTCGTGGTCGGTGGGAGCGCGGCGTCGAATCCGCAAGCTCAGGTGGGGCTGGCCGGCAGCAACAACGGCAGCAACCTGCTTATTCACCGGAACCTGTTTACCTTCGAGGATCGCGTGACGCTCACACGCGGGCGACATCAACTAAGCTTCGGAGCGTGGTTCCAGCCGTTCCAGTCCAACGAAACGATCGCTCTGAGCCAATTCGGCCAGGCGACGTTCACCAGCTTGCAGACATTCTTGCAGGGCACCATCTCCAGCTTCCTGTTTGATCCGACACCCACGGAAATGAATTGGCGCTCGCTCTTCGGCGCGTGGTACGCGGAGGACGTGATACGCCTCAGCCGAAAACTCACCGTGTCCCTCGGCTTCCGCGACGAATTCAGCACCGGCTGGAACGAAGCGCACGGCCGAGCCGCCAACTACACATTCAGCAATGGAATTATTTCTTCGCAACCGCATATCGGCGATTCGTTCTTCACCACGAATAACGCCACGTTCCTTCCGCAGCCGCGCATCGGCGTGGCCTGGAGCCCGTTCAGCTCGAAAACGGTTGTCCGTGCCGGCTTCGGCATGTACAACGACCTGCAGGATGCTCTCGGCTATCGCGCCGATCAAAACGCGCCGTTCAACCCGACCTTCAGCACCCCGCTGACGGTCGCGCAGCTTCCGCTCAATCCCGCGGGCCCAATTCCTGCGACGGCAAAGCTGGTCCCCGGCGGCGTTCAAGCGAACATGCAGACGCCCACGCTCATCTCCTATTCTTTGCGGATTCAGCAGCAGCTTTCGCCTAACACATCGTTGACGGTGGGCTACGTCGGCTCCCACGGCTATCACGAACTCATCGGCATCGACGCCAACGAGCCATTTCCCGTGATTTGCCCCGCGGCGCCTTGCCCGGCGAATTATCCAGGTACGTTCCCTGCCGCGTTGGCGAGCACGCCCGTTCTCGCCGGCTCCTTTTTCGTGCCCACAACCGTCCGCGCCAATCCCACGCTTGCGAACACGTGGTCGTGGTTTTCCGAGGGCGTCAGCTCGTACAACGCCTTGCAGGTGGATCTAAACCGGCGCTTCAGCGGAGGATTGATCGTGCGCGGCGTGTATACCTATTCCAAAGCGCTCGATGATGGCGATTCACTGAACGCCACAACCTCCGGCGGCGGCCCTGCGTTGGCCTCCAATCCGTTTAATCTGCACTCCGATTGGGGACTCGCAAGCTACGACGTACGGAACGTCGGAGTGATCAATGCAACTTACGCCCTGCCCTTCGGCCGCGGTCAAAAGTTCCTTAGCGACTTCGGCGGTTTCCGCAACGGCGCGGTAAGCGGCTGGACTGTCACGTCCATCGTAACCGCCCAAGATGGCTTCCCTTTCTCGCCGCAGCTCAGTTACAACCCCTCGAACAACGGCGACACCCGCAACCCGGTGCGGCCTTTCGCCAACCCGGCTTTCACCGGTCCGATCATTCTCGGCACTCCCGCGAAATGGTTCACCCCGAGTGCGTTTCTCGCGCCAGCCAATACCGCGGCAAACGGCGGCTTCTATGGAAACGTTGGAAGAGATACGCTGATCGGCCCGGGGCTCGCTACGTGGGACTTTTCCGTGCTGAAAGACACAAAAGTTCGCGAGCAAATGACCGTTCAGTTCCGCGCTGAGATTTTCAACATTCTCAATCGCGCGAATTTCAACCAGCCGAACGAAGTGGTCTTCACGCCTTCGGGAGTCTCGCCGACAGCGGGAATCATTACCAGCACGGCGACCACGGCGCGCCAGGTGCAATTCGGCCTGAAATTGCTCTGGTGACGCGCTATTGAACGGTTACCGCGAGAGTGACACTGTTGCTGACGGCTTGCGCGCCCGCGCCTCCGCTGGCGGTCACTGTCGCCACAAAAGAAGTCGTGCTTGGCCCGCCGGGCCCGGAGGAAGCGCTTTTGTTGCTGCTGCATCCGCTCATCGCTCCCAACAAGGCCAGCGTGAGTAACAGCGCGCCAAGTTGCCACGCACGCTTCTTCCGGGGCCACGCCAATAGAACGGAGCAAGCAAGCGTTGCGCCCCCGAGCGAGCCAGCGAGTCTCTGAGCGCCGTTCTGCAGAGGGGTTCGAATCGCAGCCGACAAGGCGGCCGGTTTGCTGATGTGGAGAACGACCGTTAAGGGAGTAAAGCCATCGAGGTTGGCTATCGCGGGTTGGAAAGTGCACGTAGATCCCAAGGGAAGTCCTGAGCAACTGAGCGAAACGGCGCCTGCAAAGCCCAAGCCGGGGCCGGGAGTGAGCAGAAGGTTTGTGGCGCCGGGACCGGATCCGGAGATCGTCACGTTTCCCGGATTTGCGGAAATCTGAAAATTGGGATTGCCGACAACCAGAGTGGCTGCAACGGAAGTAGAACCGAGAAAATTCGCATCGCCGGAATATACCGCGGTGATATTGTCCGATCCGGTTGGCAATTGAGTGGTTGTCAGCGTCGCGATTAAATTCTTCACCTGCACAGAAGTCCCCAACGCGGTTTTCCCCGTGAAAAACTGTACCGTCCCCGTAGGATCGAACACGCCATTGGGAAGCACGATGGCCTGAAGAACAACGGAACTATTCGGCAAAGCTCCGCTGGGAATAAAAAGAATCGTTTGTGTGGGCCCCTGGGCAACGCTGACGCTGATCGGCCCCGCGCTGCTTGCGGAAAAACTCGCGTCACCGGAATAGCTGACATTGAGCGTATGGCTTCCGAGAGCGAGCTGCGTTTCCTGAACCAGCGCATTGCCCTGGCTGTTGAGAGAAACGTTCAGCAGAGTGCTTGTGGTGCCGTTGAAAGTATCGGAAAAAGTAAGCGTTCCCGTGGGCGTTCCATGCTGGGAAGAGCCGGCAACGCTTACCTGGAGATCGAGGAAACCGCCATACGTTGTGCTGACCTGCGCAGACGGGTTTCCCGCCTGACCGGCGAGGAATGCGGAGAAGATCGTGCTGCTGGACTCTGGATTGATGGTAATGGGTACGCCCGTTGAGATGCTGCCGCCAAACGTGCTGTCGCCTCCGTAGCTGGCGGTAACGGAGTACGTTCCCCCGGGCAGAGAGTCTACAGCGCCAGAAACCGCCCCGTTGCTCAGGTTGCCGAGATTCACTCCCTGCGATCCTCCGGCAAGCAGGGACACATCACCCGTCGGCGTTCCCGTGCCTACGCCCGGAGCCACGGTCACAGAAGCTGTTACGGGTTGCCCATGCGTGAGGTTTGCGGACGAAAGTTGCAGCTTGGTAAGGGTTGAGCGGAACGTCACGTTTTTCCAATTCGCGGCAAGATTGGCGGCGTTGACAGAGCCCCAACCCGTCGCCAAATCGTATCCGACGGCCGCGGAGGCGCCGGCCTGTCCCGGAACATTGTTATTTCCCACGGTGATGTCGTTGAAGATGCATTGTGATTGCGGCGGAGCGCTGGCGTTGCAGTTCGCAGCAGTCTGACCGGCAGCCAGAGGATAGAGAACAAAGTTGGCCTGACCTTGGCGGGAATTCGTGCTCTGCGCGATCAGTACCATGATGGCGGCGAAAGTGGGAGCACCAGCGGATGTGCCGCCGACGAGTTCCGCGTTTACGAGCTGCCCGCTGGCGTTGGTCGTGCAAGTACCATCCTGGCATAACAAGTACCCGTCATGGCCTGCCGCGGCATCGAGGGCGACATCCGGTAGGTCGCGCTTGCCATCGTTCGGCACGCCGAGCCCGACTTGCCAGGAAGGCTTGCTATAGAGCGTGCTGGCGCCCCCGCTGCTTGCGAATAACGATGCGGCCCCGCATACGTTCGGGTCGGCACAACTCTCGTTCCAAACATTTTCTGGGATATAGCCAAGCGCGGAAGATTGGTCGGGTCCGTTTGTTGCCGACCAGTAAGTGCTGTCCGCGCCGTTTTCGTTGAATTGAGTGCCGCCGACAGCAATGTTGAAGGGCGTGGAAGCAAGGCCGTTCACGGCAAGTCCCTGGCTAGCGGGGGTTGTTTGACTGTCGCTGTCGCATCCGGCAGGGCCATTGTCGCCGCTGGAAATCACCGCAGTAATACCCTGCGCGGCGGCTTGCTCCCATAAATTGTTGAAGAAGGCGTTCTCCGCTTGGCCGAGGGTCTGTTCGCACTGGCCAAAACTGGCGCTGAGAACGGGGGCAAGATTGTTGTCCACAATGTAGAGAGCCGAAAGATCGACGCCGTCCGTCGAGTTGGTGCTCGCGGACACAACAAATTTGATGGTGGCCTTCGGCGCGATGGCGCCCGACCATTCCACGTCCAGATCGGCTTCCGTCTCTTCCGGGCCAAATGAGTTTCCGGGATTCGGGCCGTCGAGAATGATCTGCGGATCGTTCACCGGGAGTCCGAACGCGATGCGGAAAATTTGCACATCGGAGAGATTGATATTGTTTCGCGCCACGATGGCGACGCTTTGCCCGGTTCCGTCGATTCCATTCTGGTAGAGCATTGCGGTGTTGTAGATTTTCGCGAAGTCGCCTGGCGCAAGAAAGTGTTCCACCCCGGCAGCGCCACTGAACGTGAACTCCGGCTGCCACATGCTGGTGTCGGCGATGCGGCTGGCTTTCCCCAATACTCGAATCGCCGGCTGCTTTCGGAAGTCATGCAGTGTATTTATTCCGGCAACCACTGCCGCTAGCGCAGCGGGAATCTGCGGATCGGCTGCATTTGCATAGTGCTTCTCTCCGTTTACCAGGTAAGAGTGAATCGGCGTGCGGAAGGCCTCTTTCACCTGGCCCGCCGTGCCGCTGAATTCGATCGTCATCCCGCCCTGCCCCACCCGATTCACTCGAAAACCGTGAGACCGGAGCCACTCCGTGAGAGTTTGAAGATCCGCTTTTGAGGCGCCGAATCGCTCGCCGAACTGCCCCGGTGACAGCCATGCGTGGAAGTCGGGCGATGATTTGTCTTGCTGCCGCGCGATTAGGCTTTGCAATGAGGACTCCGTCGCGGCGTCGCGCGTCAAAACCAGCAGCATGCGTTCCATTGGGAGCTCGGGTGCGGCTTCTCCGAGGTCGTTGGCGGGAGTAGCCAACGGATGACGATTGCCCTGCAAAACCACGAGAGAAGACTCGTCAATCGGGCCGATTCGGCCCGCTGCGGATGGCGTGGTTTGCGCGCGCAACCCGCCAGATGGATGAAAAAGGAATACCGCAAAAATCACAAAACCGGCTAGCAGGTTTTTATGGAGAGGCATGGCTTCCCTTGACCCGGATGGATGGCTGTTGGAGCGCCTCGTTTTATATCTGAAAACTCCGGCGGTGGAAAGCTTAATTTACCAGCGGATTGCGTCACGTTCTTGTAATGGAATTGCGGTGGCATGATTCTCCCGCGGCGGTGCCTCGTGCCTCGTCTCTTATGCCGGCCAGGCAGGCGCAACGGCTTGCAGTTATTCAGGTATTGTGGTACATTGGTACCAAAGAAAAGCGAGGTCACAATGGCGATTGAAAAACAATACAACGTGGAACGCGTGCAAACCGGCGTTCGCATGGAAGAACGAATTCTAAAAGTGCTCAAAGCGTTCGCGGAGTATCACGATATGACGCTCGGCGATATCCTCGAGGGCATCGTGCTCCATGCTTTCGACGGTAAGAGCCCCTTTGGCCCGGAAAGCCTGAAGCGCATCAAGGATTTGAAAAAATTCTACGGGCTCGACCTGGATTCCCGCGCGAGCCACCGCCTTACCGAATCTCGCGCGAATCATCCTCCCAGAAAAGGCAAGCACGGAAAATGAACACGAACCTCGCAACAGTTTCCGTTCCTCTGCTGCGGTGGACCCTGGGCTTGGTAGTCATGCTGGAATCCTGCCAGTTTGTTTTCTCCACCGCCGCCGCTCATTTCCTCGCCAAGGCCGGATTGCCCTCCTGGATCCGGCCGGTTCTCGGCGGCGCTGAAATCATCGCCGCGGTTTTATTCCTCGCGCCTTTTACAACTGTGTTCGGGAGTTATCTATTGCTTGTTATTTTTGGCCTCGCCGCTCTTGTGCATCTTTTGCATGGCCAATATGAGGTTGGAGGACTGGTTGTCTATGCCGTGGCAGTTCTTGTCTGCCTGGTCCACGCAGAAAACAGAACACCCGAGGCGGCCCATGAACGACTCTGAATGGATGGAAGCATTCGAGCGATGTAAATTGCCAAACGATTCTTTTCCTCACGCGGATCATGTCAGGATGGCCTTCCTATACCTGCAGAAATATGCGCCGCTCGAGGCCTTGCGGCGTTTTTCCTCGGCCTTGGCTCGATTGGCCGCGGCGCACGGCAAGCCGAATCTTTACCACGAGACAATCACCTGGGCTTTCTTGCTGCTCATTCGAGAACGCATCGCTCGCTCAAATTCCCCGCAAACCTGGGCAGAATTCTCCGCGGCCAATCCAGATCTCCTGCGCTGGGACGACAATGTCCTGAAAAAATACTACCGTCCCGAGACGCTAACCTCAGAACTCGCGAAGAGCGTCTTTCTCTTTCCCGACAAGTTGTAGCCGGGCCCTTTCTCAGGCTTCGAACAATTTCACCAAATCGAGTTGCACTTTCTACACGTATCGATTTATTCTCTGTGCCACGCATTAGAACATTGTGGGCTTCTCGTATCTGCCTGGCAGGAGACAGATTCGAGTTTGCGTTGAAGTCTCGCCCGCCTCGCTCAGAGGCAGACGCTTCAACTTAAGTTAGGCCAGAAGTCAGCGCCCGCAAGCAGCCGAGAAATGGAACGCCGGGTTTCGACGGCGAGTGACGCAATGAGTTGGTGAGACGATCTGTTGAGCAACACGACGAGTAAACACAACATGCCTGCGGACGCTCAGCCTGATGTAGCCGGCAATGAACGTGGCCCGCTTTGGCTGCAGACCGCGCTGCAAGACTTGCGGTTTGCGCTGCGCACCTTGCGCAAAAGCCCTGCGTTTGCCGCCACCGCCATCCTGACGCTAGCGCTCGGCATCGGAGCGAACACCGCGATTTTTCAATTGCTGGATGCCGTCCGCTTGCGAAGTCTGCCGGTGGCCGACGCGGCGTCCTTGGTCAGCGTGCAGATCAAGGGTGGATTGCATGACATCGGCAAGAGGGCGAGCGACACAGCGCTCAGCACCGCGCTCTGGGAACAAATCCGCACACAACGGGAGGCATTCTCCGGTTTTCTCGCCTGGCGCAGTGCCCCTTATTCGATTGGAGAAAGAGATCAGGAGAGGCTGGCACAAGGCCTTTGGGTTAGCGGAGAAGTGTTCCCATTGCTCGGAATCGTTCCTATCCGAGGCCGGCTGTTTACAGCGGAAGATGACCGGCCTGGCTGCGGAATCCCCGGCGTGGTCATCAGCTATTCCCTTTGGCAGAGTGAGTTTGGCGGCAAGGACTCGGTGATCGGAAGCAGAATTGTCGTCTATAACCGTCCAACTCAAGTGATTGGAGTCACTCCGCCAAGCTTTTTTGGCCTCAACGTTGGAAAGGAATTCGAGGTGGCTCTCCCCACGTGCTCGATCCCCAGTCTCATTCCCGGAGACACAACTCTCGTGAGACGTGACGTTTTCTGGCTCGAGGTTATGGGTCGGCTGAGCCCGGGCAGGTCGCTGGCACAAGCAGCGGCGCAACTGGATGCAGCGAGTCCCGGGATTTTCGAAGCCACTGTGCCTACCGAATACAGCGCATCGTTGCTGGATTCCTATAAAAATCTCAGGCTCACCGTTTATCCAGGCAGAACCGGGGTGAGTTTGCCCGGCGAGACTTACGACACTTCTCTCTGGCTGCTTCTTGGAACCACGATATTGGTGCTTCTGATTGCGTGCGCGAATCTGGCAAATCTCATGCTCGCGAGGGCCAGTTCCCGAGAGAAAGAAATGGCCGTCCGCTTGGCGCTCGGCGCCACAGTTGGAAGGATTAGGCAACAATTGCTCTTGGAAAGTTTGGTGCTTGCAGTGAGCGGCTCTATCTTGGGAACGGGCTTGGCCTCGTTCTTCAGTCGAACCGTGGTCAAGTTTCTCAGCACAGAAAATGACCCCATCCATCTGGCCACGAATATTGACTGGCGGGTCCTGTCCTTTACTGCTTTTATGGCGGTGTCCACCTGCTTGCTGTTCGGCCTTGCTCCAGCTTTTCGCAGCTCAGAAACGCAGCCGGGCGCCGTGTTGAAACTGGGCGGCCGGGGAATGACCGCCGGACGTCAAAAATTTTCATTCCAGCAGACTCTGGTCGTTTCCCAAATCGCGTTTTCTCTGGTGTTGCTGGTGGGCGCTCTGCTTTTTGTGCGGAGCTTCTGGAACTTGCAAACGCTTGATCCAGGCTTTCGCGAGAGCAGTCTTCTGCGCGTTTATGTGAGTTTCCGGCGGCTCAATATCCCTCCCAACCGGCACGAACTTTTCAAGAGCGACCTGTTGGAGCAAATTCGTTCCTTGCCGGTCGTGGAGTCCGCGGCCACTACGACGCATGTTCCCTTGGACGGCAGCAGTTGGTCTCTGGCGGTTCATATCGGCAGCGCGGAAGGCAGCCCCAAATTCACCTGGGTGAGTCCCGGCTATTTCCGAACCTTGCAAATTCCTCTCCTCGCTGGGCGCGACTTTACCGCTCGCGACACGGCGCAATCGGAGCCGGTTGCCATCGTGAACGAAACTTTTGACAGGCAATTCCTAGGGGGAGGAAATCCCCTGGCCAAAACCATTCGCACCACGACGGAGCCCCTCTACCCGGGAACGGAATACACAATTGTCGGGATGGTGAAAGATACCAAGTACGCCGGACTGCGCGATGAGATCCCACCGGAAGTCTTCGTCCCGGCGCAACAAACTCCGGAAAGCTACCCTTTCACGAACATGTTCATCCGCTTTTCTTCGCCTCCCTCAACGGCAATTTCCGCGATCCGGGAAAGACTCGTCCAGCTCTACCCAGAAACGCGGGTGGAGTATCACCTCTTCCAGACGGAGGTTCAAAACGGGCTCGTTCGCGAACGATTGATGGCCCTGCTTTCCGGATTCTTCGGCGTGCTGGCGGCGCTGCTGGCCATGATTGGCCTTTATGGAGTCATCTCCTACATTATCGCCATGCGCAGGAATGAAATCGGAATCCGCATGGCCCTCGGCGCAAGCCGGCAGAATGTAGTGGGAATTGTGCTTCGCCAGACGCTGGCTCTGCTGCTTCTCGGTGTCGGAATCGGGATGCTGCTTGCAGTTGCAGCGACAAGTGGCGCGCGGACATTGCTCTATGGGCTGCAGCCGAACGATCTTCTGAGCCTGATCGCAGCCGCGTTTTTCCTCGCTGTCGTGGCGCTGGCCGCAAGTTTTTGGCCCGCTTATCGAGCCACGCGCTACGATCCCATGAACGCGCTCCGCTATGAGTAAATCTCTTTATTCATAACGCAAAGCCTCGACCGGATCGAGCCGCGACGCCTTGACTGCCGGATACATTCCAAAGAATAAGCCGACGCTCATCGACACCGTAACTGCCAGGAGAATCGACCACAACGGAACGGCCGAAGGCAAACTCGGTACGAAGAGGTGTATAAGCAGGCTGATGCCTAAGCCAAGCAACACGCCGATTACGCCTCCCGCCCCCGTCAACACAATCGCTTCCGTCAAAAACTGCCAAATCACGTCGCGCCGCCGCGCCCCGATCGCTTTGCGTACTCCAATTTCGCGCGTGCGCTGCGTGACGGACATCAGCATGATATTCATCACGCCCACACCGCCAACCAGCAGCCCAATCGAGCTGACCACGGAAATCAGCAGCGCCACCGACGCCGTAATCTGGCGGAACTGGTCGGCGATTTCCTTGGCGCTCGATACGCCAAAATTATCCGGCTTGTTGTACGGAACGTTTCGCCGCCGCCGCAGCACGCCCCGAATTTCGTCCTCTGCCTCCGCCATGCGGCCCGGATAAGCCACCGCGCCAATCAAATTCTCATCATCCCCAGGCCGATGTTTCTGGTAGGTGCGGTAAGGAACAAGAATCGCTTTGTCGGCAGCCTGGTCCTTTACCAATTGTCCCTTGCGCGCCGCCATGACGCCGATCACTTCGTACGACACGCCGTCAACAAGTATCGGCTTGCCCAGCGGTTCTTCGTTCGGATACAAAGCCTTGGCTATATCCGGCCCGATGAGCGCCACATCCCTGCGGTGCAAGTTTTCCCCCTCGCTGATGTATCTTCCACGCTCTGCTTTGGAATTGAACACGATTTCATCCGCCGGCATTATTCCGTGGTAATCCACTCCGGCGACTTCCTTGCCTTTGTACCGCGCGCTCATCACCGGGCGCCCATCAGGCGAGCCCTCCACAATCCGCGGCAAGATCGCAGCTGAGACCGCTTTGACGTCTGGGCAAAGCTCGCCGATGGCCTCGGCATCCCCAAGGGTAAGTGACTTGCGTGTGCGTTCTTCCGGAGTGAGTCGTCCCGAAGTGTGAATCCCAGGATCAAACTTGAAAATGAACAGCGTATCCGAGCCGAAGTCACTCAGAAAAGCGTTTACGTCGTTGTAGACGCCCATCAAAACCGCAACCACGGACAACAACGCCGTGATCCCGATCACCACTCCGAGCACGGTCAGAAAAGACCGCATCTTATTCTCACGCAACGTCGTGAGAGCCATGCGGGCATTTTCGCCGAGCGACATTCGCATTTTGATTTACTCGCCTGCTAGATCTCTGTCCGCAGCGCCTCGATCGGCTCCAACATCGCCGCCTTGCGCGCCGGATAGACGCCAAAGAAAATCCCCACGGCCGCCGAGATCAATTCTGCGATGACGACTGCGGAAATAGGCACGTGCATTGGAATCGACGTTGTGGCCTTCGCGAGCAGGCAGATTCCGTACGCAATAGTCACGCCGATGGCTCCGCCCATTGCCGACATCACGCACGCCTCGATTAAGAACTGCAACAGGATGTCCCTACGGCTCGCGCCAAGCGCCTTGCGAATCCCGATTTCTCGTGTGCGCTCCGTGACGGTGGCCAGCATCACGTTCATAATCACCACTCCGCCGATCACCAGGAAAACCGAAACCACCCCGACCATGGCCATGGCGATAACGCCGGTTAGCTGATTCCACAGCTTCATCAGCGTCGCCGAATCGAGAATCCCAAATGAGTCAGTTTCATTGGGGGACAAGTGCCTCCGCGCGCGCATCAGCACACGCGCTTCATCCTGCGTCCGTTCCATCCACTCCGGGCCGCGCGCTTGGATGTTGATCCAGAGCCCATCGTACGCTCCGTAAATTTTGATGTACGTCTCCACCGGAATATATGCGAAGTTGTCTTGCGATTGCCCGAGCACGGTGCCGATTGGCTTAGCAACGCCAACCACGATGAACGGCCGGTTATCCAGCATCACTTCGTGTCCCACGGGGTCAAGGCTCGGGAAGAGTTTGTTGGCCAGCTCGGAGCCAATCATCGCCACCATCGCGCGGCTCTGCTCGTCTCCCTCGACGATATACCGGCCATCGGCGGGTTCTTCGACGTCAATCTGCCCCATGCTTGCGGACACCCCTCGAATGCTCGTGTCCTGGACTGTAAGCGATCCGACGCGCGCCTTTCCCGACGTCCATACCTCCGCCCCCACGCGCTCCGGCAGCTTCAGGTTCTCACGCAGCGCTTCATAGTCGTCCCAGGTGACGAGTTTGTTCCGCCGCATGGCTTTCACCAGCTCTTCCATCTCCGTAATGATGGGATAGCGCATCACCGTGAACGCATTCGAACCCAGATTGGCAACTTTGTTGGCAATGTATTGATTGACGCCGGAAATCAGCGCAATCACCACGATCAATGTGGCCACGGACAGAATAATTCCCAACAACATCAGAAACGAACGCATCTTGTGCGCTCGCAGTGTCTCCAGCGCGATGCCGACCGGTTCTCGAAGGGGCACCCGCCTCCTCATCCACACTGCTCCTTACAATTCCTACGCCGCACACGTACAGAAAGTTTCGGATGAGTTCTCTGTCCCTAGAACTCTGTCGCCCCAGCCGGTGGCGTTAATGGCTTGGGCTCGTCGCCGTAGCTCCGCTCTTGCCATGGTAACTCGGATAAGGTGGCTTTTTGTGCTTGGGAATCGGGTTCTTCTCGAGATCGGCCAGCAGAAGCTCGACCGTTTTCTCAAGCTGCGGGTCATGTCCTTCGCGCACGGCTTTCGGATCCAACTCGACCTCCACGTCGGGCGCAACGCCGTGGTTTTCCACTTCCCAATCGTTGTTCGGTGTCCAGAATCCCCGGCTCGGTGCGGTCACAACTCCTCCGTCCATCAGCGAGGCAGACGGGCCATGGAATCCCACCAGCCCGCCCCACGTCCTTTTCCCGACCAGCATCCCTATCTTTGCTTGCCGGAAGTGCCACGGCATAGCGTCGCCGCCAGAGCCTGCATACTCATTTATGATCATGGCCTTCGGCCCCTGAATCAGGCTTACCGGCGTCGTCATGTCTTCGCCATCCCTCGTAGTGCGATAGTTCATAAGCGTCCTTCGCAAATAATCAAGGATGTAGTCGGTGTTCGCTCCGCCTCCATTGAAGCGCTCATCAACGACCGCGCCTTCCTTGCCCGCCTGCGAAAAGAAATATCGATTGAAGTAGATGTAGCCGCCGCTCGCCGTATCCGGCAAATAGATATACGCCAGCCTCCCTGCACTGAGCTCGTCTACTTTGCGCCGGTTACCTTCGATCCAGGCCAGATTGCGCAGCCCTTGCTCGTTCTCGACGGGAACCACGCTCACTTCGCGAGAGCCGCTGCCGTCCGCGTTCGGCCCGACGCGCAGCAACACGGTTTTCCCCGCCGTCTCTTCGAAAAAGCTGTAGACGTTATCGCTTCCGCGCACTTCATGCCCATTTACCACCAACAGATACTCGCCTTCCACGACATTCACGCCGGGCTGCGTCAGCGGCGCATGCAGCTGCGGATTCCAATTCTCGCCATCATAAACGCGCGAAAACCGGTACCGCCCATTCTCGATCTTGTAGTCTGCGCCGAGAAGCCCCACCGGAATGCGCTTCACCTCCGGCCCGTCGCCGCCCCGCACAAACAAATGACCGACCGTGAGTTCGCCCATCGCTTCTCTGAAGATGTAGTTCAAGTCGTCGCGCGACGCCACTCCCGGGAAGTACGCCGCGAATTTTTTCTCCGTGGCCGCCAAGTCCAGTCCGTGGAATCCCGGCTCATAAAAGAAATCGCGCTCCAACCGGAACGCCTCGTGATACATCTCTTTCCACTCCACCATCGGCTCGATGCGCACATCCATCGTCGCCAGATTTAGTGTCTTCGCTCCAACGGGTGTGCCTCCTCCTCCCGATGAACCGCCCGTCCCCGGCGCTCCCGGCAATGGCGCTGGCGAAAGCGGCGCAATCGCCCACACCTGCGCTGGCGCCGTTCCGCCCGGCTGTGGTGCGCTCGCGTGCCGGTAAAGCAGCTTTTCTCCATCTGCCGACACATAGAACGCCAGCATATTCTCAAGCAATTTGTCCGTCCTACGGGTTTTCAACTCAAACCGGTGCGCCGTCAGCGTGCTTGGACCGTTTAACGGCTCGACCAGCGGTCCTTCCACGAGAAACAGCACTCCTTCTTTTCCCGTCTTCAATTCCGTGTAGTTCCTGGCCGGGATCGGCATCGCCAGAATCCTCTGGCCTATCTTTTCAAAATCAACTTTCACTGCGGCGGGCGGTTTCTCTTTTTCCTTTTCCTTATCACCTGCTTTTGCGGAGTCCGTCTTTGCCGCATCCGTCTTTGCGGCTTCGCTCTTGGCTTCTCCCTCTTCGTCGCTCAGCGGCGCAAGCGGCGACGGCAAATCCTTGCGAAGCACAACGATGTACACGCTGCTCGTCACTGGACGGTTAAGACTGTCCATCGAGCTGTCCATCAACGGCCCAGCGTCTGTGCTCGAAAGCAAATACAGATATTTGCCGCTCTTGTCGAACACTGGCGAAAACGAATCGCTCATCGTATCCGTAACACGCTCGCTCTTACCCGTATCCAGCGAGTACAGGAACACCGAGCGCATGTGGCTCACTTCCTGCCCCGCATAAGCCAGCCATTTACTATCCGGCGACCACGCCGCTTCGAATATTTGCTGCGGCCCCGTAAACCGGTCATGGAAAACTTTGACCGGCGTTTTCTTCTCGAGGTCCACGTACCATAGGTTCAATCGTTTATCCGTGTACGCGATCTTCTTGCTGTCCGGCGACCACGTCGGAAAAAAGAAAAACGACCCAGGCGTTCCCAAGTCAATTTTTTGTGCGCCTCCCTGCCCATTCTGATTCTTCACGTACAACTGTTCCTCGCCAGACTCATCCGAAAAATATGCGATGCTCTTCCCATCCGGCGACCACGCCGGATACCGTTCATCCGCTCCCGGCGTGTTCGTCAAATTCCGAATGTCGCCTTTCTCGGCGGGCACCGTCAGTATTTCCCCCCGCGCTTCGAACACCGCTCTAAGCCCAGTCGGAGAAATGTCCGCATTTCGAATTCGGTTGGCCACATTCTCATATCGAGTCCTCAGCTGTGGCAGGTCTCCCGCGATATGAATGTCCACTTTGTGCGCCGCGCCCGTCTTCAGGTCATACAGCCAGATCGCCCCAAACTGTTCGATCGCAATCGCATCCGGGCCCGCGCTCGCATATTTGAAATCGAGTCCATCATTCTTCAGCGCCACGCTGACTTGCTTCGTCTTCGTGTCGTAGCTGTAGAGCGACATCGGCCCATTTCGGTCCGAAAGAAAAAACACTTTTTGCTCCACCCACACTGGATTGAAATCGTTCGAATTCTCCCGCGGTACCGGCGTCCAGCTGGAATCCGAGAGCCGCGCAATCCACACCTTCGAAGCGCGTCCGCCGCGATACCGCTTCCAAATCTCAAACGCGTGGTCCAGCGGCACGTACGCCAGTTCCTTCCCGTCTGGCGAGTACGAACCTTCGGCCGCTATAGGCAACGGCAATTCCGTCGGAAATCCTCCATCCCGCGAAATCGTTAAAAGCTGGCTAAAACCCGAATGGCTGCTTCGATTCGACGCAAACAGAACGGACTTCCCGTCGCGCGTCCACCCCATCACTTCATCCGCCGCCGGATGGTACGTAAGCCGCCGCGGCGTCCCTCCGCCGGCAGCAATCACGTAAACGTCCGCGTTTCCGTCGTAGTTCCCCGTGAACGCGATCTCCTTCCCGTCGGGCGAAAACACCGGCCGCGACGCCGCCCCATTCCCCGCCGTCAACCGCTGCGCCGTGCCTCCTTCTTTCGGCACACTCCACAAATCCCCCGCGTACACGAAAACAATCTGCGTCGCGCTCACCGTCGGGTGATGCAACAGCAACGGCGCATTCTCATCCGCCAAACACACACTCGCCACCACCAACGCCAGCACGCTCGCGGCAAATCGCAACATTGTCTGTTTCCTCCCAGTCCCCGAACCCTCAAATCGCGCACAATCTTACAGCCACGCCGCCCGGGAGCAAACCAATCCCTCGGGCAAGTCACCCTCATCTTCCGTTTCGCTAAACGGCCCTATCAATTCAAGCTAGGGTGTTAGTTTTATGTGACGTAACTATACATCTAAATAGACCTTAATACTCCTTTCCCGGAAGCAGACTTCGAGACGGCCAACCAAACTCATGTGGGTCGCCACCGCCTTCAGTCGAAATGTTCGCCGGCGCCACCAATAGAGACTTTACCTGACATGGAATTAAGGATATTCCTGCCGTGAAATTCCATGCTTCACCAGATTGTTAAGTCGCGCTTGCTTGTTACCTTTTGCTTTCGTGAAAGTTCTGATCGTGGACCATGAACGTTACAGCCGTGGAAGGAGGCAAGAAGCTCCTGGCGGTCGTTGAGCCCGGACAGTGGACTCACCTCCGCCCGACGCTTCATCTCGTCGATTAGTCCCGACGCAGTTTCGTTCGGCGTAGCCATGGGACGGATGCCATGCGGTTTTCAATGGAGGAGCTAGTCGAGCCCATTCATTGTGTACGACGAGGATTGAGGAAGAGATGATGCAAGGGACTGCATTTGAACA
>Ga0307478_10001525_pt1 | contig 19860 bp, 15 predicted proteins | sample atmos_gasesECM4C_2_FD_203713 | JGI IMG/M metagenome (GOLD analysis project Ga0307478, IMG submission 203713) | Hardwood forest soil microbial communities from Morgan-Monroe State Forest, Indiana, United States - atmos_gasesECM4C_05 | ecosystem: Environmental > Terrestrial > Soil > Temperate... | reverse complement strand
ACCAACGTTGAACGGCGCGGTTACACGCCCAGCGAGCGCGCGGTGCGGCGCAAATTCGACGAGGTGTTTGCGCGCACCGAACGTCGGCTGTTTATCTCCTGTTTTTCTTCCTCCATTCATCGAATCAAGCTGGCGGTTGAAATGGCCTGGGAACACGGGCGAAAAGTCGCTTTCGTCGGCCGGTCGATGATCAGTTCCTCCGAGATTGCGGAAGACCTCGGATACATTGAAATTCCTGATGGTCTGTTGGTGCACCCTGGAGAGATAAAAAACTTTCCGCCCGAGAAAATGTGTGTGCTGATTAGCGGGACGCAGGGCGAGCCAATGTCCGCGCTGTCGCGCGCCGCGGTGGACAACCATAAGCACGCAACCATCGAGAAGGGCGACACGGTGGTGCTTTCGTCGCGAATCATTCCCGGCAATGAGAAGGCAATCTATCGAATGATCGATCATCTCTTCCGCCGCGAAGCCCATGTGATTTACGAGGACGGCTCCAATCCTCCCATTCATGTTAGCGGGCACGCCAGCCAGGAAGAACTCAAGCTCATCATTAATCTGGTGAAGCCGAAATATTTCATTCCCATCCACGGCGAGTACCGTCAGCTCAAGTTACATGCAGAGTTGGCGGCGTCGATGTACGGGTCGGTCGGTAATGTAATGCTGATCGAAAGCGGAGACGTGTTGGAGTTTGACGAATTGGGCGCGCGGAAGGCAGGCCGGGTCAACGTCGGACGCATTTGTATCGATTCCGGCTCACGCGCGGATGTGGTCGAGGACTTGGTAATCAAAGACCGCCGTCATCTGAGCGAAGACGGCTTCGTGCTGCCGATTATCGCCATCAACAAATTGACCGGCAAGGTTGAGATTTCTCCTGAGATTGTGACTCGCGGGTTTTCGGCAGGCGAAAACGGATTCATGGACGAGGTCCGTAACGTCGTCGTGCAAACCCTGGGACAGTCGAGTGAAGAAGAACGCGCCGACTATGGAGTCATTAAGGAAAAGATCCGTGCGGATCTGAAGCGATATATTTCGAAGCAAACCCAAAAGCGGCCGCTGATCATGCCGGTGATTCTGGAGATCTGAGGAACAACAACATTAACCACGAAGGACACTAAGGTCCACGAAGGAAAGCGCTAGGATTGGCGTGTCTAGTTTTAACATGGAGTAGCAAAAATCGTTTCACTCAATGACATTTGCGAAGCGCGGGCACGGCTGGATGGAATCACCGTCCGCACTCCCTTGATTCCGCTTGAATGGAATGGCAGCAAGCTCTACCTGAAGCCGGAAAATCTGCAGCCCATTGGCGCCTTCAAACTGCGCGGCGCGTACAACAAAATCGCGTCTCTCACAAATGAAGAACGCTCTCGCGGTGTCATCACTTATTCGAGCGGGAATCATGCGCAGGGCGTGGCATACGCGGCGCGAGCTCTGGCAACCAAAGCGGTAATCGTGATGCCGAGAAATGCGCCGGCCATCAAACGCGAAGCGACTGCAGCTCTGGGCGCGGAAATTGTTTTTGTCGGACCCAGCGGGGTCGAGCGACAAGAGAAAGCCGAAGAACTGGCAGCCCAACACGGATACGTGATCATTCCTCCCTACGACGACGAGAAAATCATTGCCGGACAAGGCACGGCAGGCCTTGAGATCCTGGAAGATCTGCCTGAGGTTGACTTGGTTCTGGTTCCCATCGGCGGCGGCGGGCTGATCAGCGGGATCTCAACCGCAATTAAATTATCCAGGCCTAGCGTGAAAGTTATAGGAGTTGAACCAGAGCTTGCAGCCGACGCACAAGCCAGTTTCCGCGCGGGCGAGATTGTAAAGTTCCCACCTGAGCAAGTGTTATCGACCATTGCCGATGGTCTCCGCTCGCAATACGTGGGCACTCTAACCTTCGAACACATCCGCCGCTACGTGGATGATGTAGTAACGGTCAGCGAAGAGGACATTTTTAATGCGGTGAGAATTCTGGCTGAAAACCCAAAGACCGCCGCCGAACCGAGCGGCGCGGTGGCGCCTGCAGCTTGGCTGTTCCACCCCGACTCCCTGCCCGCATCCAACCATACAGTGGCTGTAATCAGTGGAGGAAATGTCGATCCGGAACTACTCAAAAAAGCGATTCTGTCGGAGAGAACTGCGCTTAGTTCGCGGCTCTAACCACCATAGCCTTATGCGCAAGTTAAACCCACTAGCTCTTCCGGTCCTTGCCGTACTGTTATTCAGTTCGTCGCCGGCGCTGGCGGATGTAGTACGCGCCGCTACCATTCGCGTTGCGCCTATTTATCTTTCTCCAGATACTTCGTCGGCAAAGCTCGCCGATGTGGACCGTGGACGTGAATTGGTATTTCTTGAGACCAGCGGAGATTGGGTCAAGGTAGAAGCCAACCTGACCGAGGAACGCATCGTCACCGGGTGGATGCAGACTAAGGGTTTGATCCAATCGAAGACTCCAGATGGCGACAAAATTCTGTTTGGCGAGGCGGTGGATGCAGAAGACCAGGCCAGCCAGCGTAACGGACGCCGTTACGCTGCGCAGGATGCCATGCGGCTCTACGGCGAGGTGGCAGAGATCTTTCCGCAGTCTCCCCTAGCCGCGGAAGGCATGTACCGCTCGGCCGATATCCGCTGGCAAATTGAGAAAGTTGATGTCATGTCCCTGCCGTCGGCAAAGGAGCAAGACGCTTATTTGCGCAGGGGAATGAATGAAGACTATTTCAAAAAAGTGACGAAGAAATTCCCGGGCACGAAATGGGCCTATCTGGCTGCCTACCAGATGATCGACAATAAGCTATGCGGCGACTGGCAGGGACAGTCGAAATGTCCGCAGAAAGAAGCCGAGATTTACGAAAATTATGCGAAACAGTATCCGCAATCGCCGGCAGTCGCGGAGGCCCTGTACCATGCCGCATATCGCTGGTCGGCGCTGATTGAAATTTACAAAGCCGAAGATCAGGAAAAGAAATCAGATGAAGCCAGGGGCCACGCGCTCGCAGACGCGCAGAAGGCAATTGACCAGGCGGGAACGAGCGATTGGGGTTCACGTGCGCAGCGCCTGTTGTATATGGTGCAGCAAGGGATTCCGACTTATGGAAATGGGGGGTAGCTGGCTGCTTGACAGGTATATATCAATGATATATACTTCGTGCAATGAAGAATACAGCCAAACTGTTCAATAATGGCCGTAGCCAGGCCGTCCGTTTACCGCGAGAATTTAGGTTTGATGGCGATCGGGTGCGCATCCGGAGGGTCCCTCAGGGAGTTCTGCTGGAACCACTGATCGCGAACCCTACCAAGTGGTTTGAAGAGCTTGATCGGTTCAACTCTGAGCCATTTATGCCCGAGGGGCGCAGCCAGCCAATCACACCGAAACGTGAGATATTCAAGTGAATTTCCTGCTGGACACCAACGCTTGCATCGCGCTAATTAACGGTGACCGGGCTTCAGTCCGAAATAAAGTCCAACACAGCATACACAGCGGCGATCAATTTTTTGTGTCGTCGATTTCGACGTTTGAGTTGTGGTACGGCGTTTTCAAGAGTTCACGGACGGACTTTAATGCTAACCGTCTTGAGGCGTTCCTCTCAGGTTCTGTTTCGGTCCTGGAGTTCGATGACGAAGATGCAAGGGCCGCCGGTTCGATTCGAGCTGGACTCGAGAAGAGAGGAAGACTCATAGGAGTCTATGACCTGCTTCTTGCAGGACAAGCGATTCGGCACCAAATGATCTTGATAACCGCGAACGTCTCAGAATTCTCTCGAGTGAAAGATTTGCGATGGCAGGATTGGGCAAAGTAGATCCGGTTTAACAGCGAGGAATCATGCGGGAAGCTGTAATTGTTTCATCAGTGCGCACCCCGATTGGCCGGGCTTTCAAAGGAACGCTGAAAGCGACGAGGCCGGACGAACTGGCAGCGGTTGCGATTAAGGGCGCGCTCGATCGCGTGCCGCAACTGGACTCAAAAGAAATTGAAGACGTAATTCTCGGCTGTGCCATGCCCGAAGCCGAACAAGGCATGAACGTTGCCCGCATCGCTTCCCTGCGCGCGGGATTGCCGGTCGAAGCTTCAGCGATCACCATCAATCGATTCTGTTCTTCCGGATTGCAGGCAATTGCGAACGCGGCCGAGCGAATCATGGCGGGCGCGGCTGAAGTGATGGTCGCGGGTGGAACTGAATCGATGAGCATGATTCCGATGGGCGGAAACAAGATTTCGCCGAACCCCTGGCTGGTGGAGCATTATCCCGATGCCTATCTTTCCATGGGATTGACGGCTGAGAGGCTTGCAAAGAGATTCGACATCACGCGCGAAGCGGCGGATGAGTTTTCGTTGCGCAGTCATCAGAAGGCGACGGCTGCGATCCAGGCGGGTAAGTTTGACGATGAGACGGTACCGGTTGCGGTGAGCTTCACCACACCCAACGGCTCAAAACCGAAACGTCAGGAGATTATCTTCAAAGTCGATGAAGGCCCGCGAGCTGACACTTCTCTCGAAGCACTGACGTCGCTGAAGCCTGCGTTTCACGTGAAAGGCACTGTAACCGCCGGTAATTCATCGCAGATGTCAGACGGCGCTGCGGCGGCGGTCGTTATGTCGGCGGAACGGGCGCGAGCTTTGGGAATCAAGCCGCTGGCGCGGTTCGTGGCCTTTGCGACTGCCGGATACAAGCCGGAAGAGATGGGACTCGGACCGGTTTTCGCGATTCCCAAAGCGCTTAAGCTGGCGGGACTGAAGTTATCCGAGATTGACGTCATCGAACTGAATGAAGCTTTCGCCGCGCAATCGTTGGCGGTGATTCAAGAAGCTGGGCTCGATCCCGAGCGCGTCAATCCTAATGGAGGCGCGGTTGCCTTGGGGCACCCCCTGGGCTGCACTGGCGCAAAACTTACTGCCACTATCATTCGCGAAATGAAGCGGCGAAACGCGAAGTATGGATTGGTGACAATGTGCGTCGGCGGCGGCATGGGAGCGGCGGGGATTTTTGAGAATCTAAATTGATGCAGAAACTACAACCCAACTCTTTGCGTCCAAATAGTACAATATTCCGTTTTGCCCTATGTCACATGCCGTTCAGTTCGAGCTGCGGTTGGCCAAGCGCATGTCGCGGCTCGGCACCGAGACTGCATTTGAAGTCCTGAATCGCGCGCGGGAGTTAGAGCACCAGGGCAAGGACATAATCCACCTGGAAATTGGCGAGCCCGACTTCGATACTCCGGAAAATATCATTCAATCAGCCGTGAGCGCGCTCAACGCCGGCTGGACGCACTACGGTCCCTCTGCCGGACTGCCCGATCTGCGCAAAGCTATCGCCGAGGAAGTGAGCCACAGTCACGGAGTTCGGGTGCAGCCGGAAGAAGTGGTGGTAGTCCCCGGCGGCAAACCGATCATCTTCTTTTCGATCCTCGCGCTGGTTGACAAAGGCGATGAGGTCATCTATCCCAATCCTGGGTTTCCGATTTACGAATCCATGATCAACTATGTCGGCGGACGCGGCGTGCCCATCCGGTTGCGTGAGGAACGGGATTTTCGTTTGGATGTGAATGAACTGGAAAAGCTGATCACTGAGCGCACCCGGCTCATCATCATCAACTCACCGCACAATCCTACCGGCGGCGTGCTCAACAAGCGCGACATCGAGCAGATTGCGCAGGCCATTGGGGACCGCAATATTTTTGTTCTATCGGACGAGATATACAGCCGCCTGATCTTCGATGGTAGTCACCATTCCATCATGGCGGAGCCTGGATTCAAGGAACGAACCATTTTGCTCGACGGTTTTTCAAAGGCTTACGCCATGACCGGCTGGCGCATGGGATACGGGGTGATGCGTCCCGATCTTGCAGCGCAGGTTGCGCGGCTGATGACCAACTCGAATTCCTGCACGGCGAGCTTCTCTCAAGTCGCAGGAATCGAAGCACTGCGCGGCGACCAGAGCTCGGTCGATCACATGCGCGAAGAATTTCGGCGGCGGCGGGACATGTTTGTTGCAGGGCTGAATCGCATCAAGGAATTCTCATGCCGCATGCCTAGAGGCGCTTTTTATGTTTTCCCAAATATCACAGCGACGGGGTGGAAATCAAAACCTCTCGCCGATGCCCTACTCGAAGAAGCCGGCGTGGCCTGCCTTTCGGGGACTTCATTCGGGGAGTTCGGGGAAGGATATTTGCGGTTCAGCATTGCGAATTCGATGGAGAACTTGAGTAAGGCGCTGGAGCGGGTTGAGGGCTGGGTGTCAAACAAAAGCGCACGGAGTATGCCATGGCAAAGCTAAAGAACAAATCACCCAAAATAACACGGCCAGACATTCCGGGCTATGGGCTGCCCAAGAGCAAAAAGGGCTTGCTCCCGTGGAAATGGGCCGAGGACCGGTTGAAGAAGAGCCGCCAATTCTGGATCGCGACCACTCGGCCGGATGGAAGACCGCATGTAATGATCATCTGGGCGCTGTGGATGGACGGTTTGCTTTATTTCAGTACCGGTAAGAACTCGCGAAAGGCGCGGAATCTGGCGGCTAATCCGCATTGCACTATGTGTACTGATGCGGCCGACCAGGCGGTTGTCCTCGAAGGCGCAGTTGAAACCGAGCGTACGGTCGAAACGATCCGCAAATTCGTGCCTCTCTATGAGAAGAAGTACAAATGGAAGCTGGGTGAGATGGGTGAAAAGATGATTTCGCTCGAAGATCCTGTGTTTTATCTGCGCCCGCGAGTGGGGTTTGGGTTGTGGGAGAAGAAATTTTCGACCAGCGCGACGAGATGGATTTTCCCGCCGACTAACGTTCATTAACCACAAAGGACACCCTTCGACTTCGCTCAGGGCAAGCTCCAGTACACGAAGGAAGATACATCCTCTGATGGCCAACAAATTTCGTGTTTTTGCGACCTGCGACATCGGACCTGCGTTGAATATTCTTCGCGAACGCGGCTACCAGCTCGAAGTTTATCCCGATCCTAAGGCGCCGCCGAAATCGTTGATCCTGGAAAAAGTGCGCTCGGGAATCGACGGCCTGATTACAACTTTGCGCGACCAGATCGATGCCGAAGTTTTCGAGGCGGCCAAAGGATCGCTCAAGGTTGTGGCCCAACTCGCGGTTGGGTTCGACAACATTAATCGTGCCGACGCGAATAAATACAAGATTCCGTTTACTCACACGGCCGACGTGCTCACCGAAGCCACGGCTGAGTTTGCGTTTCTTATGTTGGGAGTACTGTCGCGTAAAATGTGGCCGGCTGAACACCTGACCCGCGAGAACCAGTGGGGATTCTGGCATCCGTATTTGCCCTTTCTGGGCGACGAAGTCACCGGCAAGACCATCGCGATCATCGGCACCGGTCGGATAGGGCTGGCGATGATCAAGAAATGCGCTGGTTTTGATATGAATTTTCTCTGTTACGACCCGGCCTACGAAAATCACGATTACATTAAGGGCATTCAGGAAATGATGGACCTGCGCCATGCGCGCGGCATTCAGAGAGAAAAGACTTCTATTAAGTATGTTCCATTTGCCGAAGCACTGAAACTGGCGGACTTTGTGAGCGTGCACGTGCCTTTGCTGCGCGAGGGTGAAAGCGACACGCCAACATTTCATTTATTCAATGAGCGAACGTTGCGCATGATGAAGCCCACCGCGCTCCTGGTGAACACCTCGCGCGGTCCGGTGGTAGACGAAATCGCTCTGGCGCGTGTGCTCAAAGAAAATTGGATTGCCGGCGCGGCGCTGGACGTTTACGAGAAAGAGCCTTTGCCCGCGGATTCTCCGCTGCGCGATCCGGCGATTGAAGATCGATGCAGACTGATGCCGCACTTTGCCAGCGCGGCGAAGATCACGCGGCTGTCGCCTGATCCCAACAAAGGTATGGCCGGACGATGCGTCCAGGGGTTAATCGATGTATTGGAGAAGAACTACGGCGGCGACGTGAAAAAGATGCCGTACGTGGTCAATAAAGAAGCGTTCTAGTTTCGGCTGATGTCATCCCGAATGCCGCGTTTGCCGCGTGCCAGAGGGATCCTACGATGGTCATCAATCGGCCGCGGCGAGAGCGCGGGGGACGCCGATGATTGCGTCCCTAAAAACTGCATTGGTGATACTCAGGGGACGTAAGGTTCCTCTCCACTCTGCCTTCGGCAAACCGGTTCGGAATGACACTCTGTAGGAACTGCAGTGATGGGTGACGAAGGTCGATCAGTACCTGAAAACTCGCGGGCGAGGGCGCCCGCGCCACACCTGCGGCTACTCCGGCACGCTTTGCTCTTCGCTGTGGGCGCGGAGAACGCGATCAAGCGAATACGGAGCGCGGCGGGTGGGCTCGTGATAATGGCGAACCTGCAACTCGCCGAGCAGTCCAATCGCCAGCAAGTTCAGTCCCGCTAGCAATAGCACTGCCGCGAAGATCATCATTGGGCCATGTTCCATCATCACGTGCGAGTGGCGCAGAAATTTTTCGACAAATAACCACGCGGTGATTCCCATGCCGCCGAAGATTCCCATCATTCCCACAGTGCCGAAAAAATGCAGTGGACGACCAAGATACTTCAAGAGGAAGCGGATGGTGATGAGGTCAAAAAATACCCGGAAGGTGCGCGAGATACCGTAGTGCGAGGCTCCGCGTTCACGATTGATATTACGAATCGGCACTTCACAAATCGACGCGCCATGCCACGACGCCAATGCCGGAATGAAGCGATGCTGCTCGCCGTAAAGCGGGACCTGCTCCAGAATGTCACGCCGATAAGCTTTAAAGGTCGTTCCGAAGTCGTGAATATCAACCCCGCTCAACTTTGCCATCAGCCAATTGGCGCATCGCGACGGAATGCGGCGCAGCCATAGATTATCGATGCGCTGTTTACGCCATCCGCTGACGATGTCATAGCCTTCTGAAAGTTTTTCGAGGAACAGCGGAATGTCTGACGGATCGTGCTGCAGATCGCCATCCATGGCAATGATGTATTCGCCGCGTGCATTGTCGAAACCCGCAGCCAGCGCGGATGTCTGGCCGAAATTGCGCCGCAAGCGAACCACGGTGATTCTGCTGTCCACGCCGGCTATCTGGCGCAGCAGGTGAAAAGTTTCGTCGGACGAGCCATCGTCGACGAACACAATTTCGAAGCTATCGCCGCTGGTCTCCATTACCGCTTTCAGGCGGTCATAAAGATCGGTGACATTTTCCTGCTCGTTATGCAGGGGGATAACGATCGAATATTTTGGCATGAGAGATTAATTATACGATTTTTGGCGGTAAGTGGATGAGACGAAAGTCGCCCGACCGTGGCGCGGCGAACCATTTCATAAACGTTCGCCAACATAGGAATTCCGGCAGGCCCCACCACAACACGAACTGTTGGTTTAGACGGGCGAGACGCCCATCCCCACAAACGATTTGTCTAGGCGGGCCTGGACGCCCCTACGTGGACTTGCTTATCCCGGGCCAGCGGGATACGGTGGCAGAGCCGGAGGCCGCGGTGGAAGCGGCTTGGGATTCGCCTGGATCGCCTTCATGACCTCTTCAATCGCGCGATCCAGTTGCGGATCTTTGCCGCTGACCACTTGCTCCGGCCGGTTTTCGACAACGATGTCTGGCTGAACGCCGCGGTTCTCCACGATCCACTGGCTTTGATTGTTGTAACGGGCAAACTCAGGCCGCGTGATGTAGCCGCCATCCATGAGCGGAAACTCTCCTCGGATACCCCGCACACCGCCCCAGGTGCGCTCGCCGAGAAGCGGGCCGAGCTTATAAAACTTAAACATGTAGCTAAAGATGTCGCCATCAGAGGCAGCGAAATGATTGGTCAGGCAGACCATCGATCCGTTAAACACAATTGGTGGCACGGTCCCACTCTGCCAGTTGCGCGCTGAACCCATACCGGCAAGAATGCGGCGCAGACGTTCGAAGATCAATTCATCCACAAAGCCCCCGCCGTTGTAGCGGATGTCGATGATCAAGCCTTGTTTGCGAATTTGCGGAAAGAACTGTTTGACGAATTCATTGAGTCCCGGAGAACCCATGTCAGGAAGGTAGATATAGCCAACTTTGCCGCCGGTCGCTTCGTCCACCTTTTTGCGATTGGTGATGATCATGTTCAGCTCGCGCAGGTTGTATTCGTCATTGATCGGCTTCACCACGACGTTGTGCGAGCCTTCCTCTGAAGGCTTGGAATTGACGGTGAGAGTGACCGTTTCATTGGCGGTGTTCACGAACAACTCGTAGGGATCCTGGGGAGCACGCAACTGCTGTCCGTTGACTGCGATGAGGTAATCCCCATCACTGACCTTGATACCCGGCTCGGTTAGCGGCGAACGCAGCTCGGCGTTCCAGTTTTCTCCGGGATAGATTTTCTTTATTCGATATCGGCCGCTCGATTGGTCGAGTTCATAATCCACGCCGAGCAGGCCGACGTTTACGGGATGAAGATCGGGATAGTCACCGCCACCAACATAAGTGTGAGAGTTGGAAAGTTCTCCGATCATCTCGCCCAGGATGTAGGTCAGAGAATAGCGGTCGGCGACGCTCGGCAGAAGCTGGGCATACTTGTCGTGAACCTTTTGCCAGTCAACCCCGTTCATCTCGGCTTCGTAGAAAAAGTCGCGCTCCTGCCGCCAGACTTCGTTGAAAATATTTTTCCATTCCTGCGGAGGATCGATTTCAGCCCGCATGCCATTCAGGCTGAGAGCGCCGTCGCCGACCTTTTTCGCCTCACCAGCAGGCTTGGCGTCAATGATTCCGTAAGTGTGAGCGGCACGCGGGCCTCCTCCTTCGCCCTCATAAAGTAACTTGGAGCCGTCGAAAGAAAGCGCGAAGTGCTCAACGCCCTCGATCAAAGTTTTCTCCTTGCGCTCTTTCAGGTCGTAAGCGTGAACAGCCGTGCCTTCCCCGGGGAGCGGGCCATCAAGTCCCTGGGCGGCCACAGTGGAGTAATAAAGGAAACCTTTGCCGGCGGCAAAGGTCCGGATTACCGCGGGATCGGTGGGCAGCGCGATGATGCGGTTCTGAATTCCGTCGAGATCGATTTTCACTTCAACCGGCTTTTCTTTCTTGTCTTTATCTTTGTCCTTGTCCTTGTCTTTATCTTCGTCGGCGGAGTCTTTGGTTTGATCTTTCTTTGATGCTTTCTTGCCTTTCGGGTCCGTCGCAGCGTCTTGTTCCATAGCCATGGGCGCGGGCTCGGTCTTCTTCACTTCGGTTTCATCGCTCTGCACACCAAGCGGCGAGGCTTCATCCTTGCGAAGGGTGACCAGATAGACGCGGGTTGTTTTTGGATTCGCAAATTCGAAATCCACGTTGCCAAGAACCTCATTGAAGTCGCGGTCAGAGAGGAAGTAGAGATACTTCCCTTCCGGATCGAACACGGCGCTGTAGCTGTTGTCCATGGGCGAGGTAATCGCGGTCGACTTCGAATCCACCAGCGAATAGAGATAAACTACAGCGTAGTTGTTATCGCTCTGCTTGTCGTAGGCCAGCCATTTGCTGTCCGGTGACCAGTTGTAATTTGTGATCTCAGCGAAATCGTCGTGATCGACCTTCACTGGCTTTTTCTCGGCAATGTCGATCCACCACAGATTTATATCTTTGTCGGCCCAGGCAATCTTTTTGCTGTCAGGAGACCATGCTGGAGGCATCTTGAATCCCTTGTAGCCGGTGGTGATCTGCTGCTCTTTGCCGAGGCCATCCTGCGGCGCGATGTAGATTTCGTCTTCGCCGGTGCGGTCGGAAATATAGGCAATCCATCGACCGTCAGGCGACCAGGAGACTTTTTGCTCGCGAATACCAGGCGTCCGGGTGACATTACGAACGCTTCCCTCTTTTGCCGGAACGGTGAAAACGTCACCACGCGCGGCAAAGACGGCACGTTTGCCATCGGGGGCGATGTCGAAATCGGTGACCAACCGGCCGACATTGTCCCAATGCTTCATGGCGGCGGTGTGGTCGGCGGGCAATTCGATGGTGAGTTTCTTCGGCTGCCTGGATTGAAGATCGTAAGTGTAAAGGTAGCCCGCATTTTCAAAAACGATGGCATCAGGGCCAAGGCTTGGCCACATCACATCCCATTCGTCGTAATGAGTGAGCTGTTCGATTTGCTTCGAGCTGACATCGTAGCTGTAAAGGTTGAGGTGATGATCCGATCCGCGGTCGGAGGTGAAATAGATCGTGTTGCCGTGCCACATGGGAAAAGTATCAGTCCAATCGGTGTGCGGAATGTCTTCGCTGGTGTTGTTCTTAAGGTCGTAAATCGTGATCGACTGCGCCAGCCCTCCGGTATAGCGCTTCCAGGTACGGAAGTTGCGAAAGATAATGTTGTAAGCGATCTTCGATCCGTCGGGTGAGTAGGAGAGCAGGCCGCCTTGGTCCATAGGGAGCGGCTGCGGCAAACCGCCGTCAATACTGACCGTGAACGGGCGCTTGGTCCACCCGTTCGAGGCATCACGGCGCGAGAGGAAGACGACGCGTTTGCTGTCCGGCGTCCAGTTGATGACCTCATCATGAATGCCCATGCGGTCATTTAACTGGTGAGCGGCCCCTTGATAAAAAGTGAGTTGCTTAGGCTGGCCGCCATCTGCCGGCATCATGTAGACGTTGAAGTTGCCATCGTACTGGCCAGTGAAGGCGATCCATTTTCCGTCCGGAGAAAATTTGGGAAACAATTCGCGTCCCTGCGAGGAAGTAATGCGACGAGCCGGTCCGCCCGAGGTCGAGGCCAGCCACAGATTGCCACCATAAAAGAAAACCACCTTGTCCTTGTAAATGTCGGGAAAGCGCATCAGGCGGCCTTCCTGCACTTCCTGTGCGAACGCCAGGCTCGAGCATGCAAGCCCAGCAAGCGTAACGAAAAGAACAAGGGACTTCCTGTGATGAGCGATCATGCAGAACTCCTTCATGCAAGTTGTAGTAGGTACCGCTTCCTTGGATTTCATCCGGCCAGCAGTGGGCAAACGTGGGATTGTAGCAGCTTTGAACGATCGAATGTCACCCTGATTGCAACAGTCACGGCCAACAGAGGCACTACTCCGGATAATTGGACGAAGCGTTTACAAATTGGTGAGCCGCGAGACACTATAATTCCACTTCATATTTGCAGGGATGGAGGAGCCAGGTTGAAAAATGAAAATAATTTGACGACGTCTGCGAGCGGGATATCTCGCCGAGCATTATTGCGAACTGCGGCAATTGGCGCTGGAACAGCCGCGATTGTTCCTGCCCTGGCTGCCGGCCGCACGGTGCCCGGCTCAGAACCTGCGCCATCGTCGACGAAGGCTTTTGAATTTGATGAGACCAAGATTGCTGACCTCCAGCGCCGCATGGCTGCCGGGGAGATTTCCGCGCACTCGCTTACCGAAGCGTACTTGGCGCGCATCGAGGAAATAGATAGCCAGAAGAAAACGCCGGGATTGAATGCTGTGATCGAGGTCAACCCGGACGCGCTTGCCATCGCGTCGGAGTTGGACAAAGAGCGCAAGGCCAAAGGCCCACGCGGTCCGATGCATGGCATTCCAGTTTTGATCAAGGACAACATTGATACCGCCGACCGCATGCAGACCACGGCCGGTTCGCTGGCGCTGGTCGGTTCGAAGCCGGCGCAGGATTCCGGCGTCGCCAAGAAATTACGCGAGGCGGGCGCGGTGATTCTCGGGAAAACTAATTTGAGCGAATGGGCAAATATTCGTTCCAGTCATTCCATCAGCGGCTGGAGCGGCCGCGGAGGCCAGACTCACAATCCCTACGCGCTCGATCGCAATCCATGCGGGTCTAGTTCTGGGTCGGGTGCGGCTGTCTCGGCAAATCTTTGTACTGTCGGGGTTGGAACTGAAACCGATGGCTCGATTGTTTGCCCTTCATCGGCCAATGGAATTGTGGGGATCAAACCGACGCTGGGATTGATTAGCCGTGCGGGCATTATTCCGATCTCACATAGTCAGGATACGTCCGGTCCAATGGCTCGCACGGTGCGGGATGCGGCCATATTGTTGGGAGCTCTGGCAGGGAGTGATCCGCGAGATCCGGCCACAGCTGACGCAAACGCGAAATTGCAAAAAGACTACACCCAGTTTCTGGATCCCAGTGGGTTGGAGGGAGCGCGGATCGGTGTGGCGCGAAAGTATTTCGGGTTCAGCGATAGCGTTGACGCGCTGATGAATCACCTGATCGATGGAATGAAATCGGCCGGTGCCGAGATTGTTGATCCGGCTGATTTGGAATCATTCGGCAAATTCGATGACTCGGAATTGCTGGTGCTCATGTACGAGTTGAAAACTGATTTGAATGCGTATCTTGCGTCGCGCCTTGATGCCCAAGTTCATACTCTGGCCGACGTGATTGCGTTCAATGAAAAGAACAAAGAAAAAGAAATGCCGTATTTCGGGCAGGATTTATTTTTGAAAGCACAGGAAAAAGGCCCGCTGACGGATCAAGAGTACGTGACAGCGCTCGCAGCAAATCACAAGCTATCTCGCGAGGACGGGATCGATGGCGTGATGGACAAATTTCATCTTGACGCCATCGTGGCGCCGACGGGAGGGCCAGCCTGGCTCACAGATCTGGTGGACGGAGATCACGCCGGTGGCGGTAGCTCGAATGCGGCGGCGGTTGCGGGATATCCGAATATCAACGTGCCGGCAGGGTTTATCTTTGGATTGCCAGTCGGCATTTCATTCTTAGGCCGAGCATGGAGCGAACCCGCGCTGCTGAAAATCGCGTATGGATTTGAGCAACTGGTACGAGCGCGCCAGGCACCGCAATTTCTGGAGAAAGTCAAAACCTGAAAGCATTAACCACAAAGGACACGAAGGTACACGAAGGAAAGCGAAAGCTTATAGACACACATTGATTTTGCACTGCTTTTTGTATGCCTATCGAAGCTCGGAGCTGTTAAGGTTTTCCTTCGTGAACCTTCGTGTCCTTCGTGGTTATTGCTTTATCGCCAGTTTGTGCCGTTTACGAAACGTTTTATCCCGTCTTTCAGATGCACGACATTGAAATTAATAAGCAGGCCAACGGATTTGCCGCTTAGCTTCAGGCAAGAGATGATTTGGGCGTGATGTACGGGAGAGACTGCGTCTACAGATTTGACTTCCACGATTACAAGATTCTCGACCAGCAAATCCAAGCGATAGCCTAGATCGAGTTTCACACCGCGATAAACAACCGGTAGCCCCACTTGCGCTGATGAGTCATAGCCATCGCTCTTCAGTTCGTATTGCAAACATGCTGAGTACGCGCTTTCTAACAACCCGGCACCAAGTTCGGTATGCACTCTCATTGCAGCGGTGATGATCTCTTTGCTGATCCGTTGTGCAGTCAGCTGAATAATACGAGCGGTTGCCATTGGACAATTCTCCGCTCCCCACGGCATTTCACTCAAGGTCACTCGTCACAGAGAATTGTTCAGAGGTATGTGGAAAAGCTTTAGCCACTAAGGACATCACGTTGCACGAAGGAAATCTACGACAGCATTTCGAGGCTCGAATGCTTTATAAACACAGATCCTGTTTTCCTTCGGGACCTTCGTGTCCTTTGTGGTTATTGCTTTTACTCGTATCGCAACGCTTCGATGGGATCGAGGTTGGCGGCTCGAAATGCTGGGAACATTCCACTCACGACGCCGACTAACGCAAGGATCGTGGTCGAGATCAATAACACCTGCGGGGCCACGATCAGCCGGATGTCGCCCGCCTCGGCGTGTTTAGCCAGCGCGCTATAGAGGGTGAGCCGGCCGACTGAAAGTGAAACGATGTACGAAAGCACAATCCCGAACAAGCCGCCGACCGCGGTAATGACCATGGCTTCGGCGAGAAATTGAAACAAAATGTCCCGTCGGCGCGCGCCCAGCGCTTTCTCCACTCCAATTTCGCGAGTACGCTGAGTTACCGAGACCAGCATCATATTCATCAAGCCAACTCCGCCGATGCCGAGCGTAATGGTTCCGATAAAAGCCAGCAGCACTTTCAGTGCGATGGTGATGATATTGAACTGTTCGAGCTGCTTTTTGGCATCGAAAACGAAGATCGCGCGTTCGTCATTCGACTTAAAACTATGCTGCGTCGCGAGAGCTTCACGAATGCTCTTGGTCATTTTGTTGTGATCAAGACCCATTGAGTCCAGCCACATTCCGCTGAGGTAATGGTTATCGCGTAACGCGTCCATGGAGTTGTAGGGCGCATACACGATGCGATTGTCGTCGTCATCAGCTTCCTGCATGCGCGCTTTGAGAACGCCAACCACCTGGAAGGTCACTCCGTTCACACGGATCGTTTGGCCTACGGCCTCCATGCCAGAAAAAAGTTTTTCTTTAGCCTCTGAGCCGAGCACCACATTGTAGGAATGGCTGAGATTGTCGGCTTCGTCCAGCCAGCGTCCTTCATCCACGCTCAAGGCCCATATGTTCCCCAGAGGCGGGTCGACGCCGGTAACTCCGAAGGTGAAGGTGCGGGAGCCGTTCTGCACGGTAGTCCCTTCCATTTGAGCGACGCGGGAGAAATGCCGAGCGAGGGGCACGACGTTCTGCAGCACCTGCATATCGTCGTTGGTAAAACGAATTGCTGTACCGGCTTTGTTGCCGCCTGCCTGCTGAGAAGTGCGACCGGGATAGATTCCGACGGCGGTGGAGCCGAAGGCGTCCCAAATACTCTCGATGGCACGGCCGAAGCCCTCACCGTAAGCCAGCAGGAGCACAACCGTCGCAATTCCCCACGCCATGCCGAGCATGGTGAGCAAGGTCTTGCGCAGGTCGTGGCGCATTGCGCCGTAAGCTTCGGTGAAAATATCGCGACTCATAAATCTCGTCTTCCCTGACCTATTCCCTTCTCAATGCTTCGACCGGTTCGAGCAATGCCGCTTTCCGCGCGGGATATAGACCAGCAACGATTCCCGCGAATGCCAGCGAAACGATCGCCAGAAACGCAGTCTGCGGCACCAATCGTGGGGTATCGAAGCCCTGAGGCTGTGGCAGCATGCCGAGCAATGCCATGAAGCCGGCCGCGCAAGCCATGCCGATCCCGCCGCTCATCAACGTCAAGAATGCGCCTTCGGCAAAGAATTGAAACATGATACTGCGATTGGTGGCGCCCAACGCTTTGCGCAACCCAATTTCGCGAGTGCGATCGGCGACCGCCACCAGCATGATGTTGATGATCCCAATTGCGCCCAAGCCAAGAGTAACCAGCCCCACGCTGCCCAGAAACAAATTCATGGCGTCAAAAATTTTACCGATAGCGTCCACGGTGCGAATCGTGTCCCACTCATCGTAGGCGTCGAGGTTTTTGTAGTCGAAGCCGTGATTTCTGGCTATGACTTTGTGAACTTCCTCTTTGGCAATCTCGTGGAGATCGCGAGTCTTGGGCTGATAGTTGAAGAATGAAACCGCGTCGTCCACTTCGCCCACATTCAGCGGCGGGAAGTTCTCCCGCATTACCGAAAACGGAATAAATATTTGCAAGTTGCGGGTGTTGTTGTCGCCATGGCCGATGCGCTTCAGGGTCCCAATCACCTGAAAGCGAATGCCGTTGAGCAGAATCGTCGAGCCAACAGAAGGCCATCCTGGGAAGAGAACGCGGCGGGTTTCGTCGCCAATTACAACCACTGCACGCTTTTGCGCGATATCTAAATCGTTCAGCCAGCGGCCTTCTTCGATCGGCAGGTAACGAATCTGGTTGAAATAAGCGGGTACACCCAGCAACTGGCCGCTACTCTGAAAGTAATCGCTCAAAGCGCGAACGTCGTTGCGCGAGATCACGGGCGCAACCAGTTTCACATCCGGGCATTCGGCGACGACATCTTTGTAATCCCGGTAAGTGAGGTAGTACTGCCGCAAGCTGGTAAAGCTTCCGTTCATGGCGGGAGCACGGCCGCCCCAGATGAACAGGACGTTCTCGCCCAATTCATCAAATTGCTTCCTGTTGCCGGAGCGAAAACCCTCGCCCAGGCCAACTAGCAGCAGCAACGAGCCGACTCCCCAGGCGATCCCGAACATGGTAAGGAAGGAGCGTAGTTTGTGCGCCCATAGGGTGCTGAGAGTCTGGCGGCAAATTTCTAAAATCTGGCGCATCTGTGCCGGGAGTACCTGTGCTCATGATACCTGAGCGGCTGCTGGATGATGTCAGGACGCGATTTTGCAAACCAGCGCCGCTGAAGTTATGTACGCGGCAAAGTCCGGCAAAGTTCCCCAAATTGCGCATTGGCCTCGGGCTGAAGCTCGGGTGATGCACGAGCAGCTCTGGCCGATCAGGCTTCATACAGTATGTTCCCTACCCGATATATGTTTTGCGAAGCAACGGGGATGGCGGGCCGTCAATTCTAAGTTCACTGGCAAGACGATAGAAACAACAGGAGAGATTCTCATGAGAAAAGCAATGCTGTTAAGTGCAGCAATTACGCTTTGCGCGGGCCTGGCGCTGGCGCAGGACACGCCGTCGAATGGCGCAGCCAGCCAGAACGGCACAACGACTACGACCACGACAACGACCACTAGCGATCAGAGCGCGTCCGCTAACACCATTCAGGGCTGCCTGATGGGGACGACTGGCAACTATATGCTGACCGACGCCACCGGTGTTGCTTACAAGGTGCAGGGTGATGAGTCGCAGCTGAGCTCAAACGTTAACAAAGAAGTCGAAGTCATGGGCACGGTTGCCTCGACAGCATCGGCGTCCGCCACCAACAACGCTGACGCCAGCGCCCCTAACGCGGCATCGCAGGGCGACGCCAATGCCAACGCCGGCAGCAATTCGGCGGGATCCACCGGAGCAACCGCAACTGCTACCGCTTCAAAAACTCTAAACGCAACTTCGGTGAAAATGGTCGCGGACAGCTGCAGCGGGAACAAATAAGCGTGTAATTAGTACTAAGTTGTGAAATAGGGCAGGTATTAGCCTGCCCTATCCCTTGAGCAAGATTCCTTACACACAAAATCACTGAACGACAAGCGTAAAGGTAGTTGTGTGCGTAATCGCAGCGCTACCAGAGCCGCTAGTGCCAGTTACCGTAACAGCGTAGCTGCCGGGGGGCGTGCCGGGATCGCTTCCGCTGCCACCTCCTCCGCCCCCACCACCGCCGCAACTGACTGCGGAAAACGCGAATACGCAGGCAAAAGCAGCTAACACCAAAGACTTGCTCCGTCGCGGTGACGGCACCAGGAAGAAGGCACCCACCAGCATCAGCGAAGCAAACGTCCAAGTAACACGTTGACCCCACAAGCTTCGATTCAGTCCGACCGGATGTGGGCCCATAGTCGTGATCGTAAGCTGTGTGCCGGTAAAAGGTGGGTTAGCTCCTGTTACTGAAGATGGATTGAAGCTGCACTTAGCTTCCGCAGGAAGGCCAGTGCAAGACGATGGTGAGAAATTAACTGTGCCATTGAAACCGGATTGCCCGCTTACGATGATGAACAGGCTACCTGACGCTCCGGGCGTGCTGATGGTTAGGCCGGTCTGAGGATTTGTCCCCAGGCTGAAATCGTTTCCTGATACCGTGATAAAAACATTATTGGTTGATTGAACGGCGGGATAATTGGAGTCACCCGCGAATTGTGCTTGCGCCTGCATGCTAAATGTGGGGTTAAAGGTAAACGTCACTTGAAGTGCCGTATTTCCATTAGCGTCGGTTGTCGGGGCATAGCTCTCCGTTCCTGCAAGAGTGTTCCCGTTGGAATTATCGACGTAGATTATCGAACTAGCTGGCAGCGGTCCCTTTCCGGACGTATCCACGATCGAGGTCAGGGTAAGAGGGGTATTTGGCGCCACTGAGATTGAATTCGGCGTAGTTACGATGTCAGGCGCGGGATACTTTACCGCGACTCTTTGCGCCGCGGAGGTGGCACCTGCATAATTTGCGTCCCCACTGTACGAAGCCGTTATGGAATAAGTCCCGGCATTGGGCAGT
>Ga0307478_10001523_pt1 | contig 19875 bp, 18 predicted proteins | sample atmos_gasesECM4C_2_FD_203713 | JGI IMG/M metagenome (GOLD analysis project Ga0307478, IMG submission 203713) | Hardwood forest soil microbial communities from Morgan-Monroe State Forest, Indiana, United States - atmos_gasesECM4C_05 | ecosystem: Environmental > Terrestrial > Soil > Temperate... | reverse complement strand
ATCCCTAAAACGTGGACCCCAGGACCATCTGCAGGCTTTCTTGAAAATTATGCGAGAACGAATCGCGCCGCGTTTCGACATCACGCCTGAGTTCCTAACTCATTTGCGCGCATACGATCTGAAGAAGGGAAGTTACCAGCACATCTTTGAAGACGCCTGGATTACAAGGGCGCCGCTCGAGGAAGTGGTGGACTACTTCGTCCTGGCATTTCAGATTTTGCAGAATGTCGGGCTGCCGGCAACCGGGATCACATCCCCCTGGGATTCCGGCATCGATGTGGAAAAGAAATACGCTCAGGCGCTCGCCGATGCACAGTGGAAAGTGTTTCACCGCAAACTGACATGGTACTTCCTGTATAGCGTAGGTTCCTCGCCGCCCCGGAAGCTCTCGGTTGAGTATCAGGCGCCCGAGCGCGGGCAGACCGTGGTGAGCGTGCCGGCGAATGCTCCCGATATCTTCTGGAGCATGGAGCGTTCCACTGGCGAGCGGCGTAAGTTCATTCAAGACAATATCGCCCAACTGCTATCGGCGGATGGTCGCACGGGCCGGATTCGAGAGTTGATCGAATCTAGTCATCCCGTAATCCTCCTGACCCACTGGCAGTCCCTTTACACGCAGGGCACAGGGCTGGGCCTCGAAGGGCTGAACGAATTGGCCGGGCGAATCCGAAAAGTATTCGGCAACAGTATGGAGTGGGTATCGTGCTCGGAGCGAGCGCGGAGGTTCGTGAACGGTTAGAGCTCAGTTTTCAACCGTACTGAAGACCAACCGGTCGTCTCTCGATCCCTGCCTCCGGCTATGCCAGCGCGAGATTCAAATTCTCAATCGCCTCGTCGATCTCCGCCGTGTTCTTGTAACCAAGCGTCACGCAATCGACGCCCGCATTGTTGAACGCGAACCTCATCGCCGCCTGCCGATCCTCACGGTTCGTGAACGCACCTTCTCCCACCAGCTTCATGCTGATCACGCCCATACCTTCCGTGCGGACCTGCTTCACGTGCGATACCACTTCGCTCACGTTCCCCGCCGCGTTTGTGTTGTAGTCCTCCGCGTCCATTCTGGTGCCATTGTGGTTCATCCGGATCATGGCGATTTCGAGCCACTTGTTTCCCGGAAACCGGCGCAGCGCCGGCAGTCCATGCACCGACGCGCCGTATCCCACCACAACCTTGTTCGACTTCGCTTCCAGAATCCCGTCCTGCCACCGCACAGTGTCCGCCGGCCATGTACCCACATGCTGATAGTGCATCAGCAACACGTCGAAGTAATCGGTATTCGCCAGCTTGCGCAGCTCATCGATCTTTTCCTGCGGATTCACCCCTTCGTGCGTCGTCACCTTGGACATCAGCCGGTACGTATCGCGCGGAACGCCCTTCAGCGCCACGCCCAGCATCTTGTGCATCTCGGCGTAACTCTCGGCGGTCTCGAAGAAGCGGATGCCCCGATCATACGCGTAGCGCACCAGTCTCGTGAACTCGTCCTGTCCCAGTTCGCGTTGCGTTCGCCCGCTGAATGTCCCAGTCCCGAACGCGAGGCGCGTTACCTTGACGCCGGACCTCCCGAGCGTCACCCAATCCGTCGCTGAGCCACGCGCCGCGCGCAAGGGCAGTTTTCCCGTCCCCGCGAGTACACCCGCGGCGAGTCCGGTCTTTAAGAAATTGCGTCGGGAGCAATGAGCCATCTGTCGGCCTCCAATGGGCCAATATTATCACGACTTACGAGCCAGAATGCCGGCGAATCCCCGGAATCGTGGGCAGCTTCCGTGCGGACAGGTTCATTTGGATTGGCGGGTTGAAGAGCAAAACTGGTCACCCAAAAACTTGACCGTTTACATCAAGTTCTCAAGGCAAGACTTCTAATTGGGCTTTTGTGTTGCGGCGCGCTGTTGAGCATCAGACACTAGTGCTTTAAAACGCGGGTCTTTGCGTAGCGACTTGAGATCGGGATCCGTTGCCATTGCGAGATCTGTCGTGGAGTCCAGGTGGTTGATGGCCTCGCGCAAAACCGAAATTGCCTCATCACTCCGTCCGCTATGCGCCAGGAGGCAAGCGAGATCGTAAGCCGTATTCGCAGTCCCCGGGTGCTCCGGTCCGAGCACGCGACGCTGAGTTTCCAGCGTAGCCCGCGCCAACCTCTCTGCTTCGTCGTACCGGCCTTCCCTTTCTAAGGTCTGAACCAATTGATCGTTTGTCGCCAGCGTGTTTGGATGCTCAGGTCCTACAACGCGGCGCATCGTGTCGACCGTCAGCCGCTGCAACTTCTCCGCTTCGGAATATTGGCCTTCCTTATTCAGAGTGACAGCCAGGCTACTCATGGTTTCCAGTGTGTTCGGGCGATCCGGTCCGAGGACTCGGCGCTGAATCTCAAGTGTCTGCCGCTGTAACTTCTCCGCTTCGGAATAGTGGCCTTCTCGCTGAAGGGTTTCTGCCAGACTTCTCATTGCCCACAACGTGTCCTGGTGCTCCGGTCCAAGGACACGCTGTTTTGTGCCGAGCGCTACCCGCTGCAGTTCGAGCGCCTCGGCCAGATGGTCTTCGGCGACCAGTGTGTTCGCCAGATTGTTCATCGACCTGAGGGTATCCGGGTGTTCCGGTCCGAGGACGCGGCGCTGAAGCGCAAGTGTCTCGCGCTGCAACGTCTCCGCTTGGGCGTAGTGGCCTTCCTGTTGAAGAGTGTACGCGAGGTTATTCATCGCAGTCAGTGTTTCGCGGTGCTCCGGCCCGAGAATACGGCGCCGAATATCCAATGTTTCCCGTTTCAACTTCTCCGCCTCGGCGAGGTGACCCTCGTGGCCCAAAGTGGCGGCCAAATTGTTCATTACCGCCAGCGTATCCTGGTTATCCGTTTTGAGGATGCGCCGCCGGGTGTCGAGCACCTCGCGCTCGAATTTTTCGGCCTCGGCATAGTGCCCCTCCCGATCCAGGGTCCACGCCAGGTTACTCATCGATTTCAGCGTGTCCGGATTCTGCACTCCAAAAACGCGTCGCCTGGTGTCAGATGTCTCGCGCTGCAACTTTTCCGCCTCGGGAGCGTGACCTTCCTGGTTTAGTGTCCACCCCAGGTCGTCCATGGACCGCAGCGTTTCCAAATTCTCCGGACCGAGCAAGCGGCGCCGGATGTCAGCGGAGCGCCCAAAAAGCAATTGCGCACGGGGAAAGAGTCCGAGTTCCCTGTACACATGTCCCATGACGTACATCATCTGTGCCTGGAGTTCCGGATCGTGGGCCAGCCCCGTGTCAATATCCTTCGACGCTTTGTCCAGGATTTCCCGGGCAGTGATGTTGTTGCCGCGGGCCTCGCTCGGGTCCGACACCTTGAACATCCCCTCCATGAATTCCGTGACCCGGTTCGCTCGATCTCGCTCGCGCGTGATGCGGCGTAATTGAAAAGATTGCATGCCGGTAAACCCGGCCAGCAGCAGCAGTAATCCTGCGGCCGCGGTGACGCCGACGGGATGACGGCGGACGTATTTCCGGGCCCGATAGGCGGCACTGGCTGGACGGGCCAATACTGGCTCGTGGGATAGATATCTGCCGATGTCCGCCGAAAACTCGGACGCTGTCGCGTACCGGCGGCTCGGATCCTTCTCGAGCGCCTTCATCGTGATCCAGTCCAGATCACCACGCAGCAAGCTCACCAGTTGTTTTGGCTCCTCCGCGCGCATCTCGGCGATGGCCTTCAGGCCATCGCGGTCTGTGCTGACTTGCGTGCTGGGACGGAGCGGCTCAGTCTCCGAAACCAGGCGCTCGATTTCCCGTTGGGAACTGCCGGCAACCTGGTAGGGGCGATGCCCAGTCAGAATTTCGTAGAGCAACACTCCGAGCGAATAGATATCGCTTGCGCTAGTCACGGGGTCCCCGAGTATTTGCTCCGGACTGGCGTAATCCGGAGTCATGGCGCGCCAGTCGAGCCGCGTGGCCAGCGGCGTCTCGAAGCATTCCGGATTTAGTAGTTTTGCGATGCCAAAGTCCAGCAGCCGGGGCAGACCTTCTTTGGTGATGAGAATGTTGCCAGGCTTAAGATCGCGATGAATTACCAGATTCTGGTGCGCGTATTGCACGGCAGAGCAGACATCGCGAAACAATCGCAGGCGGCCGGCGATGGAGAGCTTGTTTAAATCGCAATACCGGTCAATGGGTAGACCTTCCACATACTCCATCACCAGGTAAGGCAGCCCACTCTCCGTGCTGCCACCGTCCAGGAGCTTCACGATGTTGGAATGGTCCAATGCCGCGAGAGTCTGCCGTTCGTTGCGAAAACGTTGCAGGACTTGTTCGGTGCCGATTCCCGGCTTGACCATCTTTATGGCCACGCGCTTCCGAAAGTTCTGGTCGTCGCGCTCGCCTTGATAGACGACTGCCATACCGCCCTGCCCAATCTCGCGGACAATCCGGTACGCCCCAATTTTTTCTCCTTCGTTTATCCCGGGCTGGTTGGCGGCCAGTTTGCCCATAACCTCCATGGCAGGCGACTCAATGAAATGTTCGGCTGCTTTCTCGTGAGACAGCAGTGACTCCAGCTCGCGCCGAAGCACTTCGTCGTCCCGGCAAGAGTGTTCCAGGAATTCCGCGCGGCTGCTCTCGTCCAGCTCCAAGACACGGTGATACAAATCTTCGACTTGACGCCAGAGTTCAGGCTCCACGTTTAGTTCGCCTCGCTCAACTCCCGCAGGAGCCAGACCTTTGCCAGCCTCCAGTCCCGCACCACCGTCTCGACGGAAACTCGCAACACTTCGGCGGTTTCCTCAATGCTCAGCCCCCCAAAGAATCTCAGCTCCACAACCTTGCTTTTCCGCTTGTCTACAGCAGCCAGGGCGTTCAACGCATCGTCGAGAGCCACTAAGTTGGTATCGGGTTCGTTGCACACCGGCGGCGCCTCGTCCAACGACAGGTGAGGCGTACCGCCGCCCCTTTTCTGGTAACCTCGGGAGCGGGCAAAATCGATGAGGATGCGCCGCATCAGTTGCGCGGACACGGCAAAAAAATGCGCCCGATCCTGCCAATTGATTTGTTCGCAGTCCACCAGCTGTAAATAGACTTCGTTGACAAGAGCAGTCGTTTGCAGGGTGTGGCCGGATCGTTCGCCCGCCATGCAGCGCTGGGCTATTCGGTGCAATTGCTCATACACCAATGGGGTGAGCTTTTCTAGAGCCTGTTGGTCTCCCGTGGTCCAGGCCTTGAGTAGCTGGGTGACATCGTGGGTGGAAGGGGAATCCATGCCCTTTGTTTCGATACATTACACCCCTGGACGGGCATAAGTCTAGCGCCGGCGGTGTTCTTGGCAGCGCGGTGGTCCTGTTTGAACATTTCTTATCCACTCGTTTGCCATTCTGAGCCTTATTTCGCGCCTCTAGTAGACAGAGGGCCAGTAGAAGGCAGCCCGATTGAGAAAAAAAGGGTTGCCAGTTTGGTACCAGTACCGCCGGGATCGGCGATCGAGGGACTGCCTTTTACGCGCCACTAATCAGAAAGGGGAGGAAAATTCATGAGTGAAAAGATCAAACCGGAAGAACTGACCAAAGAGCAGTTGGAACGAGTTTCAGGGGGATTCGGCCCAATCGATGGCGTTGTAACACCAAAGCCTTTACAACCAGTCGATGGCTTCGTGCCGGTCGATGGCTACACCCCCATCGATGGCTAAGTGAGAGAGCACAAGAGGGAGGAAAGATCCATGAGTGAGAAGACCAAACCGGAAGAACTGACCAAAGAGCAATTGGAACGAGTTTCAGGGGGGGCTGTGCCGGTCGATGGCGTCATACAACCGCCCAAACCTTTCCAGCCGATCGACGGCTTCACGCCAGTCGATGGCTACAACCCAGTCGATGGTTAAGCCCGGAGAAGCTAAGCAGAAAGAAGAGGAGAGATCCATGAGTGAAAAGACCAAACCGGAAGAACTGACCAAAGAGCAGTTGGAACGGGTATCAGGGGGAGCTCTGCCGGTCGATGGCGTCATACAACCGCCTAAGCCGATAAACCCAGTGGATGGCTTCGCCCCAGTCGACGGCTTCCTGCCCGTTGACGGCTAAGCGGGCGTGAAATATAGCGGCCCAGGGGCGTCGCGAAGCTTGCGGCCATTCCAGCGTGGCTTTGCGGGAAATATTTAGCCAAAGACGCGTCTCTTGACAGGGCCGCGGATCGAAATGAGGAGGAGAGATTCATGAGCGAGAAGACAAAATCGGAAGAACTGACGAAAGAGCAGTTGGAACGAGTTTCAGGCGGCCTCAGCCCAATTGATGGCGTTGTAAATCCGCCTAAGCCGCTAAACCCAGTGGATGGCTTCGCCCCAGTCGACGGCTTCGTCCCGATCGATGGTTAAGCGCGAGGCATGGGTTTGAACGAAACCACGGGTTGCCGCTTTGGCTGCTGTGGTGCAGCGGTCTTGCTTGAACAGGAGTGGCCAGCTGACCGGCCTGAATGTAACGTGCCGGCCAACTGGCCGCCTAGTGGCTATCCCGCGATGATGCCAGAGCCTGCCAATACGGAAATGTTTCCTTTGTCGTCCAAAAGCCATGGCGCACCATGGAACAATCGGGGCAACTTCCCCTTCGTTTAAGGTAGCTAGTACTTTAATCATTCCTACCCCCGCATCGCGCACCCTTGGCGGACCGCCTGCCGATCGCTTTTGTGACATAATCAACCAACCCATTGGGGGGACTCTCATGAGAAAGGCGCTCTTCTTCCTCGGGATTCTAGACGACGCCGACGTCGAATGGATGATCGCGACCGGCGCGAAGCAGCAACTTAATCCGGGCGAAGTGCTGATCCAGGAGGGCAAGGCCGCGGCCTCAGTCTTTCTCGTTTTGGAGGGGGTACTCTCGGTGGTCGCGCGGGCCGCCGGGAACCAGGAGGTCGCGCGGCTGCGGCCCGGTGAGATCGTAGGCGAGATGTCGTTCGTGGATTCGCGGCCGCCATCCGCCACAGTCCAGGCGATAGAGTTATCGTCGGTTCTGGCCATTCCGAGACGCGGACTGGAGGCGCGGCTATCGCAGGACGCGTCCTTCGCCGCGCGTTTTTACCGCGCCATGGCCGTGTTTCTTTCCGACCGCCTTCGCTCCACCGTGGGCCTTCTGGGTTACGGCCCAGGCCAGACGCTGGAGGACCAGGCGAGTTATGCCGATGAAATCGACCCGGCGGTACTAGACAATATTTCTCTCGCGGGCGCGCGGTTCGACATTCTACAGCGCCGCCTACGGACAATGTGACTTCCATGGGGTTGACTGATGGGTGGTCCCGATAAACAGCTCTTCCGGCCGGAAGCCCTCGAGACACTCTCGTCGCCCGAGAAGCTCAACCAGTTGATGAGTGTAGTTACGGCCAAGGACTGGATTCCGCTCCTGGCGATTGGGATGCTGATTGCCACGGGAATCGCTTGGAGCGTGCTGGGCAGTGTCCCGAGTACGGTAACAGGCCGGGGTGTGCTGGTGCGTCCGCGGCACATGGTGGGCATCGAGACGGTTAGCGGTGGGCGGCTGGCTTGGTTCCGCGCGCGCGCGGGGGACGCCATCCGGGAAGGCGAGGTAATCGGGCGGTTGGATCAGGCGGAATTACAGCAGAAGATCGAGGAGGACAAGCGCCTGCTTTCCGAACTCCAGTCGCAGGATCGCGTCAAAACCGCCTCCGAAGAACAACAGATCAAGTTGCAGGAACAGCAAAATCATCTTGAAAACAGATTCTACGAAGCCCAACGCACCAATCTTTCACGCAGCCTAGCCGATGCCGAAGCGGTGGAGCCGCTTCTCGAAAAACGCGCCAAAACGGCCGAAGCGCTCAGGAGTCAACACCTGATTGCCGAGGCAGGCGCTGAGTATACTGATGTCCACGTTGCCTATCGCGAGAATGACTCAAAGATTTCCTCATTGAAAGCGCAGCTTCAGCAGATCGACGGGCAGTTGCATGGGCTCGAGACTCAGCTGAGCACGCTCGTGAGACAGACTCTCGATTCCTCCACGGCCCGGCACAACCAGATTGTGGATGTGAAAACGAGAATCTCGGCCGGCGAGCTACAACTCAAGAAGAATGGGGACATCGTGAGCAGCCGTTCCGGCAGAGTGGCAGAGGTCTTCGCCACCGAAGGCCAGGTGCTCACATCGGGTTCGCGCCTCCTCTCGCTGAACATAGAGGATCCGAACCCAGCCATGATGAGCATCTCCTACTTTCCGGCGAAAGATGGCAAGAACATCCAGCCCGGAATGGCCGTTCAGGTGATACCGGACAACGTGGAACGAAACCGGTTTGGCGGTATCGTTGCGACAGTTATTTCGGTATCGCCGCTGCCGGTGACGAAAGAAGGTGCGCTCAACACGGTAGGCAACGCAGACATGGTCCAGGGATTACTGACGGGACCAGGCTCATGGGTCGAAGTTACCGCTCAGCTTCAGGACGATCCTTCCACCCTTAGCGGATATCGCTGGTCTTCCTCGCGAGGGCCCAAGCTCAAGATGTCGCCAGGCACCACCACGACTGCCCGCGTAACCCTCGAACGCCGCGCGCCCGCGAGTTACGTAGTGCCCTCGTTGCGAGACGCAAGTGGCATCTGACCGCAAGACGGTTCTGCCGGCGGGCCGTGTCCGAACGCCAGCCATCTTGCAGATGGAGGCCACGGAATGCGGAGCCGCGTCGCTAGCAATCATGCTCGGCTATTTCGGGCGTCACATCCCACTGGCGCAGTTGCGGCGGGAATGCGGGGTTTCGCGAGACGGATCGAAAGCTTCCAATATCCTCACCGCGGCCAGGGCCCACGGGCTTCAGGCGAAGGGATTTAAGAAGGACGTTCCAGGACTCCGAAGCCTGCGTTACCCATATATCGTCTTCTGGAACTTCAACCACTTTCTTGTGGTAGAGGGATACCGCAAAGGTAAGGTGTACCTCAACGACCCAGCGTCGTGCCGCCGTACCGTGACGTTAGAGGAATTCGAAGAGTCTTACACCGGTATCGTGCTGGCCATCGAGCCGGGGCCCGAATTTCAACGCGGCGGCAGGAAGCTTAGCGTAGCGTCCAGCTTGCGGGAAAGGTTGAAAGGGTCGGCAGGCGCCCTGCTGATGTGTATGTTCGCCGCGCTGCTCATGGTGTTCCCCGGTGTTGTGTACCCGGCATTGCTGCAGGCGTTTATCGACAAGGTACTGATTCAGGCCTATAGCGGCTGGGCACGGCCCATCATCATCGGAATTCTGCTGACGGCAGTCTTTCGCGGCGTCCTGATTCGAATCCAGAGCGGAATGTTCCGCCGCCTGCAGCAGAGACTGGCGACGGTGTTCGCGAGCAGCTTTGTGTGGCATCTGCTGCATTTGCCACCTTCTTATTACGCGCAGCGGTATGCCGGCGAGCTGAGCGGGCGCATCGAGTTGAACGATTCCGTTGCCGATGTGCTTTCCGGCCGTCTTGCCACTACCGTCATTGACGGCTTCATGATTGTCTTTTATCTCTCCGTCATGCTGCAGTTTGACCGGGTTCTGACGGGAATCGGCGTGATTTTTGCGGCTTTGAATTTCGTGGTGCTGCGATGGGTCGGGAGGATGCGGGTAGACGGCAACAACCAGCTGGCGCATCTGGGCGGGAAGGCTTCCGGAGTGGCGATTTCGGGTCTGCAGACCATCCGCACCATCAAAGCCGGCGCGCTCGAATCAGACTTTTTTGAGAAGTGGGCTGGCCACTTCGCGAGGCTGATGAACACCCGGCAGGAGATCGATCTGCTTAATCAAAGTCTTGGTCTGTTGCCGGTCTTCCTTTCCGGCGCGATGACCATTTTAATTCTGGCTGCCGGCGGATTTCGGGTGATGAGCGGCGCGTTGACCATCGGCCAACTCGTGGCCTTTCAGGCGTTGATGACCAGCTTTCTGCTTCCAGTGAACAGTCTTGTTTCGCTCGGATCCGTCATGCAACTTCTGGAAACAGATCTGGCCCGCTTGGACGACGTTCTGAGAAATCCGGCGGAACCGGAGCACCCGTCGCTGGCTCAGGCCACGGATTCCTGGCCGGGTGACTTCCGTCTGACCGGACGTGTGGAACTACGCAACGTCTCATTCGGCTACAATCCCCTGGGAGCACCGCTGATTGAAGGTCTTTCGGTAACGGTTGAGCCGGGCAACCGGGTAGCGTTTGTCGGGGCCAGCGGCTCGGGAAAGTCAACAATTACGAAACTGATCGCCGGCCTTTACGAGCCGGCATCTGGCGAGATCCTGTTCGACCATTACGCGCGCGCCATTGTGCCACGCGAGGTCCTGACAAATTCGTTGGCCGTCGTGGAGCAAGACTTTACCCTGTTCGAAGGCACGGTTTCGGAAAATATCACTCTCTGGGACGGCAGCATTTCGGCCGAATCGGTGACAGAGGCATGCCGGGACGCGCTGGTTCACGATGCGATTTCCGCGATGCCTGGGAGCTACAGTAGTCACCTGCTCGAAGGCGCCGCGAACTTGAGCGGCGGCCAGCGGCAAAGGCTCGAACTCGCGCGGGCACTGGCTTTGAATCCTTCCATCCTGATTCTGGATGAGGCCACCAGCGCCTTAGACGCGGAGACCGAGCGCCTGATCGATCAGAATTTGCGCCGCCGCGGCTGCACCTGCCTGATCGCGGCCCACCGTCTCAGCACGATTCGTAATTGCGACGAAATCATCGTGCTCGACCGCGGGCGCGTTGTGGAACGTGGCCGGCATGATGATCTGATTCGCGCTCAGGGCGCGTACGCGCGTTTGTTGGAGGCCGAAGGCAGGATGGAGGTGGCGCCTTGATGGCCGGCGTCGAACAGGGCCCGAGTGGGCAGCCGATTATACTGACCGGAAATGAGCCGCTCACCTTGACAGGGAGCTTCAAGGCCTGGCAGGTGGAATCGGGATCTCTCGCCCTCTTTGCCCTTGAGAACGGAAACAATGGGAACGGACGCCGCCAGTTTCTATTCAGCGTCGGTCGCGGCGAAATCCTAGTCGGGGCGGACCCGGTTGATCCTGGGCGCACGCTCATCGCCGTTCCCACCGAGGCATCCACTGTCCGGCCACTCGTGGCGGCCGAGTTGGCTGCGCACGCGCCATTTATTCACGGGATCGAAAAGTGGTGCGCCAACGTCGCGCGGCTTCTCTCGGCATTCGCGGTGCCCGAGGAAGCGAATCCCGCGCCGCTCTACGTTTCGGCGGGTTGCGTGGCGGGGAAGGCGCTGTATTGGCTCGACCCGCAACCGGGCTGGGTTCGTCTGGTTGCCGGTTCAGCGTCCGTAGTTGCCCTCGGCGTGGACATGCCCGCCGGATGCATCATTCCGATGGCGCCCGGAGTCTGGCTCGGTGCATCTCGCCCGTTCGAGGTGGAACGAGTCAGCCGCGAAACCGCCGCGCGGGAGTTCCGCATCGAGACGATTCAGGCGCTCTCCGGAGTTCTTCTGCTGGCATTGGGGGATATCCAGCGGCGGAAGGAATCCGAGGCCAGGTTACGCCTCGACGAGCGGCGCCAACTGGAATCGCGCATGGGTGCGGCCGCTCTGGTTGATCTCTCCGGCGCCAACGAGCGGCTGGGCGCTCTTCCGGAAACGCCCCTGCTCTCGACCGCCCGTCTGGTTGCTGAGAGCCTTGAACTCAACGTACGCGCCCCTGTAAATCCGAGTCCACGTGAGCATCCTGTCGCGGCCATTGCTGCCGCTTCAGGCTTCCGGACCCGCCGCGTCCTGCTCGCGGGAGACTGGTGGCGCCGGGACAACGGGCCGCTGCTGGCGTACAGGATCGAGGACAAATCCCCCGTGGCGCTGATTCCCCGGCGGCACCCGGCCGGCGGCTGCAATTACGAGCTGATCGATCCGCGGGATTGGTCCGCCACCCCACTGGATCGAGAAACCGCGGCAGTGCTTGATTCGCTGGCCTTCAGTTTCTACAGGCGATTCGGCCCGAGTACGGCGTTGCTGGATCTGATCGGGTTCGCCCTCCGGCCCTACAAGCGCGATCTGGCTCTGGTGGTGTTCTCCAGCGCTGCCGCCAGCCTGCTCGGAATGGCGGTGCCGGCTGCGACTTCCATTCTATTCGGGCAGGCCATTCCGGATGCGGACCGCAGTCTGGTCTGGCAAGTGACACTGGGAATGGGGATCGCGTTTTTGGGCGCCGCGCTTTTCAACCTCGCCCAGGCGATTGCCATGGTCCGGATACAGAGCGGCATGAGCATAGCGCTCCAATGCGGGATCTGGGATCGCCTTCTGCTGCTCAGCCCCGCATTTTTCAGAAGGTTCAGCGTGGGGGATCTCTGGTTACGAGTTGACGCCATTGAGAGAATCCGGCGACAACTTACGCTGGGCGCTCTCACCGCCATTTTCACCGGGATCGCGTCTCTGTTCAACGTCGGGCTGATGCTCTATTATTCGGTGCCGCTCGCCGCGATCGCCGCCATCGCGGGTCTGGTGATTCTCGTCACAACTTTTGCGGCAGCCAGAAAACTGTATCAGTTGGAAGCCGCCCGCCAGAAGCTGGAAGGATTCTTATCCGGATTCGTTGTGCAGCTTGTGAACTCCGTCGGAAAACTCCGGATCGCGGGAGCCGAACGGCGTGCCTTCGCGCGATGGGGAACCTCTTATGGCCACAAGCAGAGGGTCACGCTCGAAACACGGCGGGTTCGCGACGGCATTCACGTCGTGAATACGACGTTGCCGGCGGTCGCCACGGCAGTCACCCTGGCCTGGATCACTCAAAGCGCCAATGGGCCGGACCTTCCCATTGGCACCTATCTCGCTTTCGCCGCCTCATTTGGCACGTTCATGTCGGGCATTGTGAACCTCAGCGAAACGGTTGTGGGGCTGAGCGTGGCCACGATCTGGCAACGGGCTAAGCCGATTCTTGAGGAGAGCCCGGAAGTCCGGGACACGAAATCGCATCCGGGCCGGCTCTCCGGGCGGATCAAGTTCGACCACGTTGATTTCCGCTATGGCGGCGGAGGCCGACCCACTCTGGAAGATATCAACATCGAAATCGAGCCAGGCGAATGTGTGGCGCTCGTCGGCCCGTCGGGAAGCGGCAAATCCACGATATTGAACCTGCTGTTGCAGTTCGAGGCGCCTTCGTCGGGTGCGATCTACGTCGATGGCCAGGATCTGTCCAGTCTCGACATATCCGCCGTCCGGCGCCAGTTCGGTGTGGTGAATCAGGACAGTAAGCTGATGTCGCAGTCGATCTTTGAAAATATCGTCTGCGGCGGTCTCTGTACTTTGAATGAGGCTTGGGAAGCCGCGCGCGCAGCAGCGGTCGCCGACGATATTGAAGCCATGCCCATGGGAATGCACACCGTCGTTTCCGAAGGCGGGACAAACCTCTCCGGAGGCCAGCGGCAGCGCATTCTAATCGCCCGTGCCCTGGTGCAGAAGCCGGCCGTTCTCATCTTGGATGAGGCAACCAGCGCCCTCGACAACCATACACAACGCTCTGTAACAGAGAGCCTCAGGCAATTAAAGACGACGCGCATCGTTGTGGCGCATCGTTTGAGTACGATTCGGAATGCAGACCGAATCTATGTCATCGATTCGGGCCGAGTGACCCAGCACGGAACTTACGAGGAACTGTTAGCCACCCCGGGACCGTTCTTCCAATTGGTAAAGAAACAGATTGCGCATTGAATGCATAGCCTGGCCCGCCGTAGTATACTGCGCTCACCCTTGAGAGTTCGACTGCTGCCCAGTTCCATCGCACTCGATCCGCAGCGCCAGTTACTTACCACATTTCTGGTGGATGATTCCGTCGCCGTCGATGCCGGCAGCCTCGCCTTGGCTCTCACCGCAGAAGAAATGCATCGCATCCGCCATGTCCTAATCACTCACGCGCACGTGGACCATACGGCGTCGCTCCCCATCTTCATCTCGGAAGTATTTCCCGCCTTGACAGCGCCTATCATCGTCCACGCCACGCGGCACGTGATCGGCGCGCTGCGCCGCTTTGTTTTTAATGGCGAAATGTGGCCGGATTTTGCACAGATCCCATTGCTAAACGGCCGCGGACCGGCGCTGGAGTTTTGTCCGTTGGAACCTGGAACACCCGTCCCGGTCGGGAACCTTCAGGTGACTCCGATCCGGGTGAATCATCTGGTTCCCACCGTCGGATTCCTTGTCGAAGGCCGGGAAGCTGGTTTTGCGATCACATCCGACACCTACCTGACGGACGAAATCTGGGATGCCGCCAGCTGCTCCGAGCGCATCAAAGCCATCTTTGTGGATGTGTCTTACCCCAACGAAATGGAAGATCTGGCCGCTCGCAGCAGGCACCTCACACCGCGCTCACTGGCCGGCGAGTTGAGGAAACTCACACGCGACGTCCCGGTCTGCGTGGTTCACATCAAGCCTGCCTGTCGCGAAGCCGTATTGCGGCAACTCACTGAGCTGAGAGATCCGCGCATTTCCGTGGTGGAAATCGGCCGTAGCTACGAGTGGTGACTTCTATCGGTGAGCGCCAAGTCATTTATTATCAGCAGATTTCCTCTGCCCCGCAAGATTGACGGAAGCGCCACGCTTGAAACACAAGCTTGCGGCGAACCACGTTTTCGCTTGTGCATCTGTGAGACCTGGTCTATTCTGTTCTGAACCTCCCCCAAGGGGAGCGTGATAAGGAGGAAGATAACCATGGCTGACAGCCCAGAACCCAATACTCCGCAAGGGCCGAAAGCGGAGAACGACGAACTGAGCAAGCAAGAGCAGGAACAGATATCAGGCGGATGGGGCGACATACAGGGCAGTTCCACCGACGACAAACACAAGAGTTGGAGTGAGGTCACGAGTTTCACAAACACCTCCGTAAAGACTGCTCCTTAGGCTGCGATTGAGGCAAAGTCGGAATCAGGACACAGTGCCAGTTTGTGAAGCGTTTACCCTGATCTAGGCCGCGCCACCGGCAACAAGCAGATCATTCTCCAAGAGCGGCGTGTGTGGCAACTGACCGAGCTGAGAGATCTGCGGATATCCGTCTTGGAAATCGGCCGCAATTACGAGTGGTGAATTCTCACTGCCGGCGTAGCGCGGAGTCCATGGTCGCGCTGCCGTCTTTGCCATGTTGCGTGAGAAACTCGCTCAATCCCGCGAAGGAGGTGTGCCAGGTTGTAACGGGTGCGTCATAGCCCTTCAAGTTCGCCTCAGATGTCCGGAAATGCGTGATCGCCGCCGGCCACCGGCGCAAATAATCGAACGTGGAGGTCCCCAGCACCAGATCGGTACCCAGTTCTTTGCTGGCGGATTCCAAGCGGAAGGCCACATTCACGCTGTCGCCGATGGCGGTAAAATCGCTAGCGCTTCCGGCGCCCGTGTTGCCCAACGTAGCCAGTCCCGTATTCACGCCCGCACCGATTCGCACCGGTTCCGCCAGATTAAGCGTCTGGTGCAGCCCCTCCGTCATCCGCGCGATCTCCGCGACAGCCCATAGGACGCGCAGGATGTCGACGTGTTCGTTCCCCCGAACGCCGTGACCCCACACCGCCATCACGGCATCCCCGATGTGCTTCGGCGCCATGCCGCTGTAATCGCGTATGATGCGATCGGCCTCGGCGAACCACGTGCTTACCAGACGGCTCAGCAGTTCCGCGTCGATCTTCTGCGCCAATACGGTGAATCCCCGGATGTCAATCACCAGAACGGAAACGTTGTCCCGCTTGAATAACGCAACGGTTTCTCCGCGAGCCGGAGCGTCGGGCGAAACGCGGGCCACGGCGCTGGCGGCAGGCAATTGCGCCGGATTGCGGAAACGCAGCCGCGCTTCTCCGAATGACAGACGGTCGCCATCGCGCAGAGCCACCGGCGCCGTAAGCCGGCGGCCATTGACGAACGAGCCATTGCGGCTGCCCATATCGATCAGGAAAAATTCCCCACCGTCCAATTGCTGGATCATGGCGTGGTTCCGGGATACCATGTCGTCGAGCAACACGACAGCATTCTGCTCAGTCCGGCCGATCTTCCAGACATTTCCGGAGGTCAGCGGAATCTCTCGTCCGTCGTCCTCCTCAAACGTCAGGAAGGGCGCTGGTATTGGTTCAGCCATGCAATCAAGGAGCTTCGTCTCGACCGAAGGCCGAAACTCCCGCAGATGTCAACGGAAGTGTGAGGTCCATCGTCAGGTGCCGTCCCGACCTTCATCGTACCAACACGATTCGACGCTGTCGTGGCGGGCTTGTCGAGCGGTGTCAATCGTCCGGTTATTCCTTCTTCGGTGCTACCAAGAGGAGAATACCACCGATGAGCGCGACAGCGCCTGCGATGGGAGGCAGCGGTACATTATGTGCCTTGTCGCGAGTAGCATGAATCGGTCCGATGTCAACAACCTTTTCCCTTGTCGTGTATCTAAACCCTCCCCACGCAAGACCGAACAGCCCAAGCACAATAAGGATCACTCCCAGCGTTTTGTTCACGGCGACCTCCGTCAGCGGTGGTAGCTGGCAATTCGACTGTTGTCAAATGTCGTCAAGCCAGGGAATGACGGCGCGCCAAGACGGCCGTCTACTTCTCGAACACCTTGGTTTGGCCGACGTCGACCAGCTACGAGTCAGATTTTGTCAATCATCTCTTGCTCCTGCCAAGCAATCCGCTGCCCAAACATCGGCGCTGGGCCGGGCCTGTTCCTGATTTTCGAGCGGCGAAGCACGCTATTCGATCAATGCTCAGCTTAGGAGGCAAAACCTGCACGCTCTAGCAGATTCTACACTTCTTGCGACCAGCTGTGCGCACTTTCTCGACGGCAAGCCTCTGTATATCCTCGGGGTGCAGACGGTGGCTCTCGTGCATTAATACCGCCATGCACGAATCACAACAGATAGCTGCTGAGCACCATGACCTTGCCGCTCACGCCCATCGTACTGGCGCCGAGCATCACGGTAAAGAAGATCACCTGACCGGACATGAAAACTCCAGAATCGGCCTTGAGCACGCGAACCAGGCTTACCTAAACTCACAAGAACAGCGTCAGAATACCAGCACCGAGGATGGCGTTAACGCGGTCGCCCACGAAGCCAAAGAGCAGGAAATTGCAGCACTCGCGTATCGACTTTGGCAAGCCAGGGGCTGTCCGGAAGGATCGCCGGAAGAAGATTGGTTTCGCGCCATCGCCGCAGTGCGATCGCAGCGCTAGAACACGGAAAACCAACCATCGGTCGACTGCCGCTGATCGAGTCGTCATATACGCTCAGTCAACGGGCACTGCTAGCAGCACATCCAGTGGCATGACGCATGCTCTAGGCGTTGCGGGTGTCGTACGACGGGCGAAAGCCCTCAACCTTAAAAGGAGATTTCAAATGTTTCTAGCGCTGTTTGTTGTTTTGGTTGTAATGTGGCTGCTGGGATTTTTCGCATTCCACGTTGCTGGTGGGCTAATTCACCTCCTGCTCATCATAGCGGTGATTTCTTTGGTGGTGCACCTCTTCAGGGGCCGGAGCGTGGCTTGAAAGCAAGACCACGTTAGGTCTTTGGCCTTCCTGCTGGGAGGCTCTTATATTTCCACGCGCATGCGGCGCGGCGTTCCGGGGCCTCCAGGAAACAAGAGAGCCGCAAGCACCGCAAAGAGCAAGAGCGCAACAATCGCGAGATCCGGATCTGCCATGCCAATCCATCGGGCGGGCGTAAGAACGAGTATCGGCCCCAACCGACTTTCAGAGTATTCGGTATCAAACCTGGGTGCCAGTCCTCTTTAGATAGTAATGTGCAGATCGTGCTCAAGGTGCAGTCGCCCTAATCGCTCTCGCTCCGAAAGACCACGCTTGCGCCCTCGGCGGCAAAGCGCTAGGCAATGCCGCGGTCGATTCCCCCCGCCCGCTCCGATGACGATCGCGACCTTGTTTTTCGCCATACATCTCAGACTACGTTAATGAGGTACGGCCGAAGTTAGTGGAAGAGTTCCAGGTGCAGCTATATGCGGAGATCCTGCCGTAGCGTGAAACGCGAGTAAGCTCGAGAATAAGGCCGGCTCCCAAGCGAACGCGCGCAACATAAGGCGCCGCAGGCGGGAGTTTCGCTCCATCAGGAGCAGTCCGCGTCCGATCAGGTTGGGCACTCTGGATAGTTGGCGGTGGGATTTCTGATAGAACGACAACTCACCGGCGGCCAAGGCATTGGCGAGCGCGATCGCTTGGCGAAAAGCAAGCGAAAGGCCCATTCCGGTGAGCGCGTCCACCGAACCGGAAGCTTCGCCGACAAGTGCGATCCGGCCGCGCGTCACCCGTCGCAGAGCTGTTGTGTCGGTGGTTCCACCGCGCATGGCGGTCGAGGCTGCGGCCCCGAGGCGTTCTTCCAGTTGCGGAAACAGGGTACGCAACGATTCGAAGCGGATGCGGGGATCGCGGCTGATGACGGCCACGCAGACGTCTTCTGCTCCGACGGGAGTCACGTACGCCTGGCATCGCTCGGACCAGTGCACCTCCACGCAGTCCGTCCAGGGAGCCACGCGAAAGTGTCGGCGGAAACCAAACCGCCGTACGCGGCAAGATGCCTGGATGCTTGCCCACGCTCGACAGCGCGAGTTGCTGCCATCGGCGCCAACGATCCATCGCGCCCGTACCCGCCGGCCGCCGGACCAGATGCCATCTGGCGCGAGGCCGTCTACGTCCGCGCCCCAGAGCATCACGACACCACTCTCGGCGGCACGATTGACCAGAAGTTGGTGGAGGACCATGCGACGAATGCCCAGTCCGCACCGTTCCGGCAGACGGGCTTCGACTGAGAGGCGTGATTCCACGAACCGGATCCCCGCAAAAGGCCAGCCGTGCCGGATGTCGAGATGTATCCCAAGTTCTTCGAGCGCGCCAATTCCAGCGGGCAACAGACCTTCGCCGCAAGCTTTGTCGATAGGAGGATGGTCGTGTTCCAACACGGCCACGCGAAAGCCCTTGGTGCGAGCGGCGATCGCGGCAGCCAGCCCCGCAGGTCCTCCGCCGACAACCAAGACGTCGGTGTCCAGTAACATATCCGTTAGTGTGTTCCGTTCCTTCAAAAATCGATAAGCCGCCGCGCGATACCAAGAGGCTCAGACCAAAATTCCGCTGATGAATGCATGGCCACCGCGACTCCCTCCATGGCGCGAACGAATTCATCAAGATGTGCTTCTTCAACGACCAACGGGGGCGCGGCTTTCAGCACCAGGAAATTGTTCCCGCACATCTGGGTGAGCACGTTGTGGCCGTCGAAAAGACGCATGACAATGACCTGGCCGAACATGCCTTCGTGAATTCGGCGGAAGGCCTCAAAAGGCAATTTCAACCGCAATTGCGAGGACGGCTGGAATTCGATGCCGCAGAGCAACCCCATACCGCGCACCTCGCGCACCATAGCGTAACGCGAGAGGCCCTCACGAAGCTTCTCACGCAAACATTCCCCGAGTTGTGCCGCCCGTTCGCCCAGCCGTTCCTGTTCGAGCACGTCGAGGGTTGCGAGGCCCGCCCGCATGGCCAGGCCATTCTCGCTGTATGTGGAAGTATGAACGATGGCGCGCCCTACCGAACTATAAACGGATTTGTTCACGGAGTCCGACATCAATAGAGCGGCGCTGGGTATGAGCCCCCCACTCAGGGCTTTGGCGAGCACCACCATGTCGGGCTCGACGCCGAAGTGGTGCGCTGCGAGAAACGGGCCGGTTCGGAACAAGCCGGTCTGCACTTCGTCCAACACCAACAAGGAACCGTGGCGGCGGCACAAAGCCTGTGCGTCCCGCAGGTAGCCCGCTTCCGGTATCCGGATGCCGGCTTCGGACTGAATCGGTTCGACGATGAAGGCTGCAAAGCGCCGCGTCTTGAGTTTCTGCTCCAGGCGCTCCAAGTCACCGAACGGGATGCTCTCGGCGCCCGGTAGTAGAGGCCCGAATCCCGCGGTCCAATACGGACTTCCAGTCAGCGAAAGTGCCCCACACGTCAGTCCGTGGAACGCTCCGTCGCAATAGAGCATCCCCGGCCGCCCGGTG
>Ga0307478_10001521_pt1 | contig 19881 bp, 14 predicted proteins | sample atmos_gasesECM4C_2_FD_203713 | JGI IMG/M metagenome (GOLD analysis project Ga0307478, IMG submission 203713) | Hardwood forest soil microbial communities from Morgan-Monroe State Forest, Indiana, United States - atmos_gasesECM4C_05 | ecosystem: Environmental > Terrestrial > Soil > Temperate... | reverse complement strand
CGAGGCACTGCGCTACCACTACGCGGTGGGCGTCTTCATGGAGAGGCTGTACAAGCAGGCCAGCGTACGGCGGGATTTCTCCATGCTCATGCCCGAGCAGTACCGGAGCGCCGCGCTCCAATGTACGCAGGAAGAACTCGCTGTCCCCCTCGCACGGACGGTATTCGACCCCGCGAGCATCTCTGTATCGGCTGAGGAGCTAACCCTTAGCCTCGACCAGTACCGGCCCCCTCCTGCCCGGCGGCGGCCTCCCAGGCCGTCTCCCGTACCCGATACGAGGGACCCCAGTGAGGAGGCACGCCGACGGGGAAGGGAATCGCGTGCGGCCATCACTGCGCACGTGGAATTGCTCCTGAACGGCGCTCTCGCGGCGGACGTGACAATCCAGATCGCGGATGCCAGCTGGCGTGATACGGCCCGCACCGTCACCGACGGCCTCACGGCGAGCTCCGATCCCGAGATCCCGGTCACGGTCAGCCTCTCGACCGAGCTGATCATCAGGCCCAGCGGCCCGGTCAGCCACAGCACACCGATGGCGTTGCGGCGTGACTCACGACCAGCCCCAGGAATCCCGTCTGCCCTAAATGACAACGGCGGCGCACCTGGAGACGCCCCGGAAGAGGAGAACCAGGAGTGATCCGCTGGCGCTGGCCCGGATACGCGCCCAGCGCACCATTCCCGCGCCCGCCCGAGAGACCGATCTTGCGGCGCTGCGGATCGCGGCGCACAGAGCCGGGCGGCAGCTCCTCGACGTGCCAGAGCATGGTCGCGGCAGGCGCTTCCTGCTCGGCTGGCCAGACGGCATTGACGCGCCCGTCGCCGCCAGCGCCAGAGAGGACGGCGTCCGCCAGGTCACGCCATCCGTGCTTCTGGTCCTCGCCGCCTGCCTCGGCTGCTGCTGGCCACCCGGACAGGACCGCCCGTATCCCGGGGTCCCAGCGCCCGAGACGGAGGTTCTCGAGGCTCTTGACCGCTTCACCCAGGGCCCTGGAACCGCCCGGCCCGTGGCCGGGAGAACCCGCGCGGCCCGCTCCAGGGCACTGCAACTGCTACGGGCAAGCGCCTTCCTCGAGCCTGCCGGTAGTGACGGCCTGGTCCGCCTCGGCCCGGAGATCGCCGCCTGGGGTGACCGCGATATCCAGCGACTGCGCGACCGCTTCGAGGACTTCCCTGGCGTTCAGGTCGGCGCGTCATGACCGGCGCGCTGGACATGCTGCCGCCCGCGCGGCAGGCCGACGTCCTGACGGCAGTTCGCGCCCTAGAAACCGCAGCCGGGCCGCTGATGGCGAAGTCCGACCGGGCGCTGGCCGAGCCCGCACTACGCGAAGTGGTGACGGAACTACTCGCGGAAGCCGGACGGGTCCTCGCGCAGACCGGCACCGGATACACGACCGGGTATGACGATCGGATCTCCGCCCTCCTCGCGGCCGACGGCACGGGGGTCCTGCGCACCCAGGACCGGGCCGTGCTCACCCTCGTACTGCTCCTGTCCGTGGCCGTCCCCAGAGCCGAGGGCAAGATCCCGGCCGACGCTCCGTGGACAGCGGGCTGGCCCGTCGCACGCGACCGGCTCCGCGACGATTCGCGCGTCAAGAAGGGGACCGTCGATAACGCCCTGCGACGCCTGCAGGATGCCGACATCGTCCGGTTCCGCAAAGACGGCTTCGTGCCCGGCCCTCAGTTCGACCGGCTGACCCCCGCCGCCACCGCGGCCATCTTCGAGGAACTCATCCTGCTGGCTGAGCCCGAGGGCGCCCTGGCCGACTCGATCCGCCGCCACCAGAGCCTCCCGCCTTCGTCCCCAACTCCCGATGCGGAGGACAGCCGTGGTACCTGACCGTGGCATCGTTGGCGACCGGCACCTGGTCGGGATCCAGACATTCGACATCTCCCGGCTCACCACGCATGCGGTGGCGATCGTGCCGGGCACGTTCGTCGCCGTGTCCGGAATCGGGCCGAAGGGCGACTCAAACGGCTCCGGGAAGACCACCTTCCTCGCCGCCCTGTCTATCCTGCTCGCCGACCCGCAATGGAACCTGGAGAGCAGCGGCGGACGGAACGCCAGCGGAATCCTGTTCCGGCCCGATGCGGCGGGCCTCGACCCGTCGCTGCGGGCCACGCCCGCGCCGCACGGCTATGTCGTCGGAGTGTTCGCGGAACCCGATGCCGTCCGCGAGTCCGCGCTCACCGTGTGGGTGCGTGTTTCCGCCACGTCCCCCTATGTTCAGGCCAAGTGCGTCCCCTGGCTGCATGTCGCTGATGCCCGCACCGACGAGGACCGGGCGCTCCAGGCCGACCGGCTCTGGCAGGAACTGCCGCATGCGGGGGTCATCTCGGCCAGGCGGATGGCGCAGGAACTCTACGGGGACGCCCCCCGATGCCTGTCCTACCTGGACACCAGCCTGCGGCCCGCCATCCCGTCCTTGCTCAGCCAGGAGATGACGAAGATGCGGCCCGCCGAGATCGGCGCGGCCCTCATCGCGCTCGCGGGCCGGACCGGGCAGCTAGAGGAAGAGAACCACAATCGCGGCACAACCCTGGAACTGCAGGCCAAGCTCAAGGATCAGGAAGGCCAGGAAGATCTGACCCGCATCCGGGAGGACGCCGAGCTCGCGGGCGTCAGCGCACGCGACCGGGCAAGAACTCTGCTCGCCGACGCCCAGCGGAAGTGGACACGGTACACCGCCTGGCAGTACCTCGCCGTCCTCGGGGACCACGACGCAGCCGGGGAGGAGATCCGCAGGCGCACGGAGGTCCTCTCCGACCGGGAAGGCGCCGTGCAGAAGGCCGGAGCGGCCCTCGCGACACTGCATGCCACCGGTGACCTCGCGGAGCTGGAGCGGAAGGCAAGGGACTCCCACAACTCAGCCAGTCGTGTCTTGGAGTCGCTGCGAGGCGAGCACGCGGGGGTCGCCGCCGAGCAGGCGCACCTGATCAAAGAGCGGAACGAACTGCAGCCGGTGGCCGCGCGCTGGAAGGGCACAGGCCTCAAGCAGGCACAAATCGAGAACGACAGGACCCAGGCGGCACAGGGCGCGGCGCGGGTCGCAGTGCAGGCCGCTACCGATGCGCTCAAGGATGCCGCGACTGCCCTAGACAACGCACGGGCCGGCCGCAGCGGGGTGGCCGGCCGACTGGCAGCCCGACTCCGGACCGAGGCAGGTATCGCGGAAGCGGCTCCGCTCGCCGACCTCATCGACCTCGACGATCAGGCCCGGCCAGCCTGGGAGCCTCGCCTCTGGGCGCTGCGCGACGCGGTGGTCGTTCCGCGCACCAGCGCCGAGCACGCGCGCATGGCGCTCGCCGACGGGCCTGGCACCCAGATCATCGCGGCCGAGTTCCTCGACCCCGCCGCACCGCGCGTCACTGAGGACGGCATCCACTACCCCGCCGGCCTCGCTCCGCTGATCCGGACCCTGCGGGAACGGCTGGCAGTGCGGCAGTACCCGCTACGAGCCGACGACGACGCGCTCGCCGCGTCCGTCCTCGGCGGGTTCACGGAGCCGCTAGTCGGCCGCGAGGCACTTATCCGGCAGGCCGAACGGGATCTTGAGGAGGCCAAGGCGGGCCTTGAGTCCGCACGCGCGGCCCTGCGGACTGCCGATGCACGGCTGACACTCGCCAAGGGCGAGCATGACGCCGCACAGGCCACCGAACGGCTCACCGTCCTCACAGCCACCCTGGCTGGCCTCGACGAGGCAATAAGCACCCTCAACGCGAGCATCGGCACCGCCGAGCAGACTCTGAAGGCAGCGAGTGAGGCACTGATCCAGGCCAGCGTCCGTCTCTCCTCCTACAACAATGAGGTTGAGGCCGCCGAGCGGCGTCTCAAGAGTGCCCGAGAACAGGAATCAGATGCTCGCCGCGACCTGGATCAGGCTTGCAAACACCGGGCTAGGCTTCCGGTTGAGGCATGGGCCTTGGCCTTCACCGGGAGCCGGGCCGAGGCTGAGCGGCTATGGGCCGAGGGGGCCGACGGCTACGCTCCGAGCGCGCAGACGCTGTTGCGCGAGTCGGCCGAGCAGCTTCGCGAGGCGCTAGCCGTGTTCCTGGCGAACCGCGCCGACCCGCCGGAGGACCTCGTCGCGGCGGAGGAAGCCCGCGGGAGGTTCGCCGACCAAGAGGAGGGCAAGCCCGAGCCGTTCGAGGCAGTCGCCGCGGCGCTGCGGAACCGGCTCGATGGCGCCGCCGACCACGATCGCGTCACCCACTCCCGGATCATTGCCGACCGGGAGAAGCGCGAGACGGCGCTCGGCGAGCTGCGCATCGAGGTCGAGGACGCAGCCGGGCGGCTATCTTCACTGCAGGACATGATCGAGAACTCCATCGAGGCGACCATGAAAGAGGTCAGCAAGGCGCTTGATCGCATGACGGCCTTTGGCGCGGAACTCCAAGTCAGCAGCGTCCGCCCAGACGGAGCGGCACCCTGGATCTGGGAGGTCACGCCACGGTGGCGGCGCTCGCCGAACGGCGGGCTCGTACCCTACCAGGAGTCAGCGAACGGCGCCCAGGTGAAAGTGTTCGCCATCCAGCTCGTCCTTGCCGCGCTCACTGCCGACGCGCAGACGACTGGCCGAGTCCTGATCCTGGACGAGCTCGGCAACAGCCTTGGTGACGTCAACCGCCGCGACGTGCTCCGCAACCTGCAGGACGTCGCCAAGCAGCAGCAGGTCACCATCCTCGGCACCTGCCAGGACTCGGTGCTCTCCGACGCCGCCGACTTCTTCGGCGAGCTCATCTGGTTCACGCACGCCGCCGCAACCGACGCTCTCAACCAGCCGACCCGTGTCTGGGGTCATGATCCGGATGGTACCCGCGTCGAGCTCACCACTGACTGGCTCCGCGCGGGGCGAGCCAGTGCCTGACAGCGACTTCCCCGAGGGCTACCATCTGCCACTGGCCGTTGGCGAGGCCTGCGGACGGGTGCGTATCCACCTGGCCGGGCTGCCCGACGGCGTTGCCGCTTACACCGTGCCCGTCACGGACGCGGAGGGAGCGGCCCGCGTTCCTGTCGATCGTAAGAAGCGCCTCCATCCCAAAGAGGCCGACCTAATCACCGAGCGACCTGTCCAACCGTATGATCCGCCAGCGGGAATCGACAAAGGCGACCTGCGCTGGGTCCTGGAAACAGGGACTCACCGCCAGTGGGCGTCAGCCGAGAAGCGGTTCGGAGATCGCACCTGGGATACCTGCACCGATCTAATCCGGGCGGGCGGGGTAGTCGTCCGCTGCGACGTGGCGGACATCCGAGACTGGAAACCCCGACGGCTATATCTCACCCGCACGTGGGCTGCGCAGGCGGCAGATGTAGTCCGCGAACTTCGCGGGCTGCCGGTCCCGTTCGAGGCGCGCCAGGATCTGGTCACGCTCATCGCCGGGATACCGGCGCTGGAAGACGAGGCCACGCTGCTGGCCGCAATGCCGGAGAGCGATCCGCTCCGGGTGCCGCGCGGGACCCGGACAAAAACGACTAGGTGGACAACGCACGAGGCCGCGATCCGGGCTGCCTGCTTTTGGTATCGACACCAACAGCCGGGAGGCCGACGACTGACCGAGCGGGAGGTCGCCGGACATGCTCTGGGCGGGACAAAGGAGTGGACCGACGCCAGCAAGGCGGCCTTCGCCGCGCTTCTCGGCTGCCCCATCGACAAGGTCCTCGACAAGGCCGACCACGACATCCGGGTCCGTGGCCCGCTGTGGTGGACCGTCGGCGAGACCGCGGCCGATGCGAGGCGAGGCTACCCGTGGGTCGGGCTCCCATCCGGTGGTATCCACGCCATGGGCGACCTCCAGCACGACGCGCGCGGTGTCTTGGTCATCGAGAACGCGGACACGTTCCAGCAGGTGTGCATGCACTGCCCCGAGGTCACAGACCGGTGGCTGTGCATCTGGGGCAAGGGGTCGGCCACCAGCGGCGTCGTCGCATTCCTGACGGTCATGAGCGATGACCCCATCGCAGTCTGGGGCGACCTCGACGCCTACGGCGTCCAGATTGTCACCAACCTCGCCGAGCGACTGGGGCGAGACATCACCCCCGTGGCCATGACGGCAGACCTGTACGCAGGCGGCACGAAGTACAAGCCGGACGACCTCGACGACGCCAAACAGGTGGCCGAGAAGATGACCACTGACGGCCTCCCCGCCCTGCGCGGCCTAGCCCAAGCAATCACCCGCGCAGGCGGCCTAGGTTGCGAGCAAGAGACCCTCTACGACAAAGTCCTCCCGACGCTCGCCGAGCAGCTCACAGCCATCGAGAGCCCAAGTATCCCCAATCAGCCCTGGCCTGGCCGCTAAGCCATGTTCAAGAGGGAACGCGCCGTCAGGCTCGACCTAGCGTGTCAATCCGGTCGGTTACGCGCTGGAGTCATGCTGCGTGAGGCCGCTCGCGGCGGGCCGACCGTGCCCATGCCGGGAGCGGCTTTCGCGCCCGCCGAGACGCGCGCTTGCCATCCGCAGCGGGCTGACGGCGGCTCGGGAACAGAAGTGCGGCGGTGTGCTCGGCGGCGGCGCGGGCGGTTTCGGGCAGGACGTTGGTGTAGGTATCGGCCGTCAGGACAACCGTGGAGTGGCCGAGCTGGTCTTGCACCACCTTCAGGTCGGCCCCGGCGGCCAGGGCAAGCGTGGCGGCACCGTGCCGCAGCCCGTGCAGCGTTACTGGAGGCAGCCCGGACGCGGCGACCAGCTTCGCGAACAAGCGGGTCATCCGGTCCGGCGCGACCGGCTTCCCGGTGCCTGTGGTGAACACGTACCCGGTCCCGGCCCACCGGGTCCCAGCGGCGCCCCGCTCGGCCTCCTGCCTGGCCCGGTGCTCGCGCAGCGCCGCGATCGTGGTCGCATCCAGCGCGATCACCCGCCGCCCGGCGTCGCTCTTGGGCGGCCCGGCGACCAGCCGGCCGCCGAGCTGCTGCAGCTGCCCAGTCACGGCCAGCGTCCCGGCACCCAGGTCCAGGTCGCTCCACCGCAGCCCGGCGGCCTCACCCCGCCGCAGCCCTCGCAAAGCGATGAGGTGGAACAGCGCGTACAGCCGGTGCCCGCGCACCTGGCGCAGGAACTCCGCTGTCTGGGTCACAGTCCACACCCCGACCACCGGCCGCCAGCCCTCCTGTTGCCAGCGCTCGGTCAGCGCGGGTGTCCATACCTGCGGCCGAGGCCGGGCGGCCCTGGGCAGTTCCGGGAACCGGCCCGGGTTAACGTCGATCAGCCCGGCGCGGACCGCGCCATTGAGCGCCGCGCGCAGCGTGGAGTGGATCCGGCGCAGCGTCACCGCGCTCACAGGTCGGCCCAACGCAGTCTCGTCGTGGATGACCGCGGTGAACATGGCCTGCACGTCTGCGGCCGACAGGACCGCGAGTGGGATGCCGCCTAGGTACGGGACCAGGTACGCTCGGATGTGCGCGGCGTAGCTGCGAGCGGTGGATGCGCGCAGCGACACCCGCGAGGCCAGCCACCGGCCCAGCCACTGTCCCATCGACAAACCCGGCTCCGGCCCGGCGGCCGGTGACCCGAACGCCTCCAGCGCCGCGACTGCCGCCACACGGGTGGCGAACCCGCCCCGTCCGTCGTACCCGCCGCCGCTGTCCGGCCGCAGACGGCACGTCAGCGCTGAAGTATCACGACCCGTGCTCCGGTGAGCCCAGGCCCGGGCAGCGTATCCCGAGCAGCCTACCCGTCGCCTCGTCTCGGCACCCGCACCGGCGATACACCGAACCGTGATCCATGATCCTCTCCTTCGAGGTAGGTGATCCCGGTCCCAGCAGCACCACCATGCACACGTAAACCAGAATGCGGGCTGTGCCTTGTCTGGGGCTTACCTGAAGACCCAGTTGTCCCGACATCGTCCAAAGCCCGAACCATTCGTGCCGCAACGCGACTATCTCCGCATCCTTGGCCGACGAGGACCGGGCCAGCAACGCCAGCCAGGACAACGCGGTCCCCAGCAGCCGATAAGCCAGCGCGGCGAAGATGGGTGCCGATCACGTCGGCACCAGAACCCCAGGTCAAGCCCAACGACCGTCCGAAACTCCCCACCTGTGCTATGCCAAAACTTGTTCATAGGCGCTGAGCTGGCATTTCGCGCGCGTTAGGCCGCTCTGCGGTATTCGCTGATCAGGCCGCCGAGAACCTGTCTGCGCTCGATCCGGGCGGTGATATCGATGGCGTCGCTGGGCTGGCGCTGCGGGGCTTCCTGCTGCAGGCCCTGATGCGCACGGTGGCTGTTGTAGTGCCGGGCGTACTCGGCCAGCACGTTGCGAAGATGCTGCTCGCCGAGGATCAGCACATGATCCAGGCACTCGCGGCGCAGTGTCCCCACGAACCGCTCGGCGAATGAGTTCGCCTTCGGCGACCGAGCCGGCGTCTTGATCACCCGCGTGGCGTTCCCGGCGAAAACGCCGTCGAATTCCGTGCTGGACTGTCCCGGTCACGGATCAGGAATCTGAACCTGCTGGCGCGCTCGCCGAGGTCCACGAGAAGGTTTCGGGCCTGCTGGGCGGTCCAAGCCCCGGTCGGATGGGGTAATGCCTAGGACGTACACGGTCCTGGTCCGGATCTCCATGACGAAGAAGACATGCACACGCCGGAGCAGCACGGTGTCGACATGCAGGAAGTCACAGGCCAGGATTCCGGACGCTTGGCTAGCCAGGAACTGCCGCCAGGTCGGCGACGCCCGCCGCGGCGCTGGCCCGAGGCCGACGACGGCCAGGATCCGGCGGATCGTCCCCTCCCCCACACGGTACCCAAGGCCGATCAGCTCGCCCTGGATGCGCTTGTATCCCCAGCGCGGATTCTGCCGCGCCAGCTGCCCCGCCAGCGCCCGCACCTCATCCGGGGCCGGCGGCCGGCTGCTTCAGGAACAAAAGCGCGCCCGCTCTTGCTACACCGGCGTACACGTCGTTATCAGTGTCCCCGCTGTCGGCTACACTGAAGCTGTCGACAAGAACAGTGAAGGTGACTATATGGCGTTGGAAGAGAACGGTTTTCTGGAGTACCTGCAACTGCAGGGCTCTGATCCCGAGCTCGTGACCAAATCCGAGCTGATCAGCGCGGTCCGCCAGCGAGGCTATAGCGTGGGCGACCGGCAGCTCACCTTCTACATCTCGGAGGGCCTCGTCCCGAAGTCCGTCCGGGTGGGCTCGCGGGCAGGCGCCTATCCTCGCATCGTGATTGAGCTGCTCACGTGGATATTGCGCGCGAAAGAGGGAGGCTTGTCGGTTGAGGCCATCCGTGAGCTGCTCCCGGTCTGGAAATACCTGATCCGCGCACGGAACGAGCGCCGCATCGACCTGAACGAACTTGAGTACATCGCCCGCCAGCACGTCCGGACCGTCGAGGGCTCGTACGCGATCCCTCCCGTTGTCGCCAACGTCCTTATCGGCGCCATCTGCACCGGGTGCGGCCAGGGCATAAAGCTGGTGCTCAAGGACGGGAGAGAGCAGTCTCTGTGCGACCCGGCAACAACAATAGGCTTCGCCATCGCGCGACGTGGCGATGGCGAGTCGGGCGAGGCCGGTGGCCCCGCTTGGATTGCCCGCACCCGGATGGCCCTGGTGGACAGCTTCGACGGCATCCCTGATGACCCGACCACAATCATCCTCGGGCTCGGCCCGAACGAGGCGCTCCCGCAGGACCCCAGCGCGCTCGACTCCAGCTCCAGTGAAAAAGACCTGACGGAGACGGCGTGACCGCCACCACGCCTCCATTGTCCGACGATCCGTACCCGCCCGATCTTTCGGACCGGTCTGAGATTTGGACGGCTGACCGGATTATCCGGTCGTCACTCGCCCACGGAGGATGCGGTGGCCGCGCCTGAAGATGCCGAGTTGCCGCAAGTAGCGGCTGAGGCACTCAAGCCTTACGCATCGCTGATGGTCTTGCGCAGCACCGCCCCGAACCATGAGCTGGCGGTGCGCACGCTCTCCGACGAGATGGCGCACGCGGCCTGCAAGATGCGAACCGGCATTCGCTCGGAGGTCGTTGCATCCGGCATCGCGGGTGCCGACGGTTATCTTCGTCCCGATGGAGACGACGAGGGTATAGATGACGTCTGGGCCTTTGTCTACCGGAAGGTCCAGGAGCCCGGCTGGTCCCTGAACTCGTCGGTCTTCATCGACACTAGGCACCAGCTCGGGGTTGTCATCCGCCGCAACGACCTGATCTGTGTGCACTGCCCTTGCACGCTGCGGACTAGCCTGCAGAAGTGGCTGAATCGATCACCCCGGCCGCCGTTGGAGCGGGTAAAACCTGCCATCTTGAACGGCGCTTTCCTGAGGGGCGAGGCTAGAGGGCTTTGGCTGAAAGGTGCACAGACTCCCACAAGGTCGAGGCCCGACAGCAAGACCGTTACCGGCCGCGGTGTGCAGGATTCCCTCAGTCCATTCGAGGATGGCGGCTTCGCCCTCAGTTCGGCCAGAGCAGCCTTCGACTGCTCACCTCGACAGCGAGCGCTTAAGGGCACGGTCGGGACGACCCCGCGAGACTCGATCGTCTGGAACCGGCCCACCGACAGTTTTGATGAGTTCGTCGCCCTGGCGACGGATGTGCTGACCCTCGTTGAGGATACTGCGGCATCCGGCGGCGGTGTAGACCAGCCTTACCAGGTGCTGGCGCAGCCAGTGACCAGCCTGATAGGTGTTTCCGGCGCTTTTGACATCGGGGTCGCCAGCGTCGAGAGCCTGCCGCTCGCTCCGGACATCGACGACGACGTGGTGGACGCTATCGCCACCTTGGAGGAGGCGACTCTGGTTGTGGTGCCAGTACCGGGGTCACCCGATTTCAGGCTGGAGGTTGGCCTACACAACGGAACTGCCGGAACGCTACTCTGCTCGGTGGCCGAAGACGGCAGCGACTTCCGCTTCAGGATTGGGTTCGACCCGACCGGGAGTCTGACGAACGGGGTGACAACGAGGGAGATTCTCGACGCGTTGCACGTCTGCTCCGAGCAGATAAGGGTCTACTACGATTCCGGCCATGTCCTCGATGGGCGAAGCATCTGGCGTCGGCAGATCCGTACTGAACCGTTCCCGAATTGGATCTTCGAGGATTTCACCGGTTACGACATCTGCAAGGAGAAGCCGCTCAACGGCAGTGCCAGTGAGATTCACGCAGCCATCGCCAAGGAGGGGGACACGTCGCTGTTCGCCTGGGTTGTGAGCCACCACTCCGAGGGCTGGCTCATCTGCGATGACGGCTCGGGGGAGGTCGCGGACTTCGTGCATCTCGGACTCAACGGAGACCTGAGCTTCATTCACGTCAAGCGCGCCGGCCAGGGTCGGCGGCAGATATCTGTCGTCCCGTACGAAGAAGTGGTCAGCCAGGCGACGAAGAATCTGAGCCACCTCGACCAGGACGCGCTGCACCGGGCCCTGGACTCATCCAGTCTCGAGACTTCGGCCTGCTGGACCAACGGCCAGCGGGTGGCGGACCGGTCGGAGTTCCTGGAACAACTGGGGAAACGAAGCGGCCGCGCGAAGAAGCGCGTAGTAGTCGTGCAGCCGCACGTCAGCAAGGCCATATACAGCGCGATCGCGATGTCCAGCGAAGCGGCCCCCAATACCAATTCGTACCGGCTTGGGTTGCTGGAAACACTACTGAACGCGAACCGCATGCCGGTCACAGGTCTGGGATCAGACCTATATGTGATTGGCAGCAGAGCCTGAACTTGGCCTTCGGCCTAGATCTGAACGAACAAAAGCGCTCTAAATCCCCGCCGTGGATGCATGCCTCTGCCTCTATCCGGGCGCGGCATAGCTGTTGATCACGACACTTTCTGCCAATGGGGTGCAGCAAGGTCACCCGAGATGACGTCTGCATCGTCCCCAATCAGGTGTTGAAGGAAGGATTCCTGGATGGAACTGTTGTACGTCGTCGAGCTCGACGTTCGGCCGTCAGAGCTTGAGGAACTCGAGTCGGCCGACGTGCGGGAGCGTGTGCTGACGCACGTCGCCGAGTGGCTGAGCTTCGAGCACACGCCTCACCTCTCGGCAGAGTCGTTCGAGAGCGCCGGAACGGCAACGCTGTCGAGCGATCGCGACGATCGTGCGGATGCCCGTGTGTCGTGGTCGATCGAAGGGACGGCTGATGTCAGTGCACTGGTCATCAGCGTCAAGACTGAGATCACGCGGAGCGGTCGTGCGGACTTCATCTGCGTTGTCACGGTCTCCACTGAGGGTAAACGCACCTCGGTGCGGCTTGAGCTCGCAAGAGAATCGCTGAATGGTGTTCTTGCACCCGCAGGGATCGACTTCTTCCGGCGACCCTACATCCTCGCACTGTTGCTGCGTGATCGCGACCTTCGGTGCTGGGCTGGACCGAGCCGGGTCGACGGGCGGTTCAACTGGGTGAATCCGAAGCACGCCGAGTTCGTCTGGGAAGGCATCTCGGGCGAAGGACGCCTTCTTCCTATTCTCCTGGTCGATGGAAGTGACGAGGCGGGCGAGCAGCTTGCCCGGCGAGCGGCTGACGAGCTTGCTGGCCTTGCCCCTGTGCTAGCAGTCGATGCCCGCTCGCAGCGTATTCTAGAAGACCGGCTCGCAGAAATCGATGCTTCCATTCCTCGCGGAGGCGCGCGACTGGTGTGGCCGGACCTTGCTCTCCGCCACCCTGCGTTCACGTCGGACCAGGCACCATTCGCAGCGGGTCGATTGCTCCGAATGCTGAGTTCAGTGTCCGTCACGGTACGAGGGGTCAACCACCTCCTCCGGAGGGCGAGCGCCGCCCAACGGTCAGCACGCAACAAGCAGATCGCTGCCGATCTTGCTGCCGCAAAGGCACAGGGCGACTTGTCACGTGAGATCGACACCCAGGCTCGGGTCATCGAGGAATTGAAGGGCGAGGTCGACCAGTACGACTCATGGTTCAGGCAGGTCGAAGAGGAACGTGACAGGTACAAGGCGCAGGCTGCCCAAGCCGCATACTGGAAGCAGGAAGCGGAGCGTGCCCGTCGAGTCGGCGGAGTGCGCGTCACGGATTGGGCGGAGGCTCCAGAACTCGATCCTGTCGAGCTATCTGACCTGACGTCGTTTCTTGAGAAGCAGTCTCAGGGGGCCATCGTGTTCACCCGGAATGCACACCAGGCATGGAAACGAGATGACTATCCACGGATCGACATTATGCGGGACGCGCTAATCGCCCTGGCGAAGGCCGCCATCGAGTATCGCCGCCTCAACTGTCAACTCGGCATGCTGCCTGATGAGTGGTTCAAGCAGGAGTGGGGGTTGACACTCGCGTCGACCGACAAATACATGAGCACGCACAAGCTGGACGAGTTCAACTTTGATGGCAAAACATTTAGCCGAGTACCCCACCTCAAGCTTGGTGACCACACCTCACCAAATGAGGTCGGCCGTGTTTACTTCGCTATGGATTCCGATGGCGAACGCTTCATCGTCGACCATGTCGGTTTGAAGCTCTACGGCCTCTGACTACATCTTGCCAACGTCGGTCACGGAAGAGATACGCCTCATTTCCCGGAGGAAGGGAATGCGCACATGACGACGATGGAGCCAATGCCCAGGCAGGTTGCGGTCAAAGTCTCTCCCGAGGGCAACCAGCTGCGGAAATCAGTCCGCCTTGGGCAAGGCGTCTAGCTGCTGCTGGGCGGCATCCCAGCCGGGCCGACTGGACAGTGCCCGCTGGAACCTGTCGCGGGCTGCGGGGAGCCGACCGGCCACGGCCAAGACGATCCCGATGTCCAGTTGGATGTCAGGATCATCGAGCGCGTCCTGGTCAAGTCGGGCGGCCTCGAGCAAGGCGGCGTCGATACGCCCGCCCCGTGCCAGGGCGACGGCAAGGTGGCGGCGTGCCTCCTTGTCTGAGGGGTCCAGCTCGATGACGCGCCGGTAGTTCGCGATCGCTGGCGGCATATCGCCGCAGTTGAAGGCTGCCGCCGCCGCGTTGAAGTGGGCCCGGATGAGGTCGGCGCGGACCTCGGAGAGCGGGATCTCGCTGGCCACTGCCGCCTGTAGGTGCTCAATGGCCGCCTCCGGGTCGCCGAGCCGGATTAGGGCCTTGCCGAGGTTCAGGTGCGCAGTGCCGCTTTCCGGATCAAGGCGAAGCACGTGCTCAAAGCCATCCACGGCGTCGTGGTGGCGGCCCTCTCGGCCAGCCCGGACCGCCTCGTCGTGCAGTTGCTCCACCAACTCAGGGTCATCAGTCTCGACGGGACCGCTCACCTCGACTGGTCCACTGCCGGAAGCGCGCCGCGCGGCAGGCCCCGCAGCGAAGGCGATCTCCCTGAAATCAGTCAGCAGCAGGACGTCGATGAAGGCATCGACCATCGCATCGATCGCGGGCGCCACCTCATACGGCCCCGGGAGCGTGTAGCCCAGGCTGTCGCGCAACGCCTCAAGCCTCACTGGGTTGCTAACACGGCTAGCGACCGACCCAACCCAGGTGAGGGCCAGATGAACCGGGATATCGCGGCCGACCTCGGCATCCGGCCTGATCTCGGGCCTGACCTGGTGCATCAGCGTGTTCAGCTCAGCGAGCAAGGTGTCGTCAGGCTCTGAGGCTACCCGCCAGAAGGTGATGTTGCCGACGTTGTCGAGAGAGACAAGGGAGATATGGTCACGCGGATGCACGATGCCCTTATGACGGGCGTACAGCACCGTCCTTTGCAGGTAGAGGATCCCATCGCGCGCATGTGCAGCCAGTCCGGAATCACCCTGAGCAGCCGCCTCAGCCAGCGTCTTCCAGTTCTGCATCGCCAGCCCGGCCGGCCCGCTGATGCACCGGGTCGACAGTTGCAGCGCGATTTCCAGGTAAACGAGGAACGTCTCGTAGTCCGCGGCGCAGGCGTTCAGCACCCGCTCACGAACACCGGGATCGGCCGGAGCATGGAAATGATGATGAGCATGAGTGCCCGGAGGGACAGACGGTACGAAAAGCTGGCCGAGATCTTCCCGGAGGCGGTCCCACGAAACCCGCATCCGCTCAACGGCTGCAATCAGGTTGCTGGCCTGGACCGGCGCAGCTTCGCTTGTCGCAGCAGCCAGACACAGCCAACGGTCGAAGTTGACCGGCTTCCAGGACAACAAGGTCACTGCGCCATTCTGCCGGATCGTATAGCCCGTCCGCGTCGCGTGCAGCCCGGAGGCTGTGCAGCTAATGGTGCACCGCGCTGGTCTGGATTCCATCACGAACAGCACCTACACGCGCCGCAGCAGCATGGTATCGACGTGCAGGAATCACACGCCAGGACGGCAGATGCCGGGTAGCTCAGGAACTGCCGCCATGTCGGCGACGCCCGCCGAGACGCGGGCCTGGGCGGCGGCCAGAATCCGGCGGATTGTTCCCTCCCCCACCCGGCATCCAGCTCGACAGCATGCGTGACGACCGACTGCTGCACCTGGCGGCTGGGCAAGCACCTGAGACCTGTCACTCACTCAGAGGCTACTGGCGAGTTCCCGGTGGGCTTCGGGCATGCCGTCTGGCAGGTCGCCGGGGCTGAACAGGCGGGCTTCGAGGACTTCCTTCGGATCAAGGGTCAGGCCATCCAGCCCGCCGACGAGGACAGCCTCGTAGTAGACCTCGATCCGGTACCGGAAGCCGCTGCGGACCTTCAGCAGCCGCCCTGCCTTGACGGTGAGCCCGGTTTCCTCGCGAACCTCCCGCGCGATGGTGTCCTCGTGCCGTTCACCCTTGTTGGCGTAGCCGGTGGGGAACCCCCATTGGCGGCCAGGTGGCCAGAGCCGGTGGCGCAGCAGCAGGACGCGCCCGTGGTCGTCGCGAACGACGCCGGTGATGCCGCAGATGAACTTAGAGTGCACCAGCCACAGGAACCGCCACTGCAGCGGCTTCCCGAGCCGCCACAGCCAAGTCAGCAGGTCGTTCACGGGACCATCTCACCGCCCTTTCACTGCGGCTCATGGTAGCGCCACGGTGACAGGCGGCAACGCGGTTTGCATGCCATGCAAACCGCTTGCACGCCATGACAGCCGCCGCCACCGGGACGCGCGGCGGTGGTGCGATCGGGTCACCAACCCCTCTTTCTTTCGGAGGCTTCCGTGACCTTCATGCCCTCTGGCGAGCACCTTGACGGGACCACCGCCGAATGCGCTCACCTGCAACTGCTGCTGGCCTGCTTCCGCGCCAGCCCGCCGCCGATGCGGCTGCCCGAGGTGACCGGGCGCCCGCTCCCCGAGGTACTCGCCGCCGGGATCATCGACCAGGACGTGTTCCGCACGGGGTACGCGATCATGGCCGCCCGCTATGAGCAGCTCGGCATCCGTGCACTGCTGCCGCTGGAGCGCGTCTGGGCAGGCACCAGTTCGGCGGCCAGGCCGGGCACAGCACGCAGCCACGGCGGGTTCCACCACCCCGCCCAGGGCTACCGGCACATCCAGATGGATGCCACCGTCACCGTGTCCGGCGACCTCACTGGCCAGACCCCGGTCTCACCGCAGGCCGCCGCGCTGGACCTGGTGCGCTCCTACGCCCATGACTGCCTGCACTACGCCACGTTCCGCCGCTACCGGCTGACCGACCGCGGCGAGATCGCCCGCGTCCAGTACGGCATCAACTTCCGCCAGCCAGACGGGCGCACCTACTCCGCTCCCGACACCCCCGGCGACGGCCCCACCCGCAACCTCGGCATCGTCATGGAGGGAGCCACCGACGCCGAGGCCACCGCCATCACCCGGCAGGCCGCGCAGTTCTGCGGGATCAGCGGAACGGACCCCGAGGCGGGCCTGCCCGGCATGGTTTTCGCCGACGTCACGGGCACTGTCACCGCCGACGGCATCGAGGCCGCGCTCTTGTCAGACCACCCGTACGCCCGGTCCCTGGGCAGGTTCGGCCGCACGGTCACCCTCCGGTACCGCGCGCTCCTGAGTGAGCTCGGCGCCAGTCCCGCCGACGCCCACGGCCAGATCACCGCCGCCATGATCAGCGGCGACCTCGCCCCGCTGGAAGCCTGGCTGGACGCCCGGCACGGTCCCGGCAGCTTCGCCAGGATGTTCCGGGCACCGGCTTTCGGCGCGGAGCCCGAACTGGTCAGGTGATGCCGCACCGGGCGGCCAGGCCGCGCAGTTCCGCCCCGGTCCGCCCGGTGACCAGCAGGCTTGATACCAGGTCGCGGACCGCCGGGCGGGCGTGCGTCTCCTCCGGTGCCTCCCGCTCGGCGGACAGCAGCGCGCTCACGCAGTCCTCGCGCCGTCCCCAGTTCGCGTACGCGCGGGCCGTGTCGGTCCAGTACCGGGCACGCCGCTCGGTCGTCGGCAGGCTCGCCGGGACAATCCGCAGCGCCGCCGCGACCGCTGCGCCGGGATCGCCGGCGTAGTTCTCGGCCGACACCCGGTGCAGCTCCACCGTCGCGGGGCTGAACCCGCCGCCGTGATCACGCAAGAGCGCCCGGCTCCCAGACTGGGCCGCGATCGACGCGGCCTCGTCGGTCAGCTCCCGCATCCCGTCGCGGTCCCCCGCGCGGGCGGCGGTGTAGGCGGCAGACTGGATCAGCAGCCCCCGCTCCGCCGTCAGCCGCGCACCCGGGCCAGCCAGCAGCGGGCTCGCCGCGGCGGACAGCGCGATGGACGACGCCTGCTCGTGCCAGCCGGCCTTGCGCGCCAGCACCGCCAGGTTCCGCGCTGCCTCACCCACGGCCAGGGGATCGCCGCCGCCTGAGGCTAGGACGCGGGCACGGTCGGCCGCCATCCAGCCGAGCTGCTGGTCGTCGAGCTTGATCAGCATCCGCGTGGTCAGCGTGTAGAGCTCCGCCAGCAGCGTGTTGCGCTGCCCGGAGTCCCCGCCGTCGGCTGCCAGCACGTGGCCGACGGAGATCAGCCGGGGCAAGGTCACCGACAGCCGCCGGTACCGGCTGTCACGGAAGTCAGCCAGGGCACCGTCCAGCCCGCAGCGCACAGCGTCCGCCGACACCCTCGCAGGCGCCGGCGCGAGACCAAGCATCGCGTCCCTGACCCGGCTGACCAGCAGCTCCCCGACCACAGCGCCGCTTCCGGGCGCGACCGTGGGGACCGCAGCAGCGGCCCGGCTGCCCGCCGCGGTGGCCGCTGCCGCGCCCAGCGCTGCTAGGAGCTGCCGTCTGCGCACGTCGTCGTCCCTTCCCCCAGGCTCACCGGCAACCCTAGACGGCACCAGCCGCGATGGCACGCCACTCGCCCCAGCCGTCCGGGCACGGTAGGAGCCAGCGCCCGGCCCGGTCACGGCCAAGCCCAGCTCGCCCGGAGAGATCGCAAGCGCACGTGCGAACCGGCGCAGCACCGTCACGTCAGTCAGCGGAGTCACGCCCCGCTCATACCGCGAGACCTGAGCCGCCGAGTACCCCGTCCGGTTACCCAGCTCCGCCAGCGTCAGCCCGCTCCGGACCCGTGCCGTCCGGACAACCTCCCCCGGGCGGCGCGTCCCCGGCTCCAGCGTTCCGCCCACGCACACCTCCGACCGTGACCAGCCGCACGCCGAGCGTAACCTGCGTGCGCCGCAGTCGGCCAGGCACCGAGCGGTTCTGGTTCCCTTACCTATCGGGCACACAAGAGCCGACCCTCGGCCGCAGGACTGCTCATGACCACGCTTAGCACGAAGCCCGGAACACTGAATGCGCGCCATACGACAGGACCGGGGCCACTGCCAGCAAGAACTACAAAGCGTGCCGGCACCCCTTGCCGGACCCAGGCCGCAGCTACCACGTCACGTCGCCCCGGGCACCTATACCTTTGCCGACGATGGCCACAGCCCCTCCTGGCATGCCCCAGACACCCTCGCCCATATTGGTCTAAACCTATGCCCGCCGATGGTTGCTCCATGGTTGCTCGGATGCCTCGGCACGGTCCTGGCACCGCTCCTCTTAGTTCAAAGTTCGGGATCCGCGACACGGCTCTGCTGGCCGCTTGCGGGATACTCGGTGGGTGGAAAACGAGAAGGTCCGGCCTCTGTTCAGGAAAGAGGAGAAGTACGCGCGGGCGGCTGCGTCATCATGGATCGCGAATCCAGCTGTGCGGACGGCTCTTGACGTGGCGCGCCCGAACGCGGTCGCGGTCACGACGCCCCTTCTCCCGTACATGGCCAACCAGGTCCAGTGCATGCGCTTCTGCTGGCGTATCTGCGGAATCGGGGCACTATATCCCGACGGGTCGCAAGAGCCGAACCCGTTCGACCCTGAGGGGCCAGCCCCCTGGCCCTTGACCGACCACGAGCGCCGGCAAGCCGGGTATATCGCGGCGGCCTTCCACCAGCTCGTCCGTGCGGTCGCTACCGTACTGCACAACGCTGGGGTGCCGCTGGACCATGAGTGGGAAGGCGACCAAGCGGTCCTCGCCACCTTGCTCCTCCTCCCCGCGCTGGACTACAAGATCCCGTGGGACGGGAGGATCGACGAGTTCGCCGCCCAGATCCAGCCGCCAGGTGTCTCAGCGTTCGCCCCGAACGGCCGGTCGGCCAGCGTCCGCGACGGCCGGCCCGATGCCATGGCCCGCAACGCCGACCGCATCCGCAAGCACATCCGAACCGACAGCGGCGGCCAAGAGCTCCACGTGCCCTACGCGGGTGGAACAGGGCGCAAGCCCCCGCGCGCCACCGTGATCCGCCGCGAAGTCCTAGCTGAGATCCTGGCCGACGACCCGGACGTCACCGTCCCGCAGATCCTGAACACCTACGACTACTCCGACCGCACGCCAGGCGGACGGCTCCGGCACGAGGTGAAGCGGAGGCTCGAGGCAGAGGGACGCCCCGTCCCCGGCAAGCCCTCGCAAACGACCCTGTACGACGACCTCACCGAAATCTCCGCCGCAGCGAACGAAGACCAAGAAGATTCCGGCTGAACGCACGCGTGCCTTCGCGCGGAGGCATGCGGATCCATCCTCGGGGAGTCGGCACCCCAGCCGACCTCCGAGAAAGGATCAGCTCAGTGAGCAAGGCCTCATCCTCCACGTCCCC
>Ga0307478_10001520_pt1 | contig 19884 bp, 19 predicted proteins | sample atmos_gasesECM4C_2_FD_203713 | JGI IMG/M metagenome (GOLD analysis project Ga0307478, IMG submission 203713) | Hardwood forest soil microbial communities from Morgan-Monroe State Forest, Indiana, United States - atmos_gasesECM4C_05 | ecosystem: Environmental > Terrestrial > Soil > Temperate... | reverse complement strand
GTTCGTTTCATTCTGCACCCCGGGATACGTCTGAGCCAATTTTACGCGCCGCTTCTCGCACGCCCTGCGCTGATGCCGCAAAATGTTCTCGAAAAGGAACTCCTGTTCGCGGGGACAGGCGAACATCGCGCTGGGAATTTTAATCGGCGCGTCGTTCTATTGGGATTGCTTGGGCTTTGCAATCAAGCGGAGAGTAAGTTCGGTCTGCTTGCCCGTAGCCACTTCGACGTTGTGTTTCCAGTCGCTCCATTCGCCGTCATGATAAGCGCGCGCGTCGTAGTAGCCATGTACGAGATCCGGAAAGAAAAATCGCCCCTGTTGGTTTGTCGTGGTCACCTGGGGATGATCGCCGCCCGCATTTTGCGACGTAACCCGCGCACCGGCCACGGGCTTGCCGTTTCTGCCGACAACCGTCCCGGCCAGCGTGCCCATCCCTCCATCGTCGCGCGCGGCTGTACCCAACGCCAGTAATGCGGCGCAAATCAGAACGAGAGCGAATCGTTTCATGGACGGCTCCTGAAGTGCTTTTGATTTAATTTTAGGGCTTGCGCGCTTGCTCTTAGCGCAGACGGGGCACAGGTGTAGTTGAAAAGGAACTCCTGTTCGTGAGGACAGGCGTGCTTTCGCAACCTACGGGAGGCTGCGCGTCACAGCGATTGCACGGCTGAAGCGCTTGCAGCGCTCAATATTTGTAATGTTTGCTTGCAGCGGCGTGCGCGGGTTGTTCCATGCGGCCGCTGTCGGGGCTGACGCCGCGCTCGAGCGCGAGGTAGTACGTCAGAAGTTGCAGGGGTATCAGATGGACGAAGGCCGAAAGCCACTCGGGAGCTTCGGGGACCACCAGAATTTCCTCGGCGGATAGATCGTGGTTCGCCGAGGGTACGGTAATAGCAAGGCGCGGCATCTGCAGTTCGCCGGCCGCGCGCAAAATCTGCCTGCCGCGCTCGTCGGCAGCGCCTCCGGTGAACAAACCGATGAGCGAGCCGCGCGAATCGGTTTCTGAAAATGGTCCGTGCAGAATTTCTTCCGTCTCGAATCCTTCCGCGGCGATGTAGCTGGCTTCCTTAATCTTCAAGGCCGCTTCGTTGGCTGTGGGCCAAGCCGCGCCTGAACCGAAAATCTCGATGCGCGAAAGCGGAGCCACGCGCTTGGCCCATTCGCGCACTTTCGGCTCGAGCGCCAACGCTTGGCGGAGCAACTCGGGCAGCCGATCAAGGGGCTCGATCAGGGATGGCGTCGGGAGCAAGTATTTTTGGCTGGCGATGCGCGCGTTCATCAACGCCAACGCGGTCAACGCGGTGGTGTAGCTCTTGGTGTAGGCAAAAGCGACTTCCTGCTCGCAGGTTTCAATATGGAAATTGGCGTTGCGAATTTCGTCGTTGGTCACCTGCCCAGTGATCGCCACCGTGAATGCACCCGAGGCTTGCGCCATGCGCAGAGCCTCGAGAGATGCGGTGGTTGTGCCGGTGTGGGTGATCACGACGACCGCGTCATTGCGGCCGAGAGCGAATGGATGATGCACCAGTTCGAACGATTGCTCGGCGTAAGCCCAAAAAACGCCGGCAGTGAATTCGCGCATCCAACCTTGCGCCACACGCGCCGCGTGCAGAGATGTTCCGATTCCCACGAAAGTGATGCGCTCCTTGCGCGCCACTCCATCCGCCATGCGGTCGATTCCCACGCGTTGTGCCAGTACGCTTTCGATCAGCGCGGGCTGGTCTTGAATCGCCTGATACATGTAGTAAGGGTGGGCCTTGCGCGCCTCAGGCATGTGATTTCGCTCCACTCACGTTATATTTGAATGCGTCGATTTGGGTGCCACTCATTCTATCGAAACAGGAGCCGGGATGCCTCGTTACCTCTCGCAGCACACACTTGCATGCTTGACGCGCCAGGGCGCCGAAGAGCTTGCCAGGCGAATTTTGGCCGCGCAATCGGTCACCGCGCGGCGCGTCCTGGTAAATATGCAGGAAGGAAAAATGCTCGCGGAATTCGACGCCACCACCCGCGAAGAACTGGAAAATTGGTTGGCCGCGGAGAAATTCCATTTCGACTGGCTCCTGCGCATCGAGTTTGAAACGTCCGATGGCGTCCTCAAGGCAATTTCGTGACGTAATGCCGTATCGTCCAAATCCAACTTGGACGAGCGAAACGGGTTCGCGACTCTATCCACGGGAAAACTGTTATAGACCGCGAAAATCCTTCTAACACACAGATAATTAAATAGTTATCTCTCACAGTCCCTGGTCGGGAAGAGCGAGTACTAATACTCGCGTACCGAAATTTTTGAGCCGCGCGCGCCATTGGTTCTCCTCGGCAGTATCGCCAGAATTGGGGTGCGGGTTGGAAGCTGCGATTGCGGGGACGACGGTTCCACAAAAAAAGGAGCCGGGGCATGCTATCCAACCCGTCCAAGCCCTGCTGCCGGCGCCCCTTCTACACAATTCCGTTGGCAGGCAGGGCTGAACATCGCACCACAAAACCTTCCGCAGCAACCGCGCCCTCATTGGCCGATTCGAGTAACGTTTTCGCCGATGCCGGTGATTGCACATCAATCGACGCCGGTCGGGCGCGCTGGTTATCGGCCACAATCGGTCGGAAAATCTTTCGCGACAAATCCCGCAAGAATAACTGCAACTGATGGCCGTCAGAGTGCTTCTGATGTCTTAGGACTCCGCTGAAGCGCTGATAACCTGGAGGCGCGTAAGGGACATCGGACAGGTGACGGAAAAACTAGCCAGATCGGCACGTAGAACGACCGCGGTGTTGCTAGCGGTTGTTTTCGCGCTGCCTTATTCCTTGAACGCCACCGACCTGCAACCGCAAGCGGCGCAGGCTTACGATCGGTATATTCAACTCACCGAAGCGCAGGTCAATTCCGAACTGGCGCAGAGCGGGCCTTACCTGTGGGTCGAGCGACTGCCAGAAGCGCGCCGAGCGACAGCTCAAGCGCAATTGCATAACGGCCAAATCGTGATCGAGCGGCTGTACACGCTCGACAACGGCAAGACCATATCCGTTCCCGGCGGAATCATTCATCACTGGATCGGCACCGTGTTTGTGCCGGGAGCGACGCTGCCGCAAACGCTCTCGTTCATGCAGGACTACGACCACAAAGTGGATTACTTCAAGCCGGACATTACTCGCTCAAAAATTCTGCGGCACGAGAGCGACGATTATTTCGTCCTGCTGCGCTTCTACAAGAAAAAAATCATCACCACAGTGATTGATACCGATCAGCAGGTGCACTACCACGTCGTGGATTCCACGCATGCCTGGAGCCGCTCGCGCACCACGCGCGTTCAGGAGGTGGAAAATGCCGGGCAGCCCGACGAAAAACTTGAGCCGGAAGGCCACGACCGGGGATTTATGTGGCGCATGAACACCTTTTGGCGTTTCGAGGAAAAAGACGGCGGCACGTACATCGAATGCCAGGCCATATCACTCACCCGCGATATCCCCACCGGACTGGGCTGGGTGGTCGGCCCGTTCGTTACGAGCGTGCCCAAGGAATCCCTGACGTTCACCTTGTCAACGGCTCGCGCGGCATTGCTTCATCCCTCCTCAGCGCAACTCAAAAAATAAATTAAATCCTGCGCGCGTCAATGCTGATTGCGGTCAACCTTCACGCGAAGAGCCGCAAAGATCGCGCGCTGGTAGAGTCGGATTAGAACGTCGTGCTGCCAAGATAGATGTCGTCGAGTGTGTTCTTATCGGCGGCAGCGAGCGGCGCAAACGATAAAAAGCTTACGGTGTGGCCATCGCCGCTGATCGAAGGGACCAGACTCGCTCCGCTGGTAGGGGAAGCATTGGTGCCCGCAGAAATGCTGGAGATCGCCAACCCGCTGACGCAGGAAATCGTCACTCCCAGGCAGCTATTGCGAACGAAAATATTCTCGACGCCGTTGCTCGTATTTCCAAGATTGGAAGCGAGTGAGGAGAAGGCGATGAATTGGCCCGATAGGCTGATGCTCGGATGCTCGCTCAAGCCGTTCGCAGGTGTGACGCCGTCGGTCGTGGAAATCAGGTTCGTCGAAGGCGTGCAGTTCACGGTTGTGGTAGTGACGCCGAGGCACGTGTCGCGCACGTAGATCTGCTGCGATGGTCCTATGCCAGGGATGAGAGTCGTGGCCGTGGAAGCGAAGGCGATAAATCGGCCGTTGAACAAGAACCCACCCGTGCAAGCGGTCGTACTCGTTGTTACGGTTTCACTTCCGCAGGACGAGACCGACGATTGATCGCTTGTGCCATCCGCAGGATTCGTGCCGTCAGGCGTCGAGATCAACGTTGTGACTGGGGTACAGGTGTTGTCGACGCTGGCGATGGTAGTAACACAGGTGCTGCGTTCGAAGATCTCTGAAAAATTATTGGGGTTCGGCGCGCCCAGATTATCTGCCAGTGACGTAAACGAGACGAACAAACCGTCCTCGGAGATGGAGGGATGAGAGCTGGGTTTGTCTCCGAATGTCACGCCATCCGCCGTGGAAACCAGATAGGTCGTTGGGACGCAGGCGCCCGACGTAGGTGTCGTCTGGGTCGTCGCGATATCGCAGGTATTGCGAATGTACACCTGCGGGGTGATTCCGTCGGCGGCAATGTTCGCCACCAAGTTGGTGGCCAGCGAAACGAACGCCACATACTGTCCGTCGGGGCTGATCACTGGATCGGAGCTTGGCCCGTTACCGGCGGTCATCCCATCCGGTGACACAGAGACCAATTGTGTATCGAAACTTGAACTCGGATTAATCGCGCAAGGAGTAGTTGTTGTAGGAAAACACACCGGCCGCCAATATACCTGTGAAGTGCCTGCCGGCACGGACGCAGTGGTAACCAGGTTCGTGGCCAGGGATGTAAACGCCGCGTGCATTCCATCCGAGCTGACCGTCGGCTCGGAGCTCACGCCGTTCGCCGCGTTGCCATTTGGATCCGAGCTCACCAAGGCAGTGATCGGAGAGCACGTAGCCACTCCCAGACAAGTGTTGCGAACGAAGACGTCGGCGGCTGTATTCAAATCGGTGAGCACAAGATTGCGCGACGCGGATGCAAAGGCGACGTATTGGCCGGTGTTGCTGGTGGACGGCCCGACCGTCGACGTGGTGAGGCCGAGCGTGTCATTCGCGCAAGACGCCAAGCCCCCGCAGAGCCCGTTGGCCGCCTGCGATCCGTCCGCGGCGAGATCCACGAGCATCGGCAAACCGAGCAAATGGGTGGGATCAACGGCCAGGGTAAGAATATTGGAAGTGCCGCCGCCAGGCCCGGCATTCACGACGGTAATCTGATCGACTCCGCCCTGCAAAAGGTAGTTCGGAGTAAGGCTGGCCGCCGCGCTTGTGCCACCGGACACAGTAGTCGCAAGCGGCACGCCATTCACATTGATACTGGAAAATTGATTCAGAAAGCCGGTGCCGGTGACGGTCAGGGTTACCGCCGTCGTTCCGCCCGCTTGCTGAGTGGTGGGCGAAATCGCGGATATCGTCGGAACGGCAGTGTCAACGTTCAGCGGGAACGGCGTGGAACTGCCGCCACCCGGAGACGGATTGACCACTGTGATCTGCAGCGTACCGGGGCTGACGACGTCTGTCGAACTGAGCTGTACTGTGAGCGAGGTTGAGCTGTCAAAAGTCGCCGGTCGGTTTGCCCCATTAACAAAGGCCTCGGATTGCGTGACGAAGTTCGCGCCGGAGAGATGAAGGGTTAGGCCATTCGAGGTACCGACTAGAACGGCGGCCGGATTAACTGCAGTGACCTGTGGCACACCGCTGGTCGCCGGTAAAATCGTAAACATCGTGAAGGATGGGGCCGGCTGATTTGGCGAAGGAAATGTGCCGCCTCCCGGTTGAGGGGTCGAGACGCTGATAAAAAGAGTATTGGGGTTCTGGAGAAGGGTCGCGGGCAGCGTGACGATAATCTTATTTGTGCTCACATATTGGAAGGTCACGAGAATGTTCGGGGTGGAGTTAGGCTGCAGCGCGAACCCCACTTGAGTCTGTTGGACCAGATTTTTGCCGTTGATCGTCAAAAACGACTGCGGGCTGCCAGCGGTAATGCTGGTCGGCGATAGCGAGGTAATCGTCGGAGCAGGATTGTTGATTACTTGCTCGCACGAAGGCAACACCAGCATTACGATCAACAGGCACCAGAACGCGAGCCGAGATTGTTCCCGCAAAGTCCTCACCCCTATGCTTGTATGTGTCGATACCCGAGACGTCCGCGCAATCCTAGAGACTACTAAAGATGGCCCGAGCGGGCAATCAGGATGCCTGCGGCGCGGAGGATTGTCCAGTGGAACGAACCGGCGTCAAGCGGCGCAGGACTCGATTTCTGGGAATTTCCTTATGCCTTCCTTATGAATTGACGGGTATTTAGCGGCGACGCGTGATTTCGGCTTGACAACTTTTGCAGCACAAAATAAATTCGGCCCAGACACGTTTTTTGGGGGCGTGTCAGCAGTGTAAGGATCCTCGGTAGGCGAGGCTCCCGCGCAACACACAAGCCACTGCCCGACAACATCGAGAGATGTTGCGCTGGGTGGAACAGAAACTCCCGACTCAAGGGTCTTTCTAACGTGGCTGAGATTCAGTGGAATCTCTAACGGGGCGCGGTGCTGAAGCTTGGACGAGTGGGAACCGGCGCAGAGTGGAATTGCGCATCATGTGGCCGGCCGTAGTGACGCTTGAGCCCTTTGGGGCAAAGCGCTCCGCACGCTCCTCCGTTTCGCACCTCCGCCCAAAGGCATATGCGAGAAAAACAAGACCAACCTCCGAGTAGCGCCATGCTCTCGGCCCGAAAGGCGCAAGCGTGAACCGGTAGTTCGGAACCTCCGAACCCCCTCTCCTCCGCGTCTCTTGGGAAATTACGGATGCGGACCGGAAGAGTCTCGGCCTCGCGTGACGAACGACCGACCGCGCGAGAGTTCTTTCTCTCCTTTCTCATTTCGTAGCAAATGCAAAGACGCCCGGTTGCACCATGGCCCGTCATAAGTGTGGCCAGAGCCGCAACTCGGGACAGGAGCAAGCACATGCGTAACTACGCCGATGAAATACACTTTATCGAGACTGTGCGAACGCGACGGTGCGTGCCACGAACTACGCTTTCGACTTCAAGCGATTCCAGCTCGCAAGCCGAAGAGGTGAAGGGCACCATCCGCCCTAAGTTGAAGTGCCGATGGGTTTTGGTGGACGAAAAACTGGAGCTCGTATGGTCAGAGGACCGCGAAGAGCCGCTGAGATGGGCGGCGTGAGTGGGCTCAACGGCGCCATGACGCGCGTCCAGACGTTAGTCTCCACTTTCCGCGGCGGCACCGACCCGGATCGGGTTCGCCGCAGCTGTAACCATCCCTTAATGAAAGTTGGAGGCGGTTCTGTGATTTACTGGTCGCGCTCGGGAAGGCGGCGCGCATGTCGTCCTTCTCTGGATTGATGCCTCGATTCTTCCTCCAATCCTGGCCTGCGATTTTGGCTGCGCTATTGGTGTCTTTGGTCGCCGCTCCACGTACGCTTGCACAGGCCCCACAACCGGCGAGTTTCACGCAACAAACGCCGACGCCGACGAAATCCGATGCGCCTCTCTCAACACTACAAGCTGGTGATACGGCGCCAAGCGCCGCAGATCAACCTGACGACAGCGACATGCTGACTCTCTTTCCCCACTCGGAAACGAGCCGCTATTGGATTTCGGGGCAAGCCAACATCATTTTGCAGTGGCATGGCTCGTTTCCCGCCGCCTACAGCGGAAAGAACAGTTTCCGGCACGTCCCCGAAAATGCAACGTCGAAAGTGTACACGCTCTATTTGGGTTACGAGCTCACCCACACCACCGAAGTGTATCTGGACATGGAAAGCGCGGGCGGTCGCGGCTTGAGCAACGCGCTTGGTTTGGCTGGGTTTACGAACCTCGATGTGGTGCGAAACCCGAGCCTCGGAGACGTGCCCTACGTGGCGCGGATCATGATCCGTCAAATTATTCCTCTGAGCGACGAGCGCATTGCGGCGGAGCGCGGTCCGTTGGCTCTCGCTACCTCGCTTCCGGCGCGCCGGCTGGAAATACGTCTGGGCAAATTCACCATGCCCGATTTTCTCGACGTAAACACCTACGGCGACGACAGCCATTTGCAATTTCTGAACTGGACCGTGGACAACAATGGCGCGTACGACTACGCCGCGAACACCCGCGGCTACACGGACGGCTTGATCCTGGAGTACGACGATCACTGGTGGACGGTGCGATTCGCTGAAACACTGATGCCGAAGGTTGCCAACGGGATCCATCTCGATGCGGACATCGCGCGAGCGCGCGCGGAAAATCTGGAGTTGGAAGCGCGAGGAAATCTACTGTGGCATCGCGCGGGCGTAGTGCGCTTCCTGAGCTATCTGAATCACGCGGACATGGGAAATTATGAAGAGGCGATCCGGGATTTTTTCAACGACCCCGTCGCGCCGCCCGACATCACTGCTACGCGCCGCCAGGGACGGCACAAATACGGCTTCGGGCTTAATTTTGAACAGGAGCTGACGCCGCACTTGAGCGCCTTCGGACGCCTCGGATGGAGCGATGGGCGCAACGAATCGTTTGCTTACACCGAAGTGGATCGCACACTCGAGCTGGGCGCATTCGCTAAAGGCGATTGGTGGCGCCGCCGCAACGATCGCGCCGGACTGGTGTTTGTCGCCAATGGAATCGTAGCGGCGCACCAGCAGTATTTGGCGCTCGGCGGACTGGGTTTTCTGCTCGGCGACGGCGCATTGACCTACGGTCCCGAAAAAATCGTGGAAGGGTTTTACACAGCGCACTTGTGGCGCGGATTTTTCGCTTCGGTCGATCTGCAGCACGTCAACAATCCAGGCTATAACAAAGCCCGGGGCCCGGTGTTCGTGCCGGGTCTGCGCTTCCACGTTGATTTCTAGTTCCAGGCCGGGATCCGCCGCGCGACTTCCGCCCAATTTAATTGTGGATTACGGTTCCCAGCCGGACTAAGCTGCGCGCCTGCGGCGTGGGGCGACGATCTCGATCGGACGAGCCGCTCGGAGGATTTTCATGTCACTCTACAAATTGGTTGCGGTTCCAGTTCTCGCTCTGTGCATCACGGCAATGCCTCTGCGCGCGCAAGACGATTCCAAGGCGCAGAACAAACAACCCGATGCCGCGGCTCAGGCCGCGCCGGCGCCACCGCCGGCTGCGAAACCCGCAGATGTTGCGTCGCCCGATGCAATACTCGCCGCAACGTACGGGGTGATTTCGGGGCCGGCCGCCCAGAAGCGCGACTGGGATCGTTTCCGATCGCTCTTTATTCCCGACGCGCGGCTCGGCGCCGCCAATCCAAAGAAAACCGGAGGTGGGTATGACGTGCGCATGATCACGCCTGAAAAGTATGTAGCGCTTGCGGACGCCTATTTCCAGAAGAATGGTTTTTCCGAGCGGGAAATCGCGCGGAAGGCGGAACGCTACGGCAACATCATGCAGATTTTCAGCACTTACGAATCGCGGCACGATGCTAGCGATCCGCAGCCGTTCGCGCGGGGAATCAATAGCTTTCAATTGTTCTATGACGGCACGCGCTGGTGGGTCGTCACTATTTTCTGGCAGGAAGAGACGCCGGACAATCCTGTGCCTAAGGAATTCTTGCCGGCTGCGAAATAGAGTTTGCTTTACTTCGGCTGTACCGGACTCGCTGGAGGAGGTGTCGCCGGAGCGGGAGCAACAGGCGCTGCTGGTGGAGGTGCCGCGGACACAACCGGTGCGGGCAGCAGCATCCTGAGTACGTCGGGCGGCAATTTATCGGCGCGCGCCATCAAGGCGCTTACTTGCCACAGTTGTTGTTCACTGAGCGCCTTCTGAAAACTCGGCATACCCGTGAGCCGAATGCCGTTTTTGACCTTCCAATACGTAACGCCAACCGCATCGTCAGTCACAGTTTCTTTTTCGGTGAAAAGCTGCGGCGCGTGGGGGAACATGCCTTGCGATGCAGCCGAGGGAGCCTGCAACGGGAGGCCGTGGCAGAACTCGCAATTCTTCTGGTACACGTCGGCTCCGGCGATTAGATCATTGGAAGTAAACGTCGAAATATCGCGCTCCGGAGCTTCCTTCTTAATGCGCGTATGGAGCGCGCCCCGCGCGAGGAATTTTTCAAACGGCATGGGAGCATCGGTAGCTGCCGCCGGCGCTTGTCCGTTCTCGATGTAGAAAAAAATTACGGCCGGCACAATCAGTAGTCCCAGAATCAATCCCACTAAAAAACCTCGCATCGCGGATCCTCTCTGATGCCTTCGATCGGTACGGAAAGAAGAAGACGATTGAATAACATATCAGGCAGAGCCGTGCCACCGCTTTCGTACTGGCGAAAATCGCGCTTGCAGCCGGAACGCCGATAAGAGATGAATACCGGGCATTTCCGGGAGGACTGCGATGTATCAAGCGGATTTATTCAAGGGCCGCACAATTTTTATTACCGGCGGCGGCACGGGCCTGGGACGTTCCATGGCGCTGCGTTTCGCTGAATTGGGCGCGAATATTTTTCTGGTCGCGCGAAGAGAAGAGCCACTAAAGGAAACGGCTGACGCGATTCGCGCGAAAGGTGCGCGGGCAGCGTACGTTTCCGCGGATATTCGAGATTTTGGCGCCGTCGAACAAGCCGTGGCGGCGGCCGAAAAAGAATTTGGGCGCGTGGACACGCTCGTAAACAACGCCGCGGGAAATTTCATCGCGCGCACGGAGAAGCTTTCGCCGAATGCCTTCAACGCGGTGGTGGGAATCGTTTTGCAGGGCACATTTTCTTGCACGCTGGCTCTGGGAAAGAAATGGATCGCGGCAAAACAGCCGGGACACGTTCTGAACATCGTGACTACTTACGCGGCGGCCAATTCCGGCTCTGGATTTGTGGTTCCGTCGGCTTGCGCGAAGGCCGGAGTGCTGGCGATGACGCGTTCGCTCGCCGTCGAATGGGCTCGGCATCATATTCGACTCAACGCCATCGCGCCCGGACCATTTCCCACCGAAGGCGCGTGGTCGCGGTTGCTCCCTTCGAAGGAATTGGAAGAGCGAGCCAAAAGACATCACCCGATGGGCCGCTTTGGGCGGCATGAAGAACTCGCAAACCTCGCGGTGTATTTGCTTAGCGAGCAAGCCGACTACGTGAACGGCGAATGCGTGGTGATTGACGGCGGGCTGTGGCTCCGCGGCGCCGGCGAATTCAACGATTTCCTCGACTTGCCGGATGAGGCTTGGGAATCGTTGGAGTCTGCGCGCAGGAAATAGAATGGCGCGCATGCTGCGTCAACAACTTCGGGGCTAGTGCGCGGGCGACGGCGCAACCTCCGTGGGATAAACGGTGATCGTCGCGGGATCAATCTCGAATCGCAGGATCCAGTCGCTCGGGACGTTGCGGCCATTCATCTGCGCAGGCCGAAATTTCCACTCTTGCGCGGCTTGCAAGACGCGATCGGCAAAATATTTGCTCGGCCCAGGAGAATCGAACGTCGCTGCTGTCACTTTGCCGGATTCGTCCGCGTGCACTTTGACGCTGACACGCACTTTACCTTGAATTGTGCCTCGCGCCTTCTGCGGCGCATCGGGCAAGACTTGGTGTAGGACTGCGCCGCGAACAAAACCCGCTTGCGATGTGACTTCTGTGTCGCCGTGATTCGCGATAGATGGCGGAGCCGGTCGCGGCTCGCTCGGGGCCGCGGCGTGATCGTTAGCCGGCTGCGCCGGTTCTTGAACAGGTTTCTTCGGTGGCGTCGGCGCCGCACTCTCTGGTTCCGCTTTCAATGACTTGGTTTCGGGCTGTGGCTGAAGCGCCGGTTGTTGTACCGAAACCTCCTGCGGTTCCGGCGCATTCGAACGGTGCTTCAGCAAAATCGCGCCAACCACCAGGACGATCAGGGCCACTCCGGCCGCTACTGCGGGAATAGCGTAGTTCGGAACGACGAAAGAATTCTGCGGCTTCTGACCCGCATCAATTTGTTTTGCGGGTGCGGCAGCGCTACCCGGCATGCGCGCGGCGATGTCCGCAATGCTCCAGCGCAACTGCGGATCTCGACGCAAACAATGCCGCGCGATTTCCAGAAACTCCGCGGGCATTGTTGCGGGCGGCGCAGGATCGCCTTGATTAGTTCGCTCCCAAACTGGCAGGCGCTGCGTCAACGCTTCGGATAATGTCATTCCAAGCGACCAAACGTCTCCGGCAGGAGAAATCCTGCCACCTGCAGCTTCAGGAGAATCGTAGGGACTCGGCTTCCCCAGGCTGCCTTTCGAATCGCCAATGCGGCATAATCCGTCGCTGGAAATCTTCAGGTGCTCATCCAGCGCCATGATATTCGCGGGCTTGATGTGGCCGTGCACGAATCCTTTGCCGTGAATGTATCCGAGCGCATCCACCAAAGGCCCGACAATGTCGCGGGCTTCCTCCGCTGCGATTGGTCTCTTCGCAATCACCGAAGCCAGGTTTTCGTCGGCGCACTCCATCACCAGGTAGAGCATGGGTGTGTTTTCCAGCTCGCAGTGTCCCATGTCAAAAATTCGCAGAAGGTTGGGATGGGAAAGACTTGCCGCTTGTCGCCAGCGACCAAGCTGGCCTTTGGCTTCTATCGCATCTGCCGAAATCAGTTTGATCGCGGCTTTGCGGACCTCCGGCTGACGCGACTCTGTCACGAAAACAGCGCTGTGATCCGTTCCGCCGATGAGCTCGCCGAGCCGGTACTTGCCGTCGACGAGTTGGCCAACCCATTGCGTTGCGGCGACCGTCATTCCTGTCTCCCGGCGCGAGCGCCACGCCAAGCGCACCTGAGTTCGTTCGAGCGGGCTTGCACGACAACCTGCAAGCGGCTGATATGCGGCTGTGTCGACGAAATGTGACCTTCCATCATCGCGGTAAACCCCAATCAGCCAGCCCGACGGTCGGCCGCAAGGCATAAATGATCAGGGCTGGGCAGTGGCCGACGGCGGGGTTGAGATCGGCCAGCTACGGAACCTTGTGACCCACATTTTGCAACAAACTGGTCCTGACGGCGCGAAAAAGTGGCGTGAGCTTTCCATCGGCGCCTTTCGTACCTCTAAGCGAACTAAGCTGCATTTGTCGATCTCGCATCGACCTGTGATTGACATAGATATTGCTCCGCGAGCGTGGCAAAACGGAAGCCGAATGATTTGAAGTGACTGTCGCTTGCCCCTCTAGCCTTGACCGGCCTTTGCCGCGCCAGTAAGCTAGTTGTTTCTAAAGAGGACAACGCCCACGCATGAGCGCTGAAACCATTCAAATCACATTGCCGGATGGCGCCACCCGCGAAGTTCCGCGCGGTACCACCTCCGCCCAGATCGCGCATCAGATCTCGCCTCGCCTGGCGAAAGAAGCGCTCGTGGCGCGCGCGGACGGTGAGTTGGTAGATCTCTCGCGACCGCTCGAAAACGACGCAAAAATCGCCATACTCACCGCGAAAGATCCTGACGCAGTGCAGGTGTTCCGTCATTCCGCCGCACATCTGCTTGCTGCGGCGGTGCTCGAGCTTTATCCCAACGTAAAACTGGGAATTGGCCCGCCGATCGAAAATGGCTTCTTCTACGAGTTCGTGCGCGAAGAACCTTTCACGCAAGACGACTTGGAAAAAATCGAAGCCAAAATGCGCGAATTGGCTGCGAAGGACGTTCCCAACGAGCGCAAGTTGATTCCAAAGCCGGAAGCTCTCGAGCTCTATCGCAAGAGCAACCAGGAATTCAAATGCGAGTTGGTGGACGAAAAAGCGACTGAAGCGATGGTGTCGTTTTACACCACCGGCAAATTCATTGATTTTTGCCGCGGGCCGCACATTCCCTCCACCGGACGAATCAAGGCGTTCAAATTGATGAACGTCGCGGGCGCCTACTGGAAGGGCAAGGAAGGCAATCCGCAGATGCAGCGGATTTACGGCGCATGCTTCGTTGACCAAAAAGAGCTCGAGGAATATTTGCACAAGCTCGAGGAAGCCAAGCGCCGCGACCATCGCCGGATAGGAAAAGAGCTCGGGCTGTTCACCGTCAGCGATCAGGTCGGCTCCGGTCTGCCGCTGTGGCTGCCGAAAGGCGCCACGATTCGCCGTTTGCTGGAGGATTACATTCTGGAGCAGGAACGCCGCGCCGGCTATCAACATGTCTACACGCCGGATCTGGCGAAGGTTGATCTCTACGTTCGTTCGGGGCATTGGGCTCATTACCACGAAGACATGTTTCCGCCGATGGATTTGGAAACCGAACAGCTCGTGCTGCGGCCCATGAATTGTCCGCATCACATCCTCGTCTACGAATCCAGAAAACACAGCTATCGCGAACTCCCGGTGCGGATTGCGGAACTCGGTACGATGTACCGCTACGAGCGATCGGGCGTCCTCAGCGGCCTTAGCCGCGTCCGCGTGATGACGCTCAACGACGCGCACATTTTCTGCACGCCGGAACAAATAAAGGACGAATTCGCCGGTGTAATGAAGCTCGTCGAGCGGGCCTATCGCGATCTGGGCATCACTCAATACACCTACCGCCTGTCGTTGCGCGATAAATCGCCCAGCGATAAGTACGTGAAGAACGACGAGATGTGGGATCTCGCGGAGAACATGCTGCGCGAAGCGATGAATTCGCTGGGTCTTCCTTACACCGAAGCGCCGGGCGAAGCAGCTTTCTACGGGCCGAAACTCGACATTCAACTGGCGGACGTGATGGGCCACCAGGAAACCTACTCCACGATTCAGATCGATTTCCATTTGCCGAGTCAATTCGAGCTCGGATACATAGGCGCGGACGGACAGGAACATCGGCCGGTGATGATTCACCGCGGCGTCATCAGCACGATGGAGAGAATGGTTTCTTACCTTATTGAACTGTACGCTGGTGCTTTCCCTGCGTGGCTCGCGCCAGTGCAGGCGATCGTGTTGCCGATTACCGAGCGCCAGAACGATTACGCGCGCGGCGTCTACCAGAAGCTTTTCGACGCCGGGTTTCGCGTGGAACTCGATGATCGCAACGAAAAGTTGCAAGCGAAAATCCGCGACGCCCAGCTTCAGAAAATTCCTTATATGCTCGTGATCGGCGGCAAGGAAGCGGAAGCAGGCTCCGTCTCGGTACGCCATCGCTCGAAGGGCGACCTGGGCCCGCGGCCGGTGGAGCAGTTCAGCGCGGATTTGCAGCAGGAAGTTACCACGCGAGCGATTACCTGAGGGACTGCTCGACCGTTACTATTACGGAAATCCCGGTTTTCACGATCACCCACCCCAATTGCCGACGTGGTAGTGTTTTCTTGAGTTAAAGAAAATCCATGAGACGAGTTATATGGACGGTTTGCTTGGGCCTTGTGGGTTTTGGGCTGGGTTGGTTTGGTCAACAGGGGCAGCCGCTTAGCCAAGTTCTGCTCGCGATCCTGACTGTCTGGGGCAGCTGCATTGGATACGGATTCGGAAGCATTTTCGATCAGGGAGCTCCACGAGGACGATTGATTGTCTATTGGATCGTCACGGTCGCTTTGGGGGCGTTGCTGTTTTGCGGATTTGTGCCATTTCGCTCTTTTTCAGCGAAATTAGCTACGGCGGCATTAATCGGCGCTCTTTTGGGTGCGTTGATCGGAATTATTCATTTATCGCGACTGAGTCCTATGCCGAAGCAAAACGAGCAATCGATCGCCTCTCCCCGTGTCCAGTAGACCGTCGTAGCAGTCGCACGACCGGCTCAAGCGTCCCTTCACGACGAGGTAACCAGAATCCCGCCCAGTCGTCACCCGAGAATCCGCGCTTGCGGCCGAGCGGCTAACCCGTGCTATACTTTTTGGCCCGTCCCTCCCCGCGGACGTATTAACCTTGGGGGGTGCGGCCAACGGGCTGCCAGCGCATCTTTCAGGGCCCGGGAGGTGGGTTTATCGCAGAACGTGGTGGAGCTCCTGGCCTTCGGGTCAATGAAAGAATTCGTGCTCGTGAAGTTCGCGTAATTGATGATGCCGGTAACCAGCTTGGCGTGATGACGCTTTTCGACGCGATGAAACAGGCGCGTGAAGCGGGCTTGGACGTGGTGGAGATTTCCCCGAACGCGGTCCCGCCGGTCTGCAAGCTTGTGGATTACGGAAAGTTCCTCTACGAGCAAAGTAAAAAGGCTCATGAAGCAAAGAAAAACCAGAAAAGTTCGCATATCAAGGAAGTGAAGTTCCGGCCGTCCACGGCTGAGCACGATTACCAGGTGCGCAAAAATCAGATTATCCGGTTCCTCGGCGAAGGCTACAAAGTGAAGGCCATGATTTTTCATCGCGGCCGCGAAATGGCGCACCAGGACGTGGGCCGCAAAAAGATGGACCGCCTGATGAAGGATATTGTGGACCACGCGCAAGTGGAATTCGGGCCCAGGATGGAAGCAAACATCCTGCTCGCGCTGCTGGCGCCGAAAAAGGGCGCGGGTTCGACGCCCTCCGCGCAGAAGAGCGCGGAAAGTCCGGCATAGAAAAAACGCACCGCCAAAATTGGCCGTGCCACTGGAAGCGAAGAGGAAATCGTGAAGAAGAATAAGAAGATGAAAGCCAAGACGCACCGCGGCGCCGCCAAGCGCTTCAAGATCACCTCCACCGGCAAAGTGATGCGCTGGCGGTCGGGTAAGCGCCACTTGCTCGGAACGAAGAAGCCGCGCCGCATGCGGCGGCTACTCAACAAAGTTCAGGTGAATCCCGCCGACGTGAAAAATGTGCGTCTGGCGTTGCCGTACGGCCTGTAGCACGAATTAGATTTTTCTTCGCGCCGGGCAGAGCGTAACGGGTGCCTGCCGGCCGAATGTTCCGCCCGCCGCCAGAAATGGCGAGCTGGGGTGGGGCAAGATTGCAGTCCTACGAGACAAACCCGCCCTGCTGCGCGCGTGTTTTTGCGTGCGGCCGGCCGCGTTTGTCTCCTCACTTGATTTTCAAAGCGCCATCGAACCGCGCCACAGGAGAAACGAACCATGCCTCGAGTCAAACGTGGAACCAAACGCCGCGCCCGCCGCAAAAAACTGCTGAAGCACGCGAAGGGATTTTTCCTCACAAAGGGAAAGCTTTTCCGCTCGGCGAAAGAAGCGGTGAATCGCTCGCTGCGCTACACCTATCGCGACCGCCGCGTGCGCAAACGCGATTACCGTACGCTGTGGATTCAGCGCATCGGCGCCGCCGCGCGCAACAACGGAACAACTTACAGCCAATTGATTCACGCCCTGAAGGCGGGCGGCATTGACCTGGACCGCAAGATTCTGGCGGACATGGCCGTGCACGATGCCGAAGGATTTACGGCGCTGGTCGGCTCGGTGAAGCAGCACATGCCGAAACCGTCACCGGCGCAAGAACACGCGGCAAAGGTGCAGCCGGTGCGGCACCACGAAGAAGGTTAATTCGCGGGGACACGTCGCGGACCCATTCCGATTCAAACGCGATTGCTTCCGTGATATCTGATTTTGCTGAAATTTTATAGGGGCGGGTCTGAGACCCGCCCCTACTGCGAAATCCTTCCTCACCATGACGATCGAGCCCACAACCCAAACGCTCGCTCAACTTGGCGCTGATTCACCAGACAAGGTGATCGCTCTGTTTCGCGACCTGCGCAACGCGTTTGATCGCGACGCTGCTCAGGACATAGATTCCATTGATCTCGGGGTGACACGAGTAAAGTGGCTTGGCCGCAAGTCGGGTATCGTGTCTGAGATCACCGAGAATTGGCTCAAGTCAGCATCCAAAGAGATTAAGCCCACGGTCGGGCAAAGCCTTAACGCGTTAAAGGGCCACATCGAGGCTCGCATCGCCGCGCTCACCGCAGAAAAGGAAGCCGCCGCCGAACAAGCAGCATCCGCGCGCGAAAAAATTGATCTTTCGCTTCCCGGGATCGAGCGCGCCATCGGCACGCGTCACTTGATTCGGCAAACCTACGAAGAACTTCTGCGCATTTTTGCCGCGATCGGCTTCAGCGTGGTGGAAGGCCCCGAAATCGAAACGCCTTATTACAATTTCGAAGCGCTGAATATTCCCGAACATCATCCCGCGCGCGACAACATGGACACGTTCTATATCGAAGGCGCTCGCTCATCGCGTCTGCTGCGCACACACACTTCTCCGATGCAGATTCGCACCATGGAAAAGCAACCGCCGCCCGTGCGGATCGTGGTGCCGGGCAAAGTCTATCGCCGCGATAATCCGGACGCGACGCACGGTTACATGTTCCACCAAATCGAAGGCCTCGCCGTGGATACGGACATTACCTTCTGCGATTTCAAAGGCACCGTGGATTATTTCGCGCGCGAATTTCTGGGGCCGAAGACGAAAACGCGCCTGCGCCCGAGTTATTTTCCGTTCACCGAGCCTTCTGCGGAAGTGGACGCGACCTGCCACGTATGCGGCGGCTCGGGCTGTCGGGTCTGCAAACAGTCCGGGTGGATCGAGCTTTTTGGCGCCGGTATGGTGAATCCCGCGGTCTACGGCTTCGTGAAATACGATCCCGAAAAGCTTTCGGGCTTTGCGTTCGGCATGGGCGTAGACCGGCTCGCGATGATGAAGTACGGCGTGACGGAAGTGCCGCTGCTGTTTCAGAACGACGTGCGTTTCCTGAAACAATTTCCGTGATGGCGGTATGCTGACGCTGCACACCTTGGTCGCCATTTGAACACAGCGAAAAAATGAAAGTCGTCTACAACTGGCTGAAACAATTCGTGGACGTGACGGCGTCTCCAGCGGATCTGCGGGCGCGGCTTTCGCTCGCGGGGATTGCCGTGGATTCGATCGAAGAAACGACGGCCGGTCCCGTGCTCGATGCCGAAGTCACCGCGAATCGTCCGGATTGCCTCGGTCATCTCGGAATCGCGCGAGAAGTTGCCGCGATTTACCGCCTGCCGCTGAAGCCGATGCACCCGAAGTTGAAGGAATCCGCTGAAAAAGTCGCGGACGCGACGCGCGTGGAGATTGAAGCTCCGGAACTTTGCGGCCGTTTCACGGCGCGCGTGCTGCGAGGGGTGAAAGTGCAGCCTTCGCCCGATTGGCTGCGCCAGGGACTTGAAGCGATCGGCGAGAAATCCATCAACAACGTGGTGGACGTGACGAATTACGTGATGTTCGAGCTGGGCCATCCCCTGCACGCCTACGATTTCGACACGCTCGCTGAAAAACGGATCGTGGTGCGCCGCGCCAAGCCCGGCGAAAAAATTCGCACCCTCGATGGCGCCGAGCGCACGCTAACAAAAGACATGTGCGCGATTGCCGATGCTGCGCGCGCGATTGGAATAGGCGGCGTGATGGGCGGCGCGGACACCGAAATCAGTTTCAGCACGCGAAATATTCTGCTCGAGTGCGCCTGGTTCGACCCCATCGCAGTACGCCGCGCGTCGAAAGCGCTCGGCCTGCGCTCAGAAGCTTCTTACCGCTTCGAGCGAGGCGGGGACCCCGAAATGGCGGAGTTGGCCTCGCGGCGCGCAGCGGAATTGATTCAGCAATTGGGCGGCGGCGAAATTCTCGCGGGCGTGGTGGATATTTATCCGAAGCGCGAGCGGGAAAAGAAAATCGAGCTTTCGCGCAAGGAACTACTGCGGGTGATGGGCGCGGACGTTCCGGACCGCGACATCGAAGCAATTCTCAGCGCACTGGGATTTCATCCTGTGCGCGTAGACGTCAATCGTGGCAGCGATGGTTCGCTCGCGGCAATTTGGGAATGCCGGCAAGTTTCCTGGCGGCAGGACGTGACGCGCGGAATTGACCTGATCGAAGAAGTGGCGCGGCATTACGGGTACGACAAGTTTCCGGCGCGATTGCCTCCTGCCAAGCGGCCCGCGCACCGTTTGCCGCACGCCGAAGCGCAAGATCGTTTGCGCGAACGGATCGTCGCACTCGGCTATCAGGAAATCGTGGAAATTCCGATTGTGGATACGCAGCGCAACGAACTCTTCAGG
>Ga0307478_10001519_pt1 | contig 19899 bp, 21 predicted proteins | sample atmos_gasesECM4C_2_FD_203713 | JGI IMG/M metagenome (GOLD analysis project Ga0307478, IMG submission 203713) | Hardwood forest soil microbial communities from Morgan-Monroe State Forest, Indiana, United States - atmos_gasesECM4C_05 | ecosystem: Environmental > Terrestrial > Soil > Temperate... | reverse complement strand
CCCAAATGCGTTGACCCATTGCTCGGCAAGAAGCGCTGCTCGCACAAGTTATTTATAATCTGCCAGTTAGCGACTTACGCCCGCGTACCCCACACCCCGGAAACAGCGTCTTATTAATGGGGGGAGCGATGTTGTGAGTCGGATGGCGACACCTAGGCCTCGGAACGAATGAGGCCAACGCCAGCCGAAGCTCTCGGATTCCGAGAGAAGGGACGAAGCGAATGCAAAACGCAAGTAAGGGAAAGAACTTGGTAACGAAACAGGCCGTAATCTTTGGAGCGATGTTCGGTCTGGTTCTCGGCACGATCTTCGCCGCGACACCGGCCTCGGCTCAGCAAGCCGGCTCGTCAACCGATGTGCCGGTGCACATGGTGGTAACGGCGAAGCCGCACCACGGCACGCAAGCTCCGGCGCTCGCGGCAGATGATGTAAAGGTCTATCAGAAGGGAAAGCTGGATACGGTGACGAGTTGGGTCCCGCTGCAGGGAGACCGCGCCGGATTGCAGCTCTTCATTTTGATTGACGATACATCGCGAGACAGCCTCGCCTTGCAATTCACCACCATCAAGAACTTCGTCGACGAGCAGCCGGCTTCGACGGCTATCGGCGTCGGTTATATGCGGAATGGCGCAGTATTCACGGCGCAAAATTTGACGACGGACCGTGCCCTGGTCGAAAAGTCGCTGCGGTTGCCCATCGGGGCGTCGGCGGGATACACGAGCCCGTATCTGGCGCTCTCGGACCTGATGAAAAGGTGGCCGGCGACCAAAGATCGTCGCGAGATCTTGATGATCACCAGCGGAACCGATCCTCTGGGCGGAGGCTTCTTCAACGATCCATTCAATAATCCCTACCTCGATGCGGCTTCCAATCAAGCGCAACGAGGCGGATTCATCATCTATTCGATTTACTCACCTGGGTCGGGACGCCTCGGCCGTGGCTTGCTCCGCACGGATCTGGCGCAAGCCGGCCTGGATGTGCTTGCTCAGAAGACCGGTGGAGCGACTTACTACCTCGCGTTCGGCGCTCCGGTGGATATCACTCCCTATTTGGAAGATATAACCTACAACCTCAAGCATCAATATGAGCTCGTGTTTCTGGCCAAGAGCGTAAAGAAACCGGTTCTTGAGCCAGTAAAAGTGAAGACGGAAATGCCGAAGATGGGTCTGATTACGGCGGAGCAAGGCTACATCGGAAGCGGCATGTAAGACGAACCGGCGCACCGGCGCGGCAGAAAAGAGCTGTCGCGCCGGTCGCTGTTCGTGCGGCCGACCGATTTCGGATAGAATGTTTTCGCCGCCATATCGGAGCCACCATGGCCATCAGCCGCGAACAAGCTCGCACCGGACACACCGCAAGCACGTCTCACGATCAATTCAGCGAAACGATCTACGGGGTAGTCTGCTCCACTTGCCACAACTACATCCTCATAGACAAGACGAATTGCCCTCCATCGTGCCGCGAACACGAAACCTGCCGCCAAGCCTACGCCTGAAGAGTTTTTCCGGTGGTCAGGAGATCCTCGTGGCTCGTGGCTTTAGCCATGACATCATCAGCAGCAAGGGACAAATAACGGCTTTAGCCGCTGAAGCTCTCGTTCCCTAAGTGTCGCGTCGGCGGTGAATTTTCCGACGCTCGCATCTGAAGAGACAACTTCGGTTGACGCTTCCGTTGCCCTTGCGTACGATTCGCCGCATGTATTCCGGAGATTCCACGGGGGCTCGCGGCGCGCTATGAAACTATTCAAGATAGTTTTGTGGGCAGCCATCGCTCTTGCCGGTGCTGGCGCGCTTGCTGCCATCGCCTTCGAACGCCGCGAGCCGCTGAATGCCGTCTGGTTCGTGGTGGCCGCCGTCTGTACGTATCTCGTCGCTTACCGCTTCTATTCGAACTTCATAGCAGCGAAGGTGCTCGCGCTGGACGATACCCGTGCCACGCCAGCCGAGCGCCTGGAAGACGGCCGCGATTTCGTTCCCACAAATAAATGGGTGCTGATCGGCCATCATTTCGCGGCGATCGCTGGACCCGGGCCACTGGTCGGACCTACACTCGCCGCGCAATTCGGTTACTTGCCGGGAACTCTGTGGCTGATCGTGGGAGCCGCGCTAGGCGGCTGCGTGCAGGACTTCGTAATTCTTTTCTGTTCGATTCGACGCAACGGAAAATCGCTGGGACAAATGGCGCGCGAGGAGGTTTCGAAGCGTGGCGGAATGATTGCGCTTTTGGCTGTGTTGGCGATCATGATCATTCTTCTCGCCGTGGTCGCGCTCGTGATCGTAAAGGCGCTGAAGGAATCGCCGTGGGGCACTTTCACTCTGGCGATGACGATTCCGATCGCGCTGCTGATGGGTGTGTACTTGCGCTATCTACGCCCCGGCCGCGTGCTCGAAGCGTCGCTGGGTGGCGTCGCGCTCGTAATGCTCGCCGTCGTCGCCGGCCAATGGGTCAACGTCTCGCCGGCATGGTCTCACGCGTTCACCTTTACGGGCCCGGCGCTCGCAATCGCCATTATCGCTTACGGCTACGCCGCGTCTACTCTGCCTGTGTGGCTGCTGCTGGCACCACGCGATTACCTCAGCGCCTTCATCAAAGTCGGCGCCATCGCGGCGTTGGCGTTCGGCGTGATCGTCGTGCGGCCCACGCTCGAAATGCCCGCGCTCACGCGTTTCGTAGACGGCAACGGCCCTGTCTTCGCCGGAAAGATTTTCCCGTTCTGCTTCATCACCATCGCCTGCGGCGCCATCAGCGGTTTTCACGCGCTGATTTCTTCCGGCACTACGCCAAAAATGATTTTGCGCGAAGGCCACGCACGCATGATCGGCTACGGCGCGATGCTTATGGAATCTTTCGTCGGCGTGATGGCCATGGTCGCGGCCTGCGCGCTCCAACCCGGAGTCTATTTCGCTATCAACAGCCCCGCAGGAATCGTCGGCAAGACATCCGATGCCGCCGCAGCCACGATTCGTTCCTGGGGCTTCGCTCTCGATCCGCAAACGATGGCCTCGCTCGCGCAACGCGTCGGTGAACATACTTTGCTCGATCGCACCGGCGGCGCGCCGTCATTGGCGGTCGGCATGGCGCAAATCTTCAGCGGCACCATCGGCGGCGAGCGCCTGCTGAGCATCTGGTATCACTTCGCCATCATGTTCGAAGCGCTTTTCATCCTCACGGTGCTGGACGCCGGGACGCGCGTCGGCCGCTTCATGGTCCAGGAACTCGGCGGGCACGTCTGGAAACCACTCGGCAAATCGGGTTCGACGCTCGGAATTCTTGCCACCAGCGCGCTGATGGTCGGTGCGTGGGGATATTTCTTGTGGCAGGGCGTGCAGGACCCGCTCGGCGGCATCAATTCCCTCTGGCCGCTCTTTGGCATTGCCAATCAGTTGCTCGCGGCCGTCGCGCTAGTGGTGGCTACGACGATTCTCTTGAAGATGGGTCGCACGCGGTGGATCTGGATAACCCTCGCGCCGATGGTTTGGCTGGTGGCGATCACGATGACGGCGAGCTATCAGAAAATTTTCGATGCGAGTCCGCGCATCGGCTTTCTCGCGCAAGCAAGAGTGCTGACCGCGCAAATCACGTCCGGCGCGATTCCTGCGGAAAAAATCGCAGCGACGCAGCGCCTCATTTTCAATAATCGCCTGGACGCGGTCGTCACCGCCGTTCTCGCCGCGATGATTCTTGTCTTGCTCGTCGAAGCCATCGGCGAATGGATCGCAATTCTCAGCGGCCGTAAAAAACCGGTGCTGCACGAATCGCCTTATATCGCGACACGCTGGGCCGAAGGAGACTAAAATCAGAAAGCAGCCCTCACGGAGACGAACCGTGCAACTGCCTCGCTGGCGCGCGCATCCCTCTTTTCATGCGCGGAGAAATCGCTGCGCCATGAACCGCCGGCAGATTTTGGTGTACACGCTGGAATCGGTGCTCTTCGCGAGCGCATTTTGCGGAGTCGTGCGCGCGCAAGCGCAGGACGTCGCGCCGGCGCCCGCTGCAAACGACGCCCAGACCGCGGCCGCGCAGGCACCGACGGCATCTTCCCCACCTCCCACCATTGAGCTGAACGTCGCGAAAGACACGCCGCTGCAAATCGCGCTCGACAAAGAAGTCCGGCTGAAAACGGCCGGGCAAGCGCTCCACGGCCGGATCGTCGAACCGGTATACGCGTTCGATAAGCTGGTGATCCCGGTCGGCACGGAAGTGAATGGCAAAGTCACCGCGATTGATCCGGTCTCGGCCGGCAAACGCACCGCTGCAGCGCTCGACGCCAATTTTTCGCCATCGCGCCAATTCCAGGTCAGCTTCGACGAACTGATCCTTCCCGACGGCAAGCATATTCCATTTCAAGCGGCGATCACGCCGGGCTCCGGCCAGGTGCTTGATTTCGTTTCCAGCGCCGATGAGCGCGCAAAAAACTCCGACGGGGCAAAAGACGTCGCCGCGGAGAAAGCCAAGCAGGCCAAGCAAGCCGCGAAGCAGGAGTGGAAAGCCGCAATGCAGCAAGTGAAGCAGCCCGGCAAATTCCACCGCTTCGAACACTACGCTGTGGCGCAGTTGCCCGTGCATCCACAATACATTGACGCTGGCACGGTTTATTTCGCCGAACTGCAACAACCTTTGAACTTCGGCACCGAACCTTTAACGCCGGAACTGGCTGCTTCCATCGGCGCAGCACCTCCGCCGGGAAGCTTCGTGCACGCGCGTCTGCTCACGCCCTTAAGCTCGGCCACCTCGCGCAATGGAGATGACGTCGAAGCCATCGTCACTCAGCCGCTCTTCGCCGGCACGCATCTGATCTATCCGCAGGGAACTCGCCTGAAAGGTACCGTGCTGCAAGTCCGGCCTGCTTCGCATCTGGCTCGCAGCGGCCAGCTCCGCATCGCCTTCCACGATATGGTGTTGCAAGATGGGGTGCAGGAAAAAATCGAGGCAAGCCTTGAAAGTGTGCAGGCGGGCCACACGCAGAATGTGACTCTCGACGCGGAAGGCGGTGCGCAAGCCGCTCCGCCCAAGACGCGCTTCTTGACTACGACGGTGGCCGTAGGATTGGGCGCCATATCTTTTCTAGGAGACACGTTTGGCGATACCGGGCCTCGCACGGCCGGCGGCGCCGGCGGTTACAAATTAATCGGCATCGCCATCGGCTTGGCGGTGCATTCGCAGGCGCTGGGGATGGCGATGGGCTCGTTCGGCGCAGTCCGTTCGATTTATACGAACTTCGTGGCGCGCGGACCCGAGCTCGTCTTTCCCAAAAATACCGCGATGCAGATTGGCATCGCCCCGCCGCGGCCCGGACCCGGCGAAAAAATCCCGCAGAACGAGGCGCCGAAACCATGAATATTTTCCGCGTCGATGCAGTGGAAATCGCGCGCAGTGCGTGGATCTGGCTACGCCAAGTGAGTGGGGACGCCGCATACGACAACTATTTGCACTCGCTGCGGCGCGCAGACGTGTGCGATTCAGCGCCGCGAACGCAGCCGCGCACGGCACCGCTCTCACGGGCGGACTTCTACCTGGACGCGCTTCGCCGCCGTTATTCCAGCGTCTCCCGCTGCTGCTAATCTAATTTGCGTGGAACTCCGAGTTCGTTAGCTATTGCCGAGAAATTCTACGTGGACGTAAGTCCCTAGCCTCACGTTGTAAGCGAGATACCAGCCGACGTGGTCCGGGTCCTCGTAGATCACGATGTCATCCCCGCCCCAATTCCAATCGCCGCAGTACCCGATGTCATAGGGCGCGACGCTGAAATAAAACCCGCCGAACCAGAAGCGCGAAGGGCCGCCGCCAGCAAGATGCCATACGTGGCCGCGGCCGAATCCGCCCGTAAAGTGACCATGTTCCCAAGGATGATCGAGATGGTAGTGCGCGTCGTTCGGACCGGTGTCGTGTCCCACCCACTTGCCGTTCGAGTGGACGTGCGGAGCTTCAGGATGACCGGGTGCGTCGCCGAACGTGCGATGTTCCGCCGGAGGAGTTGCAGGAGCTTTATGAACGGGAGCCGGACCGTGCGCGGGAGGCCTTCCACCGCCGAAGTGCTCGCCACCACCATGTTCGCCACCACTGGGTTTTCCTTGCGCAAAAGCAGCAACGGAAAACAGCAACAAAACTGCAAGAAGGCCGATGCCGTTTTTCATGCTCACCTCCGCGCAGTAATCTAGCACGAGTTTTTGAATTTGGAATAGAGCAAGGTGCGATGCCAGCGGCGGCGTTAGCGGTCAATCGCCTTCATGTTCGCCGGGGCATAGCGATCACCGGCAATCTGATCAGGAGGGACGGCGGCCTCAAGCTCGGTTACTTCCGCCGGAGTCAACTTGATATCCGCCGCAGCTACATTTTCTTCCAGATACTTGCGCCGCTTGGTTCCGGGTATCGGAACCAGATCCTCACCCTTCGCCAGCACCCAGGCCAGCGCCAGTTGACCTGGTTTCACGCCTTTGCGTTCGGCGATCGTGCGCACGCGATCCACGAGTTTCTGGTTCTTGTCAAAATTCCCCTCAGCAAAACGCGGATAACGGTGCGTTCGCGAATCGCCTGCGCTCAAATCGCTCTTGCTGGTGATCGCACCTGTAAGAAAACCGCGGCCGAGCGGGCTATACGGCACGAATCCGATGCCCAACTCGCGCACCGTCGGGAGAATCTCCTTTTCCGGGTGGCGTTCCCACAGCGAATACTCTGTTTGTAGCGCCGTGATCGGATGCACTTTGTGCGCGCGCCGAATGGTAGCGGGCGACGCTTCCGAAAGACCCAGATACTTCACCTTGCCCGCTTTCACGAGTTCCGCCATCGCACCCACCGTGTCCTCGATCGGAGTGTTGGGGTCCACGCGGTGCTGGTAGTAAAGGTCAATGTATTCAACGCCCAGGCGCTTCAGCGAGGCGTCGCAGGCCTGGTGCACGTATTCGGGCTTGCCGCTCAGCACCCAGTACGTCGGATCATCCTTCTTGCGGATGTTGGCGAACTTAGTCGCGAGAAATACCTCGTCGCGTCGCCCGCGAATCGTCTTGCCGACGAGTTCTTCGTTGTCGCCGATTCCATAGGTATCGGCGGTATCCAGAAAATTGACTCCCAGATCGAGAGCCCGCAAAATCGTAGCCGCTGATTCCGCGTCGTTACGCTCGCCGTAGAACTCGCTCATCCCCATGCAGCCAAGCCCCATCCGCGAAACAACCGCGCCTTGCGAACCCAGTTTTACCTTTTTCATTGTCATGCTCTGTAGATGCGCAGTCCAGCTCTTGGTTTCGAATTTGTCCGCGCGGGATGGGTGGAATTTGACCTTTCGCAACGATGAGCCCAATTCCACAATCCGCGCGGCAAGCAGCCAAAGGACTTTCGTTGACGCATCCCCTTTCTCGCCCGTATAATAGCGGTTTGTCATTCGCCTCAGGAGGCAGCATGTACGCCGTAATTCGCAGTGGGGGAAAGCAGTACCGCGTTGAGCCGGGCAAGACGGTACGCATCGAGCGGCTCGAGGGAAAAGTCGGCGGCAAGGTCACTTTCGACGAAGTGATCGCTGTGCGCAGCGACGACAAGAAACTCGTTTCCGGCGGCGACGTAGCCAAGGCCAAAGTGATCGGCAAGATCGTGGCACAGGATCGCGGTCCGAAGATGCTGGTTTTGAAGTACAAAACCGGCGGTCAATACAATATCAAGCGCGGACACCGGCAGAATTACACTTCTGTTCAGGTCAGCGACATCCAAATTTCCTAGGGGTCTGCAATGGCACATAAAAAGGGCGGCGGGTCCTCCACAAACGGACGGGATTCGCACGGACAGCGGCTGGGCATCAAGCGTTTCGGCGGGCAGCTCGTCACGGGCGGCAGCATTTTGATTCGCCAGCGCGGCACGCGCTATAAGGCGGGCAAGAACGTCAGCCGTGCCAAGGACGACAGCCTCTTCGCCACCATCACCGGCGTCGTGCGCTTTGAAGATAAGGGCGCGCTGGGCAAGTTCATCAGCGTGTTCCCGGCGGAAGAATCAGCGATCGGCGGTGCGGACCGCGCAGCGTCTGCTTCCGAGCCTGCGGCAGCCAACTAACGCCACAATTTTCGATACGCGCTTCTCTACCCGGGCGCGTATTTTTATTTTCACTCCCAGCCCTAACGTAAGATCTCTAGGTAATTTCCCGAGCAGCGGGTGACACGTGTTTGCGGACGAAGCAAAAATCTCCATCAAAGCCGGCGACGGCGGCAATGGGTGCGTTGCGTTTCGCAGGGAGAAGTACGTCCCGCGCGGCGGCCCTTCGGGCGGCGATGGTGGCAACGGTGGCGACGTCTACATCGAAGCCAACCCGCACGACAACACCCTGCTACGCTACCGTTATAATCGCGAATTCAAAGCCGGCCGCGGCGGACACGGCGAAGGCTCGAACTGCCACGGCAAATCCGCCGAAGACTTGGTGCTGAAAGTTCCGGTCGGCACCGTCGTCTTCGACGCCAACTCCGGCGAACAGCTTTTCGATCTCACGCAGCCCGGCCAGCGCGTCCTCGCGGCGCACGGCGGGCACGGCGGACGCGGCAACGGCAATCCGCATTTCGTGCGTCCGTGGCACCAAGCGCCACGCGAACACGAAGACGGCAAGCCAGGCGAAGAGTTCAACCTGCGCCTCGAACTGAAACTGCTCGCCGATGTCGGACTAGTCGGCTTCCCCAACGCCGGAAAATCCACACTGATTTCGCGTATCTCCGCGGCGCGCCCGAAAATCGCTGCGTATCCTTTCACCACTCTCGAACCGCATCTCGGCGTGGTCTCCGCCGATCCCGACGCAACGCCCGGGCAGGGTCGGACGTTTGTGGTCGCGGATGTTCCCGGCCTGATCGAAGGTGCCCACGAAGGTGCTGGCCTGGGCACACGCTTTCTGAAACATTTGGAGCGCACCCGCCTGATCGCGCATCTGGTGGATACCAGCGATGCCAACGACCGCGACCCCATCCGCGATTTTGAGATCATCATGCACGAACTGGCTGCGTTCAGCCCCGAACTTGCGGAGAAGCCGATGATTGTGGTGGCCACCAAGCTGGATGCCACCACCAATCGCGAACATCTCGACGAATTGCGTGACTTCGCCGCCAAACGCGGCCTCGAATTTCACGTCGTGTCTTCGGCCACGGGCGAAGGCATCGTTGAACTAGTGCGCGCCATGGCCGATGCGCTCGACCGCATCCCCAAGCCGGCGATCCCGGCTGAAACGGGAAAAGCTTCTGGCGCGTCCGATGTGCCATCGCGTGCGGCGCCGAAAGACACGCCGCACGAGTCAGAGGATCACGCAACGGAGACAAAAGCAGCGCACGCCGCGCCCCGCCCGGAGGACTGTTGACTCCCCACACCGTGACCAGAACCCATGGACACGCGCATCGTCGTACAGTCGCGCTTTTTGGCGGCACGTTTGATCCCATCCATTCCGGCCACATTGCCGTCGCGCAGGCCGCGCAGAAGCGTTTTCACATTGACGCAATTTATTTCGTTCCCTCCTCGCGCCCACCGCACAAGCACAAGACCGCACTCACTCCGTTCCTGCATCGCTACACCATGGTCGCGCTGGGTTGCGCCAATCATTCGTATCTGCACCCGTCGCTGGCTGAAGCTCCCGACGGTGCGGCGCCGCACGTTTTCTACACGATTGATACGGTCCGGCGCTTCAAGCGGGAACATCCCGACGATCATCTGTACTTCATTCTCGGCGCAGATCAATTCCTGGAAATTCCGACGTGGAAGAATTACGAAGCGCTCCTCGATTCCTGCGATTTCATCATCGCCAGCCGCCCGGGTTTTCGTTTGGACGCTCTGCGCCTGATTATCCCGCCGGAAAAGCTTGGCCGCACGAAAGTGGACGATCCGCAGAAAATCGTTTTGCGCAAATCCGTGATTCATCTGCTCACCACCGTCTCCAGCCACATCTCTTCCACGGAAATCCGCCAGCGGCTCGACCGCCATCAATCCATTCACGGGCTTGTGCCCGCGCCCGTGGAGGAATACATTCTGGGGCAGGCCCTTTATCGGTGACACCCAACTCTCTCGATCCCGAAATCCGATTAGCCGTGGAAGCGGCCCAGGACAAACAGGCTCTGGATATTTCCGTGTTGAATTTGCGCGGCTCCGGCGCGTTCGCGGATTATTTCCTGCTCTGTTCCGGCTCCAGCCAGCCGCAGATTCAGGCCATCGGCGAAGCCATCGAAGAAAAACTTGGCCGCCAGGGACGTCACGTGGCTCACCGCGAAGGCAAATCGAGCGCCGAATGGGTGCTGCTCGATTACGGCTATTTCGTCGTGCACATTTTCAGCGAGCGCGCGCGCCAGTATTACGATCTCGAACGCCTCTGGCGCAACGCTGAGCGCGTGGATTTTCATGAGCCGGTGAATCCCGCCGCGGCGAAGGACGCGACTGCAAAACCTAGCGGCGGCGCGCGCAACGAGGTCCGCAGCGAGTCCGACGGCAACGCCACGCAGCCATGAGCGCCGCAGCGACAATCCCCTGGGTCGCGGCCGACCCCCTCTCACGTCACGTCCTGGAACTCGCCGAGAAAGTGGCCAACGCCGCCACCACGGTGCTGATCACCGGCGAAAGCGGCACAGGCAAGGATCAACTCGCGCGCTGGATTCACCAGCACGGCCCCCGTCACGACGCGCCGCTGCTGAAAATTGATTGCGCCAGCCTGCCTGCTGAGCTGGTGGAATCAGAATTGTTTGGCCACGAACGCGGTGCCTTCACCGGCGCGGTCACGCGCAAACTCGGCCGCCTGGAAATGGCGCAGACCGGGACGATTGTCTTGGACGAAGTCGCCGCGCTCGCTCCGGGGATGCAAGCGAAACTTCTGCGCGTTCTTGAAGAGCGCACCTTCGAGCGGCTCGGCGGCACAGAAACTCTACGCATGGAAGCGCGACTGATGGCGCTCACCAACACGGATTTGGCCAAGGCCGCCGCGGATGGACGCTTCCGCGAGGACCTTTTCTTCCGCCTTAACGTACTTGCGATTGTGATTCCGCCGCTCCGCGAACGCCGCTCGGATATCCCGGAGCTCGCTGCACATTTTCTCGCGCGGCTGGGGCCGGTGCACGGTCGTGCCGATGCAGCATTCGAGCCTTCGGCCGTGTCGCTCCTCGAATCTTACGAGTGGCCGGGAAATGCTCGCGAGCTGAAGAACGCGGTCGAGCATGCGCTCGTCTTTGCCAAACAGCCGCAATTGCGCGCCGAAGATTTCCCGGAAATTGCGCGCGCGGGCGCGAAAACTCACGGCGGCGGTGGCCAACTGCGCTCGCTCGAAGATTTCGAACGCGAAATAATCAAGGCAACGCTCGAGGCCACGCATTACAAAATCGGCCGCTGCGCCGAAATTCTGGGCATCAGCCGCAAGACGCTGCTCGAGAAGCGCAAAAAATTCGGCCTGCTGTAGCGCCGCTTCACTTGAGGGCGCGGTTTCGATGGCCTGAATAGGAATGGCGGGACGTAGAGACGGGTCTCGGACGCGCTCTTTGCGTCCCGGATGCCGTCGCGGGACTCACCCTTAGAACCCCCGGCAACCCGCGGAATACAAAGATGAAAATCCGCCTGATCATGCTCGGCAAAACCCGCCGCGAGGAAGCCCGCTCTCTGATTGACGACTACGTGGATCGCATCCAGAACTACGCAGACACTGAAGTTATCGAACTCCGCGACACTGGCCCAGCTGCGCTACGCAAATTGAAAACCGACCCTGCGGCGACGGTCGTCCTGCTAGATGCCGCCGGAAAGCAATTTACGTCGCAGCAATTCGCCGGCTGGCTGGGCGATCTGCGCGACCGTGGAACGCGCGAACTCGTTTTTCTCTGCGGCGACGCCGAAGGCTTTCCCGAGGAAATACGCGCCAGCGCCAAGCAAAAAATTTCGCTCTCGACCTTAACGATGCCCCACGAATTCGCGCGAGTGTTGCTCGCGGAACAGATCTACCGCGCCTTCGCCATCCTCGCCGGCCATCCCTACCCAAAGTGAACCACGCAGCGCGTCGACGGGCGGGCCCAGGATGCCGTGCTGCTCCAGTTCCAGCCGCGCGCGATTGCCATCCCGAGCGAAGCGAGGGAGCCGCTTTTATTTTTCGAGCTCACATTAACCTTTGAAATGGACCACGGGCCAGACTGTGGGAGAATAGAGGAATCATGGGGATCAAAATCACGCAAGACGCGGGCACGCCGACTGCTTCCATCGAACTGATGATTACGCAGCCGCTACCAGATTATGATCTGGGCCAAGTTGAAGCGCCCATCCCGCGCGACGTGGACCCCATCCTCGCCTCACAAGGTTTCAAAGACTTACTCGACGAGGTCCGCGCCACACTCGACCGCGAGCTATCCGGCGGCAACCTCGAACTCACACAGCTAACCGGAGCGATCAGCCACGACCAAGCGGTCTACCATCCTGGGATTTGGGTTGTGCTGCGCGAGCGCGACGCCGCAAAAGACGCCAAGGAAATGTCCGCGACCTCGCGTCAACGAATCACCGCGATAGCGGAGACGCTGCGCACCACTTTCAATCTCTCTTGAACGAAGGGTTTTCTCTGCGCCCTCCGCGTCGACGCGGTGGAAGTTTTCGGGTTTTTGCCTGCTACTTCTCCTCCGCAATCTCCACCGACGCCCGCGTAGTCTCCCAATCCATCCGCAGGACGCACCCATTGCCCATCTTGTCGAGCGCAATCGCAAAGTCTTCCACCGGCGCGGGCAGCTGCGAGGCTTTCATATCCACTCGCGCGAAATCATCGCCTTCTCCCGGGTAAGGAACGCCCCACAAAGGTCCGCCCTTGGCGTTTTTCGTTTTCTTGCTGATGATCAACGTCCACTTATCCTGGTTCGGAACGGTGAAGAGCGTGTAGTCGCCTGCCGGCACCGTCTTGCCGCCGATCGTCACATCCGTGTTGGTCACAAACGTCGTCGCCTCATTCGCGCCGGCGCGCCAGACCTCTCCGTATGGCACGAGGCCACCAAAAATCTTGCGTCCCTTCGCCCGCGGACTCGAATAGTCCACGACGACAGTCTTGCCGTCGGTGAACTGAAACTCCGCATGCGCCGCCGGACTCGGCCGCTTGCCCTTATCTTGCTCTTGCGCGTGGCTAGTCGCCACCATCGCCGCCACCACCAGCGCCATCGCGCTACAAGCTATGAAAACTCGCCGCATTTTTCCTCCTCAAGATGAGAAATCGGACCTGTCCTTCCGTACTAGTGATCCGGCCATATAATAGCCGACTTTTGCTTCGCGCAACGCAACGGTTGAACTTATGCGCTGCCCGCGTGAGACATTTTGAGACGCGGTCGGCTTCTCACAATAAGACCCGATTCCTCACAGCCTTGCCACCGACTTTTAGGACAGCTAACTGATAATCCGCGCACATTTTCAGTATTACAGAACTATTACAAACACCTCGCTCCGGTACTGCTAGTCTAACCTCGATGAGCAGCGCAAATGTCCCGACAGAGGCCCAGATGACCCAGCCGTCGCTTCAGATAGTCGAACCACGACTTGATGTCCTGAAAAAAACGCAGAAGAACGACGGCGAAGTGAACTGGGTCACCGCCATATTTATGGGTCTATTTCACGTCGGCGCTCTCGCGGCTTTGTTTGTCTTTTCATGGAAAGCGGTCGTCGTCGCCGCTGTTCTCTGGTGGGTGGCGACCAGCCTGGGCATCGGCATGGGCTATCATCGCCTGCTTACACATCGCGGCTATAAGACTCCCCGGTGGTTTGAGTATTTTCTGACGGTTTGCGCCACGCTGGCTCTCGAGGGCGGCCCAATCTTCTGGGTCGCCACCCATCGCATCCACCACAAATATTCTGACCAGGAAGGTGATCCGCATTCTCCGGTGGACGGCACCTGGTGGTCGCACATGGGCTGGATTCTCACCGGCAAGTCCATGCATCACGATACGACAACGCTTTCACGTTACGTCCCGGACCTCGCGAAAGACAAATTTTATGTCTGGATCACAAAATATCATTACGTTCCGATGGTCGTGCTCGGGCTGATTCTTCTTGCGGTCGGCGGCATTCCATTCGTTCTGTGGGGAATTTTCCTGCGCACCGTCGTGGGCCTGCACTTTACCTGGCTGGTCAATTCCGCTACACATTCCATCGGCACGCGCCGCTTCAAGACTCGCGACCTTTCGACGAATAGCTGGTGGGTGGCGCTGGTTACCTGGGGTGAAGGTTGGCACAACAACCATCACGCGCATCCGGTTTCCGCGCGCCATGGCCTTGCTTGGTATGAGGTTGACTTTAACTGGTACGCGATCTGGCTGCTGGAAAGAGTCGGCATCGCTCGGAAAGTTCACACCGCCAAGATCTCCGAGCTCAAGCGCGCGAATGAATCCATCGTGGGCCGTACGCTCACGCCGGACGTGCAGCGCGAGCTAGCCTCCGTCGAACTTTAGAATCCAGTCTGACAGCACAAGAATCTCTGTAAGTCGTACGACCTTGAGGGTCGGAACTCTAGATCCGACCTAAGTGGCACTCGTCCCGTTAGAGGCTTTAACCCCTGAAGTGCTGATTTTTCACTTCTCCCTCCGTAACTCCCACGCATTCGCAAATCTCTAAGAACCCCCGCTTCGCGGTACAATTCCCCTTAGACACCGTGCAAATCGCGAGCCGCAGAAAAACGATCGCATTCTTCGTCGTGCTGGGCAGCTCACTGGTGGCCCTGGCCATCGCCCTGAACGTCGGCTGGATCATCCTCAACCGGCGCGAAGCCGTCCTGCTTTTCTTCGGCGTGATATTTTTCTTTGCGATAATCGCCGGCATGATCCTCAACACCATCTTCCTCGTGCGCGAAATCCGCCGCAACGAACAGCACGGCAGCTTCATCAACGCAGTCACGCACGAACTAAAAACTCCCATCACCTCCATTCGGCTGTATCTCGAAACCATGCAGCGCCGCGAAGTGGACGAGGCGCAGCGCCAGCAATTTTACAATTTGATGTTGCTCGATACAGACCGCCTGCTCGGAACCGTCGAGCAAGTCTTGAAGGCCGGCGAAGTGGGTTACAAGCGCGGGAAACGCCATCATATCGAAGTGGATTTCACCGAACTCGTCCGCGAATCCATCGAACTCGCCCGCGTGCGCCATCACCTGGCGCCCGGAGTTCTGCATTTCGATTCAACCCCCACCAGCGCGGGACGCAAACGCAAGAACGTCGCGCCGATCCTCCTGCACGGAGATCCCGCCGAACTGCGCACCGCGGTGTCCAACCTGCTCGATAACGCGGTGAAATATTCTGGCGATCACGTGGATGTTGCGGTGCGCATCGAAACGCCGGACGATCATGTGGTATTAAGCGTCACCGACCACGGCATCGGCATCGCGGCGCCGGAACTGAAACGCATCTTTAAGCGCTTTTATCGCGTGCCCGGGCGAGCCAGCTTCCAATTGAAAGGAACGGGCCTTGGCCTCTTCATCGTCCGTGCTATCGCGCGCGCGCATGGCGGCAAAGTTTATGCCGCAAGCGAAGGTGAAGGCCACGGCACCACCATCACCATGGAATTGCCTAGGAAGCTCGCATGAGCCGCGTGCTAGTGGTCGAAGACGAAGCACATCTGGCGAAAGGTCTGCGTTTCAATATCGAAGCTGAAGGCCATTCCGTCGAGGTTTCCGGCGACGGAGAAACGGCGCTCGAGCGCCTGCTGGCCAAGAAGGAAAATTTCGATGCTGTGGTGCTGGACGTGATGCTTCCCGGCAAAGACGGTTTCACTGTCGTCAGCGCGCTGCGCAAAGCCCGGAATTATATTCCTGTGCTGATTCTCACTGCACGGGGGCGACCCGAAGACGTGCTCGAAGGATTCGCCTCCGGCGCGGATGATTACCTGCCCAAACCGTTCCAGTTGCCGATATTTCTTGCACGATTGCAAGGCCTGCTGCGCCGCAATCAGTGGCTGCGCGGCGAAAAAAAAGAGCCGAAAAGCCGCGGCGGCAACGGCGCCGAAAAGGAGACGAGCGCGAGCCCTCGTACAACGAACGGGGCTGCGGCAACCGCAGCAGCAGACACTGGAGCCGACGCGGAAGTATTTTCCTTCGATGGCAAGACCATCGACTTCGGCACGCTCGAATTGCGCGTGGACGACACCGTCATTCAACTCACGCTGATGGAAGCAAAGCTCCTCCGCCATTTGATCCGTAGCAAAGGCCGCACCGTCTCGCGCAAATCCATCCTCGAAGACGTCTGGGGCCTGCACGAAGACACCGACACGCGCGCCATCGATAATTTCATCGTCCGTCTCCGCCGCTACATCGAGAAGAACCCGAGCAAGCCGCAACACCTGCTAACAGTCCGCGGCGTCGGCTACCGCTTCCTGGCTTGAGATGTTCCTAGAGCTCTGGATGGAGCAACCCCCTGATGCGAGTTCTTACCGCGGCTGAGGTTGACGAATCGTTTCGTTTCTATGAAAAGCTCGGAGACGAGTATGTCCACTACGATGGTGCGCGCGAACCTTTCTTCACACATCCGGAAGCCGCCTGCATTGACGTGGAATACCCGCCGAAACTTGAACGTCTTCCATTCTTCGCGCGTTGCCTCTCCACCCTTGGCTACGATGATTGGGATTTTCAAGGGGCATTGATCTGGTTTAGCGAATGGGGAGTTTGGAATCTGTCCGATGAAGGAGTCGGGTACCGAATCGTCGAACGCATGCACGTCGCTGCCGGCCAAAGCGGGTCATTTGAAGTTGCTCCCGGCCACGAGTTCCGAGCCGATGAGCTCACCGACGCGGTCGGGATGTTGATGCAGCCGATGATCTTCGGCTGGGACGCGTTCTACCTGCCCCGGTGGGCCTATGGGACGGGACAGTTTTTCTTGCACGTAAGCCATGACTCCTTCGTGAATATAGTCACTCGAACAAAAGAATTTAACGATCGCGTGTTCCAACAGCTCGATAAGCTCGAGCTTCATCCGAAGCCAACATCCGATTTGCGGTGTAAGCGATTTTGCCGACGACCATAGGCGGGGTCGGTTGCCACTTCCTCACTCGACCAGTCGGGCTCCCGGGGGTTGCAACCGTACACATTTCCACTTGCGGCCGTCCGACAGTTTTCTTAAAGTCGGCCCATATGATCTATTCTGGGGTCATCACGATGGAACCCGGCAAACGAGGTGGAAAACCGTGCATCCGGGGGTTACGCATAACGGTTTACGATGTCATGGAACACCTCGCCAGCGGAATGTCGCATGCTGAAGTCTTACAAGAATTTCCCTACCTCACCGAAGAGGACATCCGAGCCTGCCTAGTGTTCGCCGCGGAGCGCAAGCGAAAACGGAAAGTAATGAATGCCTGACTCTTCGCTCGGGTTCGATGGATCCCTTGGGCGCCCGGCTTGACGTTTCCACACGCTACGCTCACTATTCTCAACTGCGTTCGTAGCACCGGCGTCTCGCCGGCTCTTTGGAATTTTTTTCGCGAATGCCGCGACGCTGCCATAAGGATTCATACCATGCCAGAAGGCAAAGGACTGTTGATCGTTTACACGGGGCCGGGCAAGGGCAAGACGACCTGCGCACTGGGCACCGCCTTTCGCGCCGTGGGCCAGGGCATGCGCGTGATGATGGTCCAATTCATCAAAGGCTCGTGGCACTACGGCGAGTTGGACGCCGCCAAAATGCTCGGTGACGATAAATTCGAGATCCGGCCCATGGGCCGGGGATTCGTGAAAGTGGGCGGCGCGGACACCGATCCCGAAGACGTGAAAATGTGCGAACAGGCCTGGGAGTTCGGCCGCGAGCAGATTTACAGCGAGAAATACGATCTCGTGGTGCTTGACGAAATCAATTACGTGATCAGCTATAAAATGCTCGATCCCGAGCGCGTGGTAGAATCATTGCAGCAGCGTCCCGAGCGGATTCACGTGATTTGCACGGGCCGCAATGCGCATCCGAAACTGATCGAGGCCGCCGACTTGGTCACCGAAATGCGCGAAGTCAAGCATCCCTATACCAAAGGCATCCTGGCGCAGCGCGGTATCGATTATTAGTGGCAAACGCAAAGCTCTGAGACGAACGAACAAATTATGGCCTGGTTCAAGCGCGAAAAAAAACCGATCGAAAACCCCACGCCGGTCGAAGAGCGTCGCGTCCGCACCGAAGGCATGTGGACCAAATGCCACTCCTGCCGCGCCATCATCTGGAAAAAAGATCTCGAGACGAACTGGGAAGTCTGCCCCAAGTGCGACCATCACTTCCGCCTCGGCGCTCGCCGCCGCCTCGAAATGCTTCTCGACGACGAGGTCTACACCGAATTTGACGCCGACCTCGCCTCGAACGACCCGCTCCATTTCACCGACACGCGGCCCTACGCGCAGCGCCTGAAAGAAGCGCAGCACAAGCTCGGCATGAAAGACGCCATCCTCACCGCTGAAGGCCGTTTGAACGGACGCCCGGTAATCTGCTGCTCCATGGAATTTGGATTCATCGGCGGCTCCATGGGGGCTGTCGTGGGTGAAAAAGTGGCGCGTGCCGTCGAACGCGCCCTCGCGCAGCGCCAGCCGCTGATCATCGTTTCGTCCTCCGGCGGCGCACGCATGATGGAAGGCGTCGTCAGCCTGATGCAGCTCGCGAAAGTTTCCGCGGCGCTCGGCCGCCTGGACGAAGCCAAGCTCCCGTTCATTTCGATTCTCACCGATCCCACCACCGGCGGCGTCACCGCCAGTTACGCGATGCTTGGCGACCTGAATATTGCCGAACCCGGCGCGCTGATCGGCTTCGCCGGGCCCCGCGTGATCGAACAAACCATCCGGCAGAAATTGCCCGAAGGATTTCAGACCGCCGAATTTCTTCTTGAGCACGGCTTCCTCGATGCCGTCGTACCGCGCAAGGAACTGAAGCCCTACATCAGTAACGCCCTCGATTTTTTCATCGGCTAGCTTCATGACGTACGACGAGTCCGTTCGCGCGCTCTATTCGCTCGGTAGGGAATTGGCCGCCCCGCAACAGGCGCGCGTGCAGAAATTCGGTCTGGAAAATATTTCCATCCTTGCCGAAGCGCTCGGCCAACCGCAGCGCGCCGCGCCTTGCGCGCATATTGCCGGCACGAACGGCAAAGGCTCCACGGCCGCGATGCTCGAATCTATCTTGCGCACCGCGGACCTCCTCACTGGCCTGTACACCTCGCCACACCTCGAACGCATCAACGAGCGCATCCGTATAAACGGCGAAAACATTTCGGATGAGGATTTCGCCGCCGCGTGGACCCGCGTGCACACTGCGATCGAAGCGCTGATGGCTGCCGGAAAACTCACCGCGCATCCCACATTCTTCGAGTGCGTCACGGCGATGGCTTTTCTGACGTTCGCGCGGCAAACCGTAGATTTTGCCGTATACGAAGTCGGTCTGGGCGGCCGTCTGGACGCAACAAATATCGTCGTGCCCGAAATCGCCATCATTACACCCGTTGACTTCGACCACGAAAATTTCTTGGGCCACTCCATCGCAGAAATCGCCGCGGAAAAAGCCGGCATCATCAAACCGGGCGCATGGGTCGTCAGCGCCAGCGAACGGCCGGAAGCTCGCGCCGTGATCGCCAAGCGCTGCGCCGAAATGGACGCCCGCCTAGTAGAGCTGGATTCCGCCGCGCAGCTGGAAGAAATCCAAAAAGGCGACGCCCATTACCGAGCAACCGCTGTCTTTGCGCACTCGCGCAAGAATCTAACACTGGCTCCTGCGCTGCCGGGACGCTTTCAACTGCGCAACGCGCTCACCGCTGCCATCGCCGCTCGTCTGCTCGCCGAACGCGGATTTCCAATCCACGACGAAGCGATCGAACGGGGCATCGAATCGGCGCAATGGCCGGGGCGCCTCGAACGCCTCGGCACCAGTCCAGACACGTACCTCGACGGTGCGCACAATCCCTCCGGCGCGCGCGAACTGCGCAAATTCTGGGACGAAAATTATTCTGACCGTCGAA
>Ga0307478_10001518_pt1 | contig 19902 bp, 8 predicted proteins | sample atmos_gasesECM4C_2_FD_203713 | JGI IMG/M metagenome (GOLD analysis project Ga0307478, IMG submission 203713) | Hardwood forest soil microbial communities from Morgan-Monroe State Forest, Indiana, United States - atmos_gasesECM4C_05 | ecosystem: Environmental > Terrestrial > Soil > Temperate... | reverse complement strand
CGGCCACTATCCGGCAGGTTGGGCAGATCTCACCGACAGCACGGGATCAGGAATTGAAGTTGGGATTTACCAGATGAGCGCCTATTGGCCAAAATCACTGCAATTTCAACATGGGGGCGAAGAAGTACGGATCGGTATTTGGCCTGACCAGTCTCTTTCCCCTATCAGTCCGCGGGCGGCTATTCCTTACTATCAAGCTTGGCCGCAGTACAGCGTTCACGATCTCTACGTCAATTTTCATTCATCACAGTTGAGTTCGCCGGGAACAGAATTCCTGAAATTCCAGCACCCCTTGATAGCTCGCGCTCCGATTGCGTACTACAACGATGCCAACGTATTTGTTTATCCTTTGTTCGATCCTGCCGAAGAAGACAGCTATTGGGCTGGTGTGAGCTCCCGTTACGGTTTCCGGTGGAGCGGCAACTCGCCGGCAGTCTCTGACCTGGCGCCAAAAATATTCCGGTTGTACGCCTGGGGGTCAGCGGGGGGCGCCAACCAGTCTGAAGTCCGATGGGGAGGCATCGAGCAGTGGCTTACGCGAGGATTGACCGGCAGGTATCTCACCGCATCGCATTTCTATAGATACCAGGTAGAGCAGGCGTTCCCGCGCTCTGATATGAACGGCTCCGGTACTGACTCCTTCCGTTGGCGTGGACATTCACCCGCTGGTGATGTGGATGGATACGGCTTCCCGGCTAATATTCAGTCGGCCAACGCCGCCTATGTGAACCGCACCTGGATCGACCAGGAACACGCCCATTGGTATGGAATGGGCGACTACTATTTCTTAACCGGCGACGAAACCGTAAAAGATCAAATGCTGGATGGCGTCGGCGATCGTTTCCTTAACACCTCGACCATAGTAGGAACCGGGCACCTATGGAATACGCGGGCGGTGGGCGCTCAATTGATGGGCCTGGCCCGGTACCGCCGGTTCCTGAATGTGATTGGAGATACAGCGGACATTACACCGTTGGACTCAATCGCGGACTCAACCTTAAGCATTTCGGTTTTTCCCGAGCTTTGTGTCTCTGGCTATCCCACGGGCTGCAATCCGGCGACAGCATTATCGCGGGGAGTTAGCCGAACGAGGGGCATCGCGGATGGCGGCCACGATGTTGGCAGCGACAACAACTGCGCGGCCGGGAAAGGAGCGAACATCCGCTGCGTCAAACCTTGGATGATGGCAATTCAGGAAGAGGGGATGTGGGAGATAGCACAGGCCCGGGGTGAAAGCTGGCCAAACAATCGAACCGGAGTCCCAAATCCATACCAACTCGTCCTCGACTTGGCCTATGGAATGGCCAATTGGACATCGAATGAAGACTTCGTGAGTGGAACTAACTACGGCGATTCGAGTCTCAAGTACGATCTGGCCATGGATTATCCGAATCCCATGGCGATTCCCACTGCCGGTACCGACAACCTGGAACAATTCGAATTCAATTACTTTTTGCTCAGCCAGTACCAAGGCAACTTAACAGCCGCACAGCGGCGGCAATTCGAGCTGACTTACTTGCATATGGCCGCCGGCACTTCATTCAATGCCAATAAGATCGATGACCATGACATGTACATCAGTTCAGCACTGCTCCAGTCGATGCGTCACCCCTGGGGAGCGCTTCGCGACGTTCCCTTGAGCGTTACACACACGGGCGACGGCAGCTACTCTCTGGCTTGGATTGCTCCGGCTGGAGGCCAGGGTTATCGAATCAAATATGCCACGCAAGCAATTGTCGACTGGATCGGTTTCAATCCTAAGACAAACTCCTTTGTCGGCAATCCCGCGATAAGCATCAACTGGTTCGCAGCCCCGGAGGTAATACGCTCAAGTCAAAGTACATGCCCGCCTCTCCCCGTCGCTGTAGGTACGCGCCAATCCTGCACCATCACGGGACTTGATCCTAAGCAAATCTGGCACTTTGCGATGAAGGCATCGCTTCCATCGGGTTCTGCTGATTCCCTGAACATTCCAGTGGCAGCACCGCAGTAGGTTGCTGTACCAACCGGAACTATCCCGGCTTTGGCGCGCAATCTCGCGCCAAAGCCGCGACCGCCACGCATCCTACGGAAGGTAGTAACGAACTGACGTCCAGACCATGTTATCGATTGCCTTGGGCCCAACACCAAGTGTTCCGGGTACGGCGTTGTTGTTAGTGCCGGACCATCCATTCCTGGAAAAGTAAGAATACTGAATGCCCCAGCGGAAGCCGCCCTTGGGTCCCTGGTAAAACTTGTACCAGAATCCGAGAGTGCCTTCCATAATCGCGCGAGTATCGCCTGCGCAGCTGCCGCCGCTGGAGGGAGTGAGAACTGGTGAGACTCCAATCGAATTGCTGGGTGGTTTTTCGCTTGTGCAGCCGCTATTGTTGGCAAATGGCGATCCGTACCCCCCCGTCTGATTGGTAGCAAATATAGTCGTGACCGTGGCGGGAATCGCCGACGTAGTGGAGGTTGCTGGGAAGGCCGGTGTCCTGGTGATGCTGATATTGTTGTAGCCTGCGTAAGCAGCGCGGCCCGCGTATTCGGCGCCGCCGTAGACGTAGGCGTCTAGTTTCGCAGAATGGAACTCCAGGCCTGAGAGCCCGTGAGCGGTGCGAATCAAGGCTTCGGTGCCGTCAGGACGGAACGTGAGATCGGCCAGCTGAGCTGAACCGTATCGCCCGACCCCATCGCCTGCCAGTCCTTGAAGAGCGAACTCCAATTTCTTGGCCACAATCGGTAGACGGAAATTAGCGCCCACGCCTCCGCCGGTTCGGATTTGGTTGTACGCACCCAGGGCGCTGGGCGAAGTGGAACCGTCCACTGGACAGAAAACGCTCGTCGTTGTTGCCGGCGGCGCTGTGTCGTTCTTGTTCGTGCCTGCCACGCCGCAGGGATAAATCCGGTTGCCAAACTCGCTAAGAACACCGAACACCTCGTAATGACCCCAACCAGGATCCAGCGCCGCTTTGACGATGAAGTCAGGCGCCTTGTTGATTGAGTATCCGGTGGTGTCGACAAAATTGAACAGACCGCCTCCTGAGCCGGGCGCATCCACGAAGCTGTTTCCGGTTGCGGTGACCGAACTTGTGCCAATGTTGTTTGTAGTTACAGAGGAAAAACCACGTCCTCCAATCGTTGCCTGCGGACCTTCCACCGACAATCCCAGAGCCAGGATCCCTCCGAAGTCTTTGACGACTCGGAAGCCGTATTGCCGTGCCCAGGTGAAACCGACGTTGTACTGTGGGTCGATGGTTAGGGGTAGCACTTCCTGGCGGTTTTGGATTCCTTTCCTGTTTTCCGTCAGCAAGGACCATTGCTGTCCGCCAGTGAGGGTCCAGCCATTGTCGAAGGCGGCTTGCCCATAAATGACGCGCTGCCGCAGAACGTAGCTATTGCTCTGCCGGTTGTTCGAGGTGACGCCCGTGCCCAGGAAGTCTGCCTCCCAGTACCCGCTCAGCTTCGCGCTGCCGACCTTGCTCTCGGCCAACAGGCTAAGTCGGCTCTGGCGAGAGGTGAAGTTGCTCTCGGGAAGCGTGGACAGGGAATTGCCGGGGTAGGGAATGCTATTGAACGGGGTGTTGATGTCTGCGCTGTTAGCCCGCGTCCTCGTCACTGTTTCCGCCGCCGCGAACCCGCCTGGCGCAAGCGTGATTCCTTTGTAGTGAATCGCTACGGGATTGCTTATCTCCTGAATGGACTTTTGGGTTTCCTGCAGGGTTAAGGCGGAATTGGTTGTGTTCGTCTTCAAATCCGCGACGTCGCTTTTAAGAACACTGACAGTCTGCGCTTGATCCGCAGTCTGAGCCACCGTCGCGTCGGCTTTGGACTGCGCTTGAGACACCGCAGCCTGGCTTTGCTGTTGTGTCTGTTGCACAGCCTGTTGCAGTTGCTGAATTTGCTGGTCGCGCAACTGGACCTGGTCGCTTAGATGCAGAATCTGTTCTTGCTGAGCCTCGAGAGCCTTTTTCAACACCTCGAGCTGAGCGGCAACCGATTGGCTGGTTCCACCCGACGCCTTTTTCCGTGTCGTGGTTGTCGCAGAACTCGCTTTATTCTGCTGGGTCTGCGCCGGCAACACGCCCGTCAAACATAGAAAGAGTACCAATGCCATCACTTGCTTCATCGTGGATCTCCTCAAAAGTGGATTAGTTCAATTCATCGCTGTAAGAGCCGTCGCCCATCGTCCGGGCAAAGAACCGGGAGGAAAGCTGAATGCTAGTTTTCCTATAACGCCTGTGGACTCCGTCCAATACCGGGACTACAGAATTTTGACTGTCGCCACCCTGCGACCCGGTCGCGCATGCCGAGTCCGCGACTGTGCGCGCCCGCGCAATCTGACAGCGGAATTCTGTGGACGCGCGCTCAATCTCCTGAGCTACTCCACTCCGACACAGAGAAACCGACCCGACACTACGGACACCCTTGGCAGACGGGCGTCCGGCCTGCGAAGTACCCAAACGTCAAACCCCCCTGATTCGTTTCACCCGACCCTCCGTCAGTTTCTATGAAGAAGCCGTGGCTCGAATCAATAAGGTAGAACGCCATGGTGAGAGTACTATTATTGAAATCGCTGCCAGCGGACATCGTACCTGTCAGACGACCACTTGTTGCGGAGGCCTGAAATCCGTCCGTCAGAGAAGTGGGGCCCTGCGGGGAGAATGACAAGGTCTCGTCTATTGTTCCAAACAGAGTGTCAGGAGCGCCGACAGTGCCGGTAGGTAGTGGGCACGTGACTGAACTCCCGTTCACACAGATTTGCCCAGTAGCATCACCTTCGGTTCCTGTGAAATTCTGCGTGAAGCTCAGCCCGTAGTCTCCGGAGAACGTAGCTCCGGCTGTGCTTGGGTAAGCAAGGCCCGTCCCGACGCCGCCCCCAACGCTCCCACCGCTGAGAGAGGGTTCCGTGTCAGCATCGAGCACTAATACTGGGTTTCCGTTACCCGTCAGATAAAAGATCAACTCGGGTCCAGGGCCATGTTTGGTGAAGGTGAAGGATGAACCAGTATCGACACGGCCACTCAGATCTACCGTGTAGGTGGCGCTGAAGCCGTCGGTTATTTGCACAGAAAGTCCAGACTGCAATTCATCGATGCTGCCGTTGGTCAGGGACCCGGCGCTGACTTGGAAGCTTGCTGCAGCGGCTAGTGTTGCGACCTGCTGATTGAGGTCCGAACCAAAAATTCCTAATGTATAAGTTCCCGAGAAGCTCGAATATGTGCCAGTAAGTGGTCCTTGGCCGATCGCGACACCTGCGGTCAGACCGATTGTGTCGTCGGTCTCGATTAGCTTCAAATGAGAGGCATCAATGACGTACCCAGTGAACACCTGATTACCGAAGTCTGTGGTTAGGCTAATTTGAATCGTACCGAAGGAGTCTGGAGCCGAGACCGATCCAGAAACTAATGCACTAGGAGTCACTGTGGTCGAACCGTCAATTACTTCATCGAACTTACTCCCAGTTCCCGGAATACTCTGCGACCCAATGATATTTAGCACTCCGCCGTACGCTACTGGCGAACCATTCGCGTTATAACCTCTGACAACCAATGCGTAACCACCAGTGATCGCCTGTGCCCCGGGGGTTTGGAGATCCATGGTTCCAATGGAGGATTCGTTGCTCAACGGAAGGTTGGGATTATTGATGCCCGATGCCGTAAGCAGCGCCTGCGAACTGGATAGAGCCACCAAGTTGAATGTTTCGACATCCTGCTGTCCGACTTGCTGTCCGAGGTTCAAACCCGCCGGCGTATTGATAGTAAGTGTGCCGCGTCCGTCGGGTCCAATAAAGTAACTTCCTCCGGTGACCGTAGCGGCGACGGACGAAAACAGCGAGGTGGTCTGATTCACGGAGTTTACAGTCTCTTCGCCCCCCTGGACGTTGCCGTTACCGTCGAGCATGATCGCTGCGGCTCGCTGGTAGGAACCGGTGGGAGAAATGCCGGTCGTCTCTACAATGTAAGTACCTGCCTTTAAGAAACTGGAAAACGCCGTAATTGTGAGCGACGCCGTCACATTCTTGGTGTGGTCCGCGGTGGCGAAAGCAAAAATGCTAACGCCTTGTGCATTCGAGGATAATGACGGGGGCGGCGTGTAGATTGTAGCTTGGCCGCTAGCGGTGTGCTGAAGGGTTAGGGAACCGCAGCTGCCGGGGTTCTGGCAGGGGATATTCCAGTCCACTCCGGAGTCACTCGGGTCATTGCTCACGACCGCAGTTACCGGAGCAGTCCCGCCAAAAACAAGAGAGCTGGGCGGGGTGGGCTGAAAGGCAATGGAGACCTGGGGAGCAGCTGGCGCAGGGGGATTTTGTACGTGGGCCGTCGTACCACCTCCGCATCCAGCTATTATTGATATTGCCGTCAAAATGAGGAACAGACTCCATTGCCGAGTTGCCACAACCACTCTCCTTACTTAACTTAAGCCTGAAAACATTACTGCACAGGAAGTCCTCTACATTACTGCCCAAAACCCCGGAGAGATATAACCTGGGAAAACGTACTGTTGTAAGTGATCGTGATCGATCCCGGATCGAAACCTGTGACCTTGGGAGTGAACGTGATCGTCATCGTGCAACCGCTGCCGGGAGCCAAAGAAAACCCGCAATCGTCGCTCTCAGCGTAGTCGCCCTTCGGCGCTATCGATTGAATTGTGATCGGCTGCGGGTTCGCTATTAGGTTGTCATTGGACAGCGTGATGGAGAGTGGTGGGTAAGCGGTTTGACCGGTGGGCCAAGTGCCAAAATCCAGGCCCGCACCCGGTGACAGCCTTAGCGGGCTTGCCAAGGCTGACTTTAACTCAACCGGAAAACGCCCGCTGTCAATCTCGCAATCCGTGGTGGTCGTGCTCGTGCACTGCAATGTGTTCAGCTGCAAAAAATAATCAAGGTTACCGCCGGACTCATTCGGCTGCGGAGCATAAACAATCGCCAAGGTGCAGGATTGTTGCGGAATCAATAATGTGCCGGAGCAGCCATCCGAAACTATCTTGAAACTCGGCTTTTGGCTCTTGATGTCGACGTCACAAACGAACTGTATTAAGGGAGGCGTACCATTTAAACCAGTCACGACTTGAATCCCGGGAATAGTGCCTGGGCTCGAGGGCCGGATCATGTTAACCGGTAAGCCCGGGCTCCCACACGGAGGCGTGGTCATCGCCGGTAGTATCTGGACCGGGGAACTGCCTCGATTGGTAAAAGTAACCGACTGAGCCGGGCTCACTTCGCTCAAACTGGCGTCCTCGGCTCCGAAGTCAAGCTCGGGCGTGATGGGTTGAATCGCGCTCATGCCAAGACCGGCGATAGGGACGACAAATAACGCATTAGCGGCATTCATAATGTTCTGGCAGTTGGGACATTGAATGCGTAGTGTTGCGGCCAGCGCGGGAGGCGAAGTCAGTTGCGCAGGTTGCAGAGGAATGAAAGGCGGACACTTGGAAGGGGCGGCTCCTCCCGACGTCTCAGGCAGCCACGTGCAGCTTTGTTGTGGCGCAAGAGAGAATGGCGATCCCGCAGGAGAACTGCAGTTGTCCTGTTCGGTAAAATTCGGCAGGCCATTAAAATCGCTTGGAATAACGGGCAACTGCACCGTAAGGTTATTCAAGGTTGCCCCGGAGTTGCCGGGGTTCGCGAGCTTAATCGTCTTGGTGGTTGCCGGGGACCCAACGGGCTGCGCAGGGAACGTAAGCAGGGCCGGACTCAACAAAAGTGGCTGCGCGCATGCAGTGGAACCTCCCAAGCCCAAGCAGACGTAGCCTGCGTCCGCCGCAGTGGCCCCGCCGCTTGGACAGGCGTTCGTGCTTACCCCGTAGCCTCCGTTTCCCAGCAGTATATAACCACTGGGCGCTGAACTCTGAAATGTTACTGGCCCTGCATTGGTCGGACTGGAGGGGCTGTCTGGGGCCGTGCCGATCTGGCCCACGACCAATCCGTTCTGCGCGATAAGTTGCAGAACGACGGAGCTTCCGCTGATCTGACCGTTGACCGAGGCCGTATCCAGGCAAGGATATCCTTGGAAATTCAGAGTACCAGTGACAGATGCGTTGTTCGCTCCGATATTGGGACCTTGGTTCAGAAAGCCCGTTACCACATACTCCTGATTCAAGGCGGGATCGGCAGCCCCGCTGGTACCGCCGGCGGTACTGTGGATAGTCCCCTGGACCGTTCCGCTCAGTGGCGGTATCAGACTGGCACTCCATTGCAATCCGGTTTGCGCGGTGCCGCAGTTGGGCGTGGCAACCGTGTTATAAGTTCCCGTCATGGTAGAGTCATCGGGGCTGAGAGTTCCGCTTAAACTAAATGTCTGAGAAGCGGCTACCACCGTCAACGTCACGGTTTGGCCGCTGACGCTTCCGGAGGTTACTGCTGATCCCCCGCAGGTGGTCGCGGGAGGAATTGATATTGAGTAGGCAACTTGCCCGCTTACCGAAGCTTTGCTCTGCAAAAGAAATCCGCTAAAACAGACGGGAATCGGCCCCCCTGTTGTCGTCGGCACACAAGCCGCACTGTTCGCAGCACCCGAAAAGGATCCATCTGTCGGGGCGGTTAAGGTGAACTGCCAGTTTCCGGCAAGCGTCCCGTTGTTACTGGAGGAGCTATTAGTGGAACTTCCCCCGCAACCCCAAAGTCCCACCAAACTGACTAACAGCAAAGCGAAACACGCCTTAACTGATGACACGGAAAGAACGTTCGCAGCGACGAGCCGATACCTCCGAGTGTGACTTCGATCTCTATTCGTTCTCTTCATGAGTCTGCGATCCTAAAAGCTCCATTTCAGGCCAAACTGTATGGTACGAGGCCGATGCGCATCGATCGGGTGAAGGAAGCTGGCGCCCGTAATGCAATCTGCTCCGCCTTTTCCTATGAATCCCGCCGAATACGAAGGGCCACCGTAGCAACTGATCACGTTATTGCCGGTACCCCCGGGATTGTCCGGATCATACGTTCGATACTCGGTGTGGTTAAAAATGTTGAATGCTTCAGCGCGGAATTGCAAATCGCTGGATTCGGTCGGCTTGAAATGCTTGAACAGAGATATGTCAAAATTCAAACGGCTGGGATTATTCAGGAAATTCCTGCCGGCGTCACCGAAAGTGAGTCCGCGCGGAGCTACAAACTGCGAAGGATTACCCAGAAGAGGGCCGAAGCTTTGAGGATTGTCGAAGGCCTTGGGTTGTCCGCGCAGAACATCTGGATAGGAGGCCGCGATGCCAAAGTTACTGTCAACCCCGGCGTTGTCCGTTAATGAGATTCCGGTGTTACCAGCGCTATTGATCACGGTGAACGGGGTGCCCGATGAATACAGCGTGAGTCCTTCCAGTTCCCAACCTTCGGTGAGCGCTCGCATAACACGAGACGGCTGTTCAGGCACATCTTGTCCATCGCCCGTCGGGTCACCGGAGTGGCCACTAGACCACATTTGGACACGCCTGCCTAACTCGGTCAAGCTATAGATGTAACTTACGTTGAGGAGATGTCTTTCATCAAAGTTCGAACTTGCCCGATTTCCCGCCAGATTGTACGAGTCGACCAGGACGGGGTCGCTGCGGTCTGAAGAATTATCGATCGAGTGGCTGTATGAGTAGGAGACGCCCAGAGTAAGTGGCCCGCTGGTTCGCCGCATGGTTGCCTGCAATGCATGATAGGTAGAGACCGCCACGTTCTCCAGAGAGAGGACCTGTCCCAGCCCTTGGTAAGGATGGGGCAGCGAATTCACATTGGGGATGTTCGGGTTGGCGCAGGCCGCCTGCAGGTTCACGTATGCGGGACTCTGCGGGCTAACGAGGGTTCCGCTCTGCAGAAGGAAAGGCATGGTGCCGTCCCCGGGGAATTGGCCCGGAGGACCCTGCGGAGCGACAGTGCAATCGGCCAACGTTATGGGCTCGCTTGGACCAAAGGGATTCTCGCTCGCAGGTAATGCGTGCAACTGGTTGAGATTGCGCTCCAATGTCAGGTGCGTCCCCCTGCTTCCAACATAGGAAATAGTGGTGAGAATATTACTTGTGATACTTCGTTGAATTCCAAAACTCCACTGCTGCGCGTAGGGCCAAACGGCTTTCGTCGGAATTGCCGTGACGTTAAGAGGAAAGATCGATCCCGATGGTGGCGCAGGGGCTCTGTTGGCACAAGGGTTGTATGTCAGGTTGAATGCAGGCCCGTATCCGACATCGCCGATGCACGGGTAGCTGACCGGAAGCGGCTGAGTCATGCTTAGCACCAACGGCGCGCTTGCCTCGAGTGAACCGGTGTTGGCTTCATTTCCGGTGCCGTGTTCAAAGAAGATGCCATAACCGCCGCGAATCGAAGTCTTGCCATCGCCCTTGGGGTCCCAGGCGAAACCGATCCGGGGCGCCGGGTTGAATAAATGTCCACTCATGCAGCTCGACGGCGTGCCGCTTGTGCCGCATTGCACCAGACCCAAATCGCTTACCAAACCCGGATCCAACTGGGCAGTAATGGGATTAAACGGTATGGAGTTGCCTTTGCATGGAGCCATTGATGTGAATAAAAGCACTCCTGAGCACGGGTCCACCGCAAACCGCGACGGATTGAACTTTGCTGCTTCCCAGTTCCACGCGTTCAGGTTTTTTTCGTGATACGTGCCGAACAAGCTGACCCGCAGGCCCAGATTCAACGTGAGGCGGGTCGTTACTTTCCAATCGTCCTGGAAATAGGGCTCCCCGATCTGAAAGCGTTGGTAATAACGGTGCTGAGATGAATCCTGGGTAAAGCTTTGAATAAACGACTGCGGCAGACCACCCGGTGGGACATTTTGCAGCAGAAAATCAGCAAACGCATTTCCCGTACTATGCGTCAGATTGCTAAACGTCAAGAAGCCTTGCAGCTCACCGGACGCCGCACCGATGGCGTTATTGGTCTGGTTACGCTGCGAGTACACATACTGCGTTCCGAACTGCAGCGTATGATGACCAATCGCCTTGAAAACGTCGTCGCGCCAGGAATAAGTGGGATTGGTATGGCCCCATGGCATGTAGGAGGGATCAGCGGCGAAACCACGTCCACCGTACGCGGCATTCGTTCCTAGAATCTCGACTCCCGGCATTTTTCCGCCAAAACCATTATTAAAGATGTAGCCCATAGCGCATTGCGGATTGCCCGTCAGCGGATCCACACTGATTGTGGGATTGCACTGGCCGCTGGGATCAGCGACCAAGGGTTGATCCAGTGAGTTGTTGCGCTGGAACACAGCGCCTCCGGGGCCATTCTCATCCACCAGGGTTATGGTGGAATTTGTATAACTCAGAACAAGGTCATTTAGTAACGTCGACGAAATGGTATGCGTCAGCCTTGCTACCAGGTCTGTACCCGGCCCTACAAAACGGTTTTGTACTGTGGGGAATGTCGCTGCACCTGGGTTTGTGGTACGCAAGACTGCCCACTGCGGCGTCAACACGGTAGTGTTCCAGGCATCGTGAACGTAACGAAACGAGACCTTCAGCTTCGAGGTCAAGTTGTGGTCAATCCGAAACAGCTCCTCACGCCAGTAAGTGGAAGGGGAAATTGTTGCGTCGTAGCAATGGTTAGGATCGGTGGGGTCGGGACTTGGGACGCTATAGTTGCAGCCTATCGGCGAGTTTGGAAGCGGAATCAGGTTCGCATTCAGGATGGTGAGTGCATTCTTGTCGATGCCTACCCCCGAAGGAGCGGTCTGGTTTAAATGGCGGATGAGCTGAAGATTGTTCGGTTGTCCCGGAAAAGCCGGGCAATCAGGAAACTGCTGCCGGGTAAAGGGACCGGAGGCCGAAAGCAGCGGGCACACGTCGCTGAAGTCAAAATCCTGGATCGCAAGTCCATTCGCTCCCGTAACTAAATTTGGCCGTACCCCCTGCGGCGTCATGATCAGACCGCGCTCCTTTAGCGAAGGTACGGCTTGGTTGTATGCAGTCGGTGTCTTTTCCAGCCGCACCTCTTCGGAGAAGAAGAAAAAAGTCTTACTCTTATCTGGGTTATAGACGTGTGGAATGGTCAGCGGCCCGCCGATAGTGCCGCCGAAATCCTGGCGGCGGTAGAGCGGGGCCTTGGAACTGGTGATGTCGAAATAGTTGCGCGAGTTAAAGGCTTCGTTGCGGATAAAATCATAAACGTTTCCGTGCAATGCAGCCCCGCCGGATTTCGTAGTAACCTGCACCGTCCCCGATGCGGTCCGCCCGTATTGAGCACCGTAGTTTGAGGTCAAGACCTTAACTTCCTGAATGGCGTCCAAGCTTGGAGTAACCATTAAATTGCTTGTGGCCCCGTTCAATCCGGTATTGAGAACGTCGCTGCCGTCAACTTCGAAGGTGTTATATTCGACCCGGCCGCCGTTCACGCTGTATTTCACGCTGCCCTGCACGCCCACTTTTGCTTCGTCCTGGCCGGTTTGATTGCTCACCCCGGGCGCGAGCGCGACAAGCTGCGTAAAATTCCGGCCGTTGAGGCCGATCGCGACCACTTCTTTCTCGGTAATCGTGCCCGAAACCGTGGCGTTTTCCACCTCCACCTGGGCGGCGCCTTGCGCTTCCACGTTCACTTTGTTCTGGGCGCTCTGGGGTACGAGAGTGGCGTCGAGAGACAGGTTTTGGTCTGCGGCCAAGGTAATGAAGGTCAAGTTCTGCACTGCGAAATTTGGCGCCGTTACCGAAACGTCATAAGTTCCAGCCTCAAGCCCAGCAAAGGAATAAGCCCCTTTGTTGTCGGTCTTTGTTTCACGCGCCGGCTCTGTCCCATGACTCAACACCACTTTCGCCTCGGGTATCACAGCGCCGGTCTGATCCGTCACTGTGCCCGAGATGGAAGCTTGTGCTGGCGGCACTTTTGCCGATTCCTGGCCGTTGGCGTGGAATTGCGACAGCACAAGAAAAACAATCAGGGCAAAGGCTGTGACCCCGAACAAAGGCATGCGACGACGCAGCACATTCACCTCGACGGTTTGATTTATCTGGTGCTTGGATCGAGAACGGGGATTCTACCGGACGAACGAGCGTACCCGTGTTAAAAACTCGTGAAAAAACCTGTGGTAATTGTCACCGAATCTTAATTTGACTTCGCAGGAGCAGGGCCCTATAGTCCAACTGCTTTTGATGATATCCAAGGGAAAAATTCCTTCGTAGGCTGGTTTCGTGCGGACAAAGAGACCCCGCCTACATCGCGACTCCGTATCCTGCGCGTGCGGCCACCTGCGCGTGCTCCCAGATCACGTATCTCATCACTACGAAAGGAACATTCGCTTATGTCGCATATTCGATCAGTATTCGCGATCTGTCTGTTGATCGCGATTGCAGCTATTGTGCCAACGACACAGGCCCAAGTCGCCACTCCAAAGGCCATCATTTCCGGGTCTTCGGCGATTTGGCAATCCGCAGCGTTGGGTGCATACAATAGCGGAAATTGCGTGGCTGGTTTGGTCAAGCCATGCTTCCACTACACCAACAAGGTCTTCCAAGTCAACGATCGTCGCGAAACCCTAAATAGTCGGGGCGGAGCGATCAAGTCCGACGTCAACACAATCTGGATTGTATGGGATAGCCATACAACGACTGCAGGCGCCGCCCCCAACTTCTTCGCCTACATCAAAGTGGATTCGGTCGTTGGAGACCGTTGTTACTATGCTCAGCCGCGTTGCGACGTGACCACTTCTCCTATCGGAGCCGCGTTTCCGGCCCCCACTAATCAAATCTCGGTTTGGCCGGATGGCAGCTTGGATACTACGCCGCCGACCAACCTCCAAAACTTGCTCATAGCGGCCACCGGGCCAAAGGTAAGCGCGGCAGCTACTGATATCCGAGCCGAAGATGGAATGTGGGCCATCTGCCGTGCGAATTCGAACTATACGGGCGGCACACCCGACCAAGCCATGGCGGGTTTGGGCTACAACTCTAACAACAGCGCTGGAGTCTGCCCACCGAACGTCGGCGCGGCTACTCCGACCAGCCAGTTGGACGGCGGTGATATTACCGACGCCAGCGGGTCGACGGCTCACATTCTCGCCTTCAACGTAACCCCGGGCGGAAAAGATCCATTCACCGGCACGACTATCGTGACGGGCACCACGGTTCCTACGGGTGCTGCGCCGATCGTATTTATAGCGCACGTAGGCATCGGTGGCGACCCCCTTGCCAGTGTAACCGGCGTCACCGATACGCAGTTGCAAGCGCTATTCCAGAACACGGGCGCCGGTTGTGATGGTACGACTCTAGGCGGATCGGCCGGCAACATCGACGTTTGGCTCCGCGAACCTCTGTCTGGCACGTATAACACCACCGATTCCAATGTTTTCAGCTATGCCAACTTGTCGGGTACGAGCATGGAGGCATTTCTTAACGTCACGAGCACCGGCGGCAACCCGTTGAATCAGACTTGCCCAGCCGGCGGAGGCAACCGCATCCGCGGTATCGGAACCAGCCACGTGATCGACTCGGGAACGGTTACTGACAGCACTAACGACTCGATTGCCTTCACGTTTTTCGGATATGGCAATGTGAAAGCCGCATCCGACACGAGCTGCAGTGCGCATACGGGTACATGCCGTTATTTGAAGTTGAACGGCATTGATCCCATCTTCCACAAGTACTGGAACGCGGGGGATCCAGCTCCTGTTGATCCGGGACAGCCCCACGCAGCAACCGGTGAAATACCTAGTGCCAGTGACAATTCAGGCATCACAGGGTGCTCCACCGGCCTGCCGTGTCGTGAAGACCAAATCTGGAAGGGCGGTCTCTCCTTCCCGAATCTGCGTAGCGGCCAGTATTCGGCGTGGTCCGTCCTGCGCATGATTAGCGATGGAACAACTCTTGCCAATGTGAAAAACCTGGCTGCGGCGTCGCAGCTTTACGCCGCTATCAACACGCCAGACTACGTGCCGGTCGTGTCGATCGCTGCAAACAGCACAACTGGCTTCCCTGGAGATCCTGGGCTTCAACTCCTGCGTTCGCACTACCAACAAAAGGATAACGCTGGGGTTTCCTTGGGTAACGCTCCGGTCAACGACTCCACCACCGGAGATGTGGGCGGCGATATGGGCGGTTGCATCGAGCACTTTCTGCCTGGCGTCACCGCGAATGAGATCAAGGAAAGCGACAGCATCACTGGTCTGATTCACACCACGACTGGGACCGAGTGCAGCTTCGCTTCCACCAGTCATTGACGTTCATCAAAAATTAACAAAGGGCGAACCATTTTTTAATGGTTCGCCCTTTTCTTGCCATTACCTTTCCTGCATAATGCAGGCGAGTAAACTTGATCGACTGAGTAGCGCCCACCGAAGTTTAACCAGCACCAGGTCGACAATCTGGAGAAAAATTGATGTACCGCAGGCTTTCCTGGTTTATCCGTGCAAGGACCCCGGCCCTTGGAATCATCCTATTAACGATCGCGCAAATTTGTTCGGCGCAGTATGCGCCAGCGACTCCGCCTGTCGCCAATCCCGCTGACAAACGGTTCGTGGGCGTGGAGGAAGATTGGACTACGCCCGCCCTAACCGGTAGTAAGCTCAAGCCTGCGCCTCCGCTCATAGCCCCTATTAGCGATTTCCCTGGGTATACGGTGGAATTGTTGCAGGTGCAGTGGCGCTTTGGAGATCCCCTCGATCTGTATGTGATAAAGCCCAAGGGTATCAAAAGGCCTCCGGTTATTCTTTATCTTTACAGTTATCCCGCCGACACCGACGACTTCAAGAGCGAAGCTTGGCAAAGAGCTGTGACGAAGGAAGGCTTTGCGGCCGTGGGCTTTGTGACTGCGCTGACCGGGCATCGTTACCATGACCGCCCGATGCGCGAATGGTTCCTGAGCGAACTGCAGGAGTGTTTGGCGGTCTCAGCGCACGACGTGCAGATGGTTCTGAACTATCTGGCCACGCGCGACGATCTCGACATGAACCGTGTAGGTATGTTCGCGGAAGGCTCAGGTGCCACGGTGGGGATTCTGGCTTCCGCGGTCGATCCGCGCATTAAGGCGCTGGATATAGTGGCACCGTGGGGCGATTGGCCCACCTGGTTCACGACCTCTCCGTTCGTGCCTAAAGAAGAACGCGCCGATTATGCGAAGCCCGAATTTCTAAAAAAGGCAGCGGCGCTGGATCCGGTCGATTGGCTACCAAAAGTTCAGGCCAGAAAAATTCGCCTGCAAGATATGACCTTTGATACCACAACACCGAAAGCCGCCAAGGAAAGGTTGCGGGGGGCCGTTCCCGCCAGTGCCACGGTGGCGATCTTTAGTACGCCGGAAGAATTCAATGCAGCCAGAAACCACAACAAGGTGATGGAATGGCTCTGGAGCGAACTGCGAGCGATGCCGGGGCCGGCGCCCGATAGCAAGGCCGCGTTGCAAAACCAAGTCGGCCGCTGACTGACGTAGCGAGGGTTTTTGCGATGAGGACCAACTAGCCCCAAAATGCGGGAGCGCGCCTTGGCGGCGACGCCGGGCACCCAGACCGCTGAACGCAATAGGTCTGAGAGTCTTATCTCATAGTGCACAGTATGTGGAGCTTTTTAAACACTGGCCCGAAGTAAAGGAATATCCGCGAGTTATCTTATGGCATCAGTATCAAGACCGAGTCCTAGCGTTCGGCCACGAACACTGCGGCGGCAAATGGAACGTGCCAGAAAAGCGGCCGTACCGAGCCGGCCGGAGCCATATTCTTCGTTGCGCATCATCGGACTGAGCTTGCTGTTGGTCGTGGGCACACTCGTTCTGTACGGTGCAGTCAGCACTCACGACTTCATCAATTACGACGATAAGGATTACGTCCTCGACAACCCTCATGTAACTGCTGGCCTAAGCTGGGCGACTGTTCGATGGTCTCTGACTGCAACGGATCAGGCTAACTGGCATCCGCTCACGTGGCTCTCTCATGCCTTGGATTGCCAATTGTTTGGCCTGGATGCAGGCTATCACCACATCACGAATTTGCTCATTCATGCCTTGAACGTCCTGCTCTTGTTTCTGCTGCTGCAACGAGCCTCTGGCATGCTGGGGCGCAGTTTTCTGGTCGCCGCGATGTTCGCGTGGCATCCCTTCAACGTGCAGTCAGTCGCTTGGGTAGCAGAGCGCAAGAACTTATTGAGTACTCTGTTCTATTTACTAACACTGGGCGCTTACGCTTGGTACGCTCGAAAGCCTCGATTAAGGAGGCTGGCAGCGGTAGTTGGTGTGTTTGTCCTGGCTTTGGCGTCCAAGCCAATGGCAGTTACATTGCCTTTCGCACTCTTGTTGCTGGACTATTGGCCGCTTCAGCGCGTCGCAGGGTGGACCAATGTTTCTTCACGGTTTTCCACGCCACAGCAGCCGTTGTGGCGGCTCCTGGTAGAAAAAGTGCCGCTGTTTGCACTGTCCGCGGCAAGTTGTTTCATTACTGTGTGGGCACAAAGATCGGGGGGGGCATTACGATCTCTGCAGACATTCTCACTTGCTACCCGGATAGAAAACGCACTCCAATCCTATAGCATTTATATAGTGAGGACGTTCTGGCCTACGGGATTTTCGGTATTTTATCCACTAGTCGGCATTTCAATCTCTTTTTGGAAGCCAGCTGCAGCCATAGTACTGTTGTGCGGCATTAGCATCATTGTGTGGAGACAGCGCGTAACTCGCCCATATCTCATAGTTGGATGGCTTTGGTTCATCGGCACTCTGGTGCCGGTCATTGGTATTGTCCAGGTGGGAGACCAGGCGATGGCGGATCGCTATGCGTATCTACCATTAATAGGATTATTCGTGGTTGTTGTATGGGGCGCTTTCGATTTCTTCGACTTGCGCCGTGTGGGCATCGTGCGGTGGGGCATAGCTGCGACCGCATTGGTGGCACTTGCCCTACTGACTCTTCAGCAGGTCGGATATTGGCAAAACAGCGCTACGATTTGGGCGCAAGCACTGCGCATCACGGATGGCAACCTTCAAGTGGAAAAGCAGCTTGCCAATGCTCTTGTCGTGTCAAGTGAGACAGATCAAGCAGTGCCTCACCTTGTCAACATCACTCGCCTCGATCCAAAAGACACCACAGCCCACGTGAATTTGGGTGCGTCTTACGCGGCGCAGGGGAGGATTCAGGAGGCGACGCAGGAGTTTGAAAAGGTGGTGCAATTAACTGATCATAAAGATCTGAGCCCTGATGATCGGAGGTTCCGGACGTCCGCCTTTCTCAATCTGGGCTTTGCATACGTTCGCTCGAAGGACTACCCGAAAGCGCTGATGAATCTTCGGGGGGCAATCGACTTTGACCCGCCGATGGTGGACAAAGTGATAGCAGATTTTGAGCGCTCTCTTTCTACTACGCCATCGGAGGGTTCCTATCTGACGCTCTCTCTGCTCCTGCGGGCCAGGGGAAACGACGTTCAAGCCACATCGATTTTGGAAGATGCTATTAAGGGCAATCCCGAATACGTGGGCTGTAGAGACTTGTTGAACTATCTAAATACTCAGTCGAAGATGAAGGCATACCTATTGGGCGATGTCGGCACCTCGCAGCGTCCGAGTTGACTCCGGATACGTGGCAGAGAACGTCCCGGAAAGCCACTTATGAACTTTTGCGTCCATAAATGTCGTGGTGAGCGCGGTTATGTCCTCCTCGCCTTACTCCTATCCGTGGCATTGCTTTCGGTTGGCTTTTTGACGATGGTCGAGGGGGTCGAGTTTCAGATCAAGCGCGACCGAGAGGCGGAGCTTATTCATCGTGGTGTGGAATATTCGCGGGCGGTGCGCAGATACGTAAAGACATTTGGCCGCTATCCGACTAGTGTGGAGCAGCTCGAGAAGTCCAACAACCTACGCTTCTTGCGAAGACGTTATAAAGACCCAGTCACAGGGAAGGACTTCAGGATTCTGCATTATGGGGATCTCGAGACCTTTTACGGGAGCGGTCCTGCAATTCCCACGCCGAACAGTGGCACGCCAAGACCTAAGTCTCCGATCGGACAATCCAGTGCCGTGTCGCCAGAAGGACAGCAGCCGAACGAGGCCGGCAATGCCCAAAGTCAACAGAGCAGCGATCAGAGCGACACTGCACAACCTAAGCAAGAATCCACCGCGTCAAGCGAGGCTGAAACTGTAACTCCGCCGCCTCCGGGAGGAACCGAATCCTCCGGTACCGCCGAGGACACGGGGGGAGTTGCCATAATTGGTGTTACGAGTTACAGCAAGCGGAAGTCCATTCGCGTGTTCAATAAGAAAGACCATTACAACCAATGGCAATTTGTCTACGATCCGAGTACTGACAGCGGGTTGATCAGGGGCCCCAACCAGCCGCTCCTAAAAGGGGTGGCGAATGCTCAGGCGCAGAATGGACAAAGCTCAACACAGAACTCGGCGACGCAAAACTCGGCAACGAATCTAGATCAGAAGTGAAAAGAAAGAATTCACCGCGACTCTAGCTGCCGAGCCAACGAAGAGAAGTGCTCCAAATAGAACCGGCTACCTTTCGCGTGCCGCTACTGTTTCGGCTTCGCGGCCGCGTTACCTCTAGCTTTTATTGCTGCCGGTAGTCCCGTGAGCGACCCCTGTATCTGCAACGAACCAAGGAACACGCTACCAGCATCGTCGTTCAGCCAGAGTAACTGCCCTCCATTTGCCTGGTAGATGGTCACACCCAAGGCTGGATTGCTACCGATTGTAAGCTGAAGCGGAGACATGGTGTAGCGTCCGGTATTGTTGGTGTCAGGAACCGCAGTCCCTGAGAACAGAACCCCGGTATTGCTTTGCAGTGCGCCCAAGGTCGTGAAGGGATCGCTAAGTAGACCGGTTCCGGAAAAAGATAGGTTCGGAGCCGTTCCCGTAACCGTTCCCAGTCCAACAAAGTCAAACTCGACGGTTCCGTTGAGAGTGTAGAAGTCCTGACCTCCGAAGGTGTAAGTCCCGGTAAAGCTGGAACTGGAAGGAGCGGTTTGCGGAAGCACAAGCCCGATCCCGCCAGCAAGGCCAGGGTTGGCATCCATGTC
>Ga0307478_10001516_pt1 | contig 19912 bp, 13 predicted proteins | sample atmos_gasesECM4C_2_FD_203713 | JGI IMG/M metagenome (GOLD analysis project Ga0307478, IMG submission 203713) | Hardwood forest soil microbial communities from Morgan-Monroe State Forest, Indiana, United States - atmos_gasesECM4C_05 | ecosystem: Environmental > Terrestrial > Soil > Temperate... | reverse complement strand
ATTTACGCCGCGCTGGGTGCCTCGCCGCGAGAGGTGGCTTGCGCCGGAATCTGCGCAACCCTTGCGGTGTTGGCCAAACCTACCGGAATTCTTGTTGGGCCGATCCTTGCGGTTTATCTGCTGGCGAAGAGTGGCTCCTGGAGATTGAGCGTGATCCCGGCGCTGGGCAGCTTCGCTGGCCTGGTGGTCTACTGCATGTACAACTACCAGAGGTTTAGTAATCCGCTGACCTTCGGGCAACCATGGTCGTTCGCCATTACAGCGGTTCCCGGGGGGCTCGCTGGTCTGCTGTTGAGTCCGGGACGAGGGTTGCTTTGGTATTGCCCGCCAATCCTTTTGAGCGGAGTCGCCTTCCGAAAAGCACGCCGCGTGAATTTTCCCGCCGCGATGCTGATCGTTGCCGTGTTTGCGGGATTCCTATTGCTGCACGCGCTGTGGAGCTTTTGGAGCGGCGGTTGGTCTTGGGGGCCGCGCTTTCTGCTGCCGGCAATTCCGGGACTGGCTGCGCTGCTGGGGTTCCTGGAAACCCATTGGCGTCGCACGATTGTTGGGTTAACCGTGATCGGATTTCTTATCAACGCGCCTACGCTGGTCAGCTATTACGAGCGCTACTATGCTGAAATGAATGAACGGCAGGTGCCCGAGCACGAAATGCTGTGGTCGTTCTCGAGAGCTCCCTTCCTGCATATATGGCCGGCGGCCATACGGCAGATCGCCGACGCGCGGCGGTCCGATGTCCGCGACCTGTTCTCGCAGCGCGGAGACGCGCCCGCGAGCACGGTGGCCTCATCGCGTGCCCTGCGCATCGTGGCGGTGTGGTGGTGGGTGCTGCCACTCATGCACGTTCCACGCGTTCTCGGTGCGATCGTCTCGCTATTACTGTTAGCTTCGGGCGTCATCGTTCTCCTGCGCGTGTTGCGGCTGACAAGCTCTTTCGCAACTCACCACGAAGATGGCTGATGGCAAAATGAGTCAGTTGGCGCGAGTGAGCAATTACACAGATCGGCTGGTGATAAAAAGTGACGGATGATGCTTGCCTGGAGACTGAACAGAAGAACCGACGGACCATAGATCGCGGTTCTACGTTCGCTCACCCTGCCGGCCCGCCCGGGTGGTTGCGGATTTCCGCATGGTGCGTCGCGATCATTGCCGGCTTCCTGGAAATCTGGGCGAATCGATTTTTCATCACGCCGGATGGAAACAACTACTTGGATGTCGCCGGCGCTTATCTGCGTCATGACTGGGCCAGCGCGGTCAACGCCTATTGGAGTCCGATGTTTTCCTGGATTCTCGGGGCGGTGATTTACGTTACGCACGTTCCGGCGTACTGGGAGAAACCAGCGCTTCATCTGATCAATTTCGTGGCGTTCCTGGTGTCGCTGCTGGCATTCGAGTTTTTCTTTCGCGGCTTGCTAAAGACGTATTCTTTCGACGATGTGCACGTCGAGTCTCCAGCTTGGTGGCTCATCGGCTATTCCTTGTTTCTTTCCACCTCGCTGTATGTGCTCAATATCGCTGTGCCCACTCCTGACGTTTGGCTGGCTGCAATGACCTATCTGGCGGCGGGAATCGTAGTCCGAATACACAATGGCGAGATAACCCACGCAATCTTTGCGTGCCTGGGCGCCGTGCTCGCTCTCGGATATCTCTTAAAAGCATTTTTCTTCCCGCTGAGTTTCGTTATTTTGCTGGCCGCCTGGCTTGCGACCGGCAATCTCCGCAAGACGGTGCCGCAAATACTCGTTGCGACGCTGGTATTCTCGGCGCTTTCCGGTCCCTTTATTTTCGCGCTGTCGCGCTCAACGCATCGCCTGACGTTTGGCGACACCGGCCGGGCCAATTATTTCATGTACACTGCGCCCGTGCTTCAGGGCGTATTTTGGCAAGGTGAAAACAACACCGGGTTGCCGAAACACCCCACGCGGGAGCTGTTGAAACACCCGCGTCTTTATGAGTTCGGAACCCCGTTCAACGCCTCCTACCCGCCGTATTACGCCTGGTCGTACTGGATGGAAGGGGCCGCGAGTCGCTTTTATCTTAGGGGACAGCTTGTGACGCTACGCCAGGCCGCCGGCACTTTTTATGAGATATGGGAGGAACAGGCCATCTTCTCAGTCGGTCTCCTCATCCTTGCTTTTGCGCTTGCTGGCTGGCGTCTCTATTTATCTTCGGTCGCGAAGCTATGGTACGTGTGGCTTCCCAGCCTGCTGGCATGTTTAGCCTATTCGATCGTCCACACGGAGCAGCGACTTGTAGCGCCGTTCCTACTCATTCTATGGACGGCGGGTTTCGTGGCCATACCGACCTCCCGTTTGTCGGGTGGCCGCCGCGTGCTTTGGGCGGTGGCTTTAGCGATGTGTTTTCTGACTTGCGTACGTGTCGCGAAATCTGCTGTATCGGAAGGCCTCGCATTACGCTCAAGTCCCGCGGCCCGAGAAAACGTCGACTGGGACGTCGCAGAGGGATTGCGGGCTATGGGTATTCGTCCCGACGATAAGGTTGCCGGAATTGTGATCATGGGAAGAGCGCATTGGGCACGGCTGGCCGGGGTAAAAGTCGTCGCTGAAATTCCCCTAGGCGAAGAGCTTACCTTCTGGACTGCGGATTCTGAGTTGCGTCGCAGCGTCATAGACACTTTCGCCGGCACCGGAGCCCGCGCAATTATTGCGGAAGCGCCGCCGCTTTGCGCGGACAAAACGGAATGGAAACAGCTTCCGCAAACCGACTATTACGTTTATCAGCTCGATCAGCGCTGACCTTATCTTTTTTTCCACTTGCGCCTGAGTCGCCGCTCGCCAAACTGAACTACTGCATGCGGTATTGCACCACTACGTTAGCGTCGGCGGGGCTGGTGGTGCAGCCGGCGGCGGCGGTTTGCACGGCGATGGTGAGCGACGCACCGACGGCGTAGTTTTGCGCGATAGCGCCGCTGTCGTTGGCGGCCGCGGCGATCGTAACGTTCACCGGCGTGGTGCCGTCGGTGAGGCGGACGACGGCGTTGGTGGTGCAGCCGCTGGGCGCGGTCTTTACTTGCACTTGCAGGCGGGTCACGGTGACCGCTTTGTCCGGCGTCCAGGTGGAGCCCGTCCACGTGGAAGTCAGCGCGCTGGGCAGGAAGACGTTTTGCTCGCCGCGCGGGCTGGCGCTAAGTGTTTCGCCGTTGACCGCCAGGCCCTGCGTGAAATGTTGTGTCTTGCTCCAATCCTGCTCGGCGTCGAGGTGCGCGAGCGGATGCAAATTGCCGCCCGACCAGTTTTTGGAAGTGGAGACGGTGCCGAACAAAAAGAGTCCCGGCTGGCCGGAGGTATACGTGGTGTCGGTAGCGGTCAGCGTCGCTACGCCATTCCTGTAACAGGTGAGCGCGCCGCCGGGTGCAGCTTCGAGACGCAAAACATCGCCCGCCACCCCAGTGGTGGCCGCGCTGGTCAATGCGGTGTTCGTTGTCCCGGAAATCTTTTGGATATAGATATTCGTGGTGTTCTCGATGCAGCTATAACCCTGAGTGGAAACGCCGTTGCCGGAAAGCAGCACGACGACACCTGGGAAATCGGTGGTGCCATTCAGGGCGGTGAGCGTGACTTCCGAAAATTGCGAGGGGCTGAACGAATTGGCGCTCCAATAGGCTACGTCGTTGGCGGCGCCGACGGTGCCCACAAAATTATTCGAGCTGATGTTGATGCCGTTGTTGGTGACCGTCCAGTTGGCGCCGATAGCGCCGTTGGCGCGGGTGGCATTGTCGTAGGCGCTGTTGAGGTACCCGGTTACGGGCAGATAGCCGGTGAGGTCCGGGATAGAGAGCGTGCGGTTGGCGGTCAGTCCGCCAGGAAAGCTCGTGGAAACGACATTTCCGCCGCTGGTGAGCCGGAGTTGCGGCCCCGACAGGCCGTTGGGACCGACGATGGCAGATCCCGCTGAAGCCCCGGGTATGGACGGGCCACATAGGCTACCGGACGTATCGACAAATACCTGGGTTACGGAAAGGATGGCCGAACAACCGCCATAGGCATTCAGATTGACCAAGACGCCATTGCGATAAGGCACGTAACCGATAGCTCCAGCCGATGGGGCTGGCGGAGTGAGGGTAACGGTCTGGTTGCCGGTGGTGGTTACGGCATTCACGATGGGGCTGGCGGGGCTGAATTTTCCGTCCACGTCGAGCCACTGGATCTGGTAAGGAATGGTTCCGATGGGCACGCTGCCGCCGGAGCTGACCGCGATGCCAGGGGCGGCTGGCGCAGGCATTCCGTAAGTGAGGCGACCGTTGCCGGAGGCGGAAATCAGGCCGTTCGTGGAAAGGCCCTGTCCGCCGAGACTCAAAACGGAAGTGTTTCCCAGATTGTTGAACGGCCCATCAAGGACCAAGGCGTTCGCGCCGGTGGAACCCGACGGAACGATGAACAACGCCTGGCTGGCGTTGCCCACCGAACCTCCCGACCACATGAGCGATAGAATATTGCTAGTATTCTGTGCGTCGACCACCGGAGTGCCGTAGCCGACAAGGGAATCGGCTTCTACCACGTCGGTGAGGCTGATGATGTTGAAAATTCCAGCCGGACAATTGAATCGCAAGTAGGGAGCAACCGCGCTTTCAAAGAGCGTGGTGTCGAACTTGAAGTCCGCGGGCGCTGGACCGAAAGAATTGGGCAAGCAGTCGATATCGATGGCGTCGTTGGCCAAATACAAGCCCTTCACAAAGAAGCGCCCGGGGACCTGCGCGGGGTTGCTGGTAGTGACCGCTGGGCTGGAATTGGTCAGCTGCAGGCAGGAGAGGCCGTTGAAAACGCCGGCACCGTTCTGGCAATTGCCGCGGTTGATGAAATAGTCGAAGCCGGCTTTGAAGATCAACGGGCGGCTGAAGGCGCCACCATTGAGGTCGACATCATCCAGGACAAGCCCAGCCGTCCCCCCGCCGTCGGTGCCCGAGTCGGACATGATGGCAGTTTGCTGGACGCCCGCCGCCGATATAAGCAGGCGGCTGAAATGCACGCCATTGACACCGTTGACTTCCGTAACCAAAAAGAGAGGGTTGGCGTTCCCGGAAAAGGTTGTGCCGTTCACGTACGAAAAACTGGTAGTGCGATGGGGTTCACCTTCAATATCCAGCGAGCCGCGCAGGATCCAAGGTTGGTTGAGGATGACGAAATCATTGTTGGAATGAATTTTGACGCTGTAGGTGAAGGTATTGGTCAAGCCGCTGGTGAAATCCGTGGTGGCGTTGAATGGGACGTAGCCCATTCCGTTGGAGAGGTACACAGAGCCGCCGCCGGCGTTGTAGGCGGCCTGCATTGTGGCTTTGAGGTTGAGGGAGTTATCGTGCAGGACGGTGGCACTGGAGACAGAACTGCCTGCGGAGTTGGCCAGGGTAAGGCTGGTGGTGCTTCCGCCGGAGACAATGGTGCTGACTAGATAGCCGGGCTGGGCGCTGCTCGGCGGTGTCGATGGCACGTAGCCGGGCGCCGTGTTCACGTTGCTGCCGCAATCCTGAAACCACGGATCGATGCCTGGAGCGACCCCGGCCAAGGCGCCGTTGCGATAAATCCAATAATGAATCGTGTTGACGCCGCTGAAGCTGCCGGAGGGGAACGTCAGCGTGTTGCAAGCGATGACCGTGACTACCGGCGAACCGGTGTTGTTGGTTTCGTTGGCGAGCTGGCCGTCGTTGGTGGTGAATGTTGTAGAAGTGACGGACGCGATGGTCTTCACGCCATTGCAGGAATCGAAGACGCCGCCGGTGAAGCCGGAGATGTTGACCTGCGCGCCGGCCTGCAAATTGTGCGCGACGCTGGAGGTGTACGTCGCGACCCCGTTGGTGCGCACGCAACTGGTGAAAGTAATGTTGTTGGCACCCAGCGTCGAAGCGCCGGTGGTGGTTTGTCCCGCGGTGCTGGCGGCGGTAAGGCCGCCCTGGCGATCCTCGGCTATCACTTGATAGGTGTAGGTCGAGGTGCCATTCAGCAAATACGTTGGGGTCACGGTGGGGGTGCCCGGCGTGGTTAGCGTGGTGGCGGCGCCCGCTTTGTAGACGACAATGCCCTGCCCGTTGGCAAAATCCTGTGCGCTGGCAAGCGTTAACGAGGCGCTGGCGGAGTTGATGCTGCCGGTCGTTGATGGCGCCGGATTTGTCGCACTGCCGTAACCGCCGTAGCGGGCCAGGCTGAAGTACGGATTGGGACCCTTGGCCTCGAAGTTGGAATCGAAATTTTGCTGGGCGGTAAAGGTGTTGGGCACGTTGGTTTGCGCGCCGCTGCCGCTGGCGATGGGGCCGACCTCCGTGCCAGTGTCGTCTTTGTAGTAGAGGCGCTTGTCGGCGGTCTTGGTGTAGAGATTCACCGTGCCGGAACCTGCTGCGCCTGGCGGGGTCGCTTGATTCGCGAGGTTGAGCGTGCCGCTGGCGAGATTACCGATGACGCTGGTGTTGCCGTTCACGGTGAGGTTGCCGGTGAGGTTCAGGGAGAAGGCGCTGATGGCGCCGCTGCTGCTGAGGCTGCTGAAAGTTGGCGAGCTCGGATCGTTGGGCAGGATTACGTTGGCGAGCTGCTTGGTGGTGATGCCCGGGCCGGAGATTTCGATTTCGTATTTTCCGGGGGCGGCGTAGAAGAAATAGTTGCCGAGGCCGTCGGTGGTGGTGGGATTGGCGAGCGCCTGCGTGAGCGCGGCGTCGGAGTAGATTAGCGCGAGCGGCGCGCAGGGTTGGCCTGATGCGGGCATGGCGCAGACGCGAACGGTCGCGCCGGAGAGCGGAATGCCTCGCGAGTTGAAGACGATGTCGTCCTTGCGGGAGCCTTGCGCGTGCGCCGGCGAGATAATGCCCGGCCACACATGCAGCGCCAGCGTTAGCAGTGCCCACAGCAATGTCATCGTTTTGGCGCGCTTAAAGCGCGACGCGATTTTTGATCGTATCATTCCATTACCTTTTTCGATTCGAGTGACTCTCTTAGGGTCTGGCGTGAAATGCAGGCGTGCTAACCTCCAATATATTATGGAAGATAGTTTGCCCGTCGAAGTAAACGTCACACTGACTCCTGACGATCTCCGTGACCTATTTAGGCGTTCGCCTGTTAGATACCTAACTTGGCTCCTGATTGCGTTCGGTATCTATCTCGCTTACTTCGTTTTTGCATTGATTGTGAATCAGGGGTTTTCCGCCGAGACTGCCTTTACGATCATTTGGAACGGAATAGTGGCGGTCGGAGCGCTCCTAGTAGGCTTCTTCTTCACCCGGTTTCGAGTTCGGCAATTGATCCGCCACGGTCCGACTCTCCGAGAGCCGCGCCGATATACGTTCTCCGCCAACGGTGTCCGTTTCGATGCGGAGCTTATGACGTGCGATTGCCGATGGGGGGCGTTTGTCACTATTGCCGAGAGCAGTAGATCGTTCTTGCTTTATCTATCTCCGCTGTTCGGGATCGTGATTCCGAAAGCGCATTTGTCTACAGCCGACGATATCAGTCGCATTCGACAGTTGTTCCAAAGTCACTTCAAGGGCAAGCTCAAGTTGCAGAGTTAGCCCTACAGCAGCTTGCGGGCGGTGATGGCGAGCTGCACTACGTCGGAAGTTACGCTGGCGGGGTAGGCGCCGGCGCTGATTTCGGTGCCGCCGCCGTTGAAGGCTTTCAGTTTCCAGTTGTTGAGCGCGGAGCCGGCGATGGCCACGTAATAGCCGCTGTTGCCGTTCTGGCTTTCCGCGAAGGCCTGGATGATCTGCGTTGAGGGCAGCTTGTCGGCTATGGTCGTGAAGTCGACAGTGTCACCCCCGGTTGGATAATTTCCCGAGAAGGCCAGCGTGGCGATGGCGTAAACGAGATTATTCGCCGAGGAATCCACGTTCAGCGATGAAAGCGAAATCGTAATGGGCATTTTTTCTCCTAACTTTTGTCGGGTGCTGTAGCGCAGGGCGGAGTCTGCGCAGCCCTGCGGCTTTTCGTTCGCCTTTGCGTGAATGTTGAATCTAAACCCGCGGGGCTGCGCAGACTCCGCCCCGCGCTACAGGTCTGCGCCCGCAATATCGCGAAAAGTTAGAATGGGGTGTAGCCGCTGCGTGACGAAAACGGGCGGCGACGGCGGGCGGACTGCTGCTCGCGACGCACTGCGGCGGCGACCAGATCTTCGAGTGCGTCGCTGGCGGCTTCGTCCCATTTTTCGGCGAGCGGGCTGCCGCGCGCCCATCCGGCCAATGCGGCCGTCGCGTAGGCGATGGCTTCCTGCGAATTGCGCACGAGCACCGGTGATGTTGCGTCGGTGAAATCCGGATATGCTTTCAAGTAGCGCAGACGAATTTGCGTGTCTTGCGTGGCACCCAGGAAATAGATTCCATCGCCGCGCCATTCCCATACACCGAGGGTCAGGCCTTGCTCGCGCGAAGGCAGGCCGCCATGTTGCGAAAGATCGGCCATTTCGCCGAAGTCGTCGGAGGAGCCGTTGCTGCGCTCCCAAATTTTAATCGGCACCAGCAAATCAGTGGGGAGCTGGTTGGGCGGGGCGGTCGCGTCGGTGAGGGAGACTTGCAGCGAAGTGTCCACCTGGGCGACCGCGGGGACGACCAGCAACACGTCGTCCTGAATGAATCCGCCACCGCCGGCGTTGCCGAGGGCGCGCTGCGCTTTGCGATACGCGGAGTTCGCGTAGGGCAGCAGCACCGTATCGGTGAACAGGTTGCCCTGCGAGTCATTAAGCAGGGCGCGCACCAGCGAAGTGATTTGCCCGGCGGTGTTGTATGCGGATGAACCTACGACTGGCATGCTCGCGTTCCTCTATTCGATCCGGATATGTACAAATGTATTGACAGCAGACAACAGCAAAGCGTACTCTGCCTTTGACACCCAGCCATGCGATTGGAATGGGATGACCATAAGAATGCAATCAACCGCCGTAAACACGGTGTTGCGTTTGAGACGGCCGCTCTCGTGTTTGATGATCCTTACGCTGTAACCCAAGCCGACTTGGCAAGCGGAACTGAAGAACGATGGATAACCCTTGGAGCGGTGGAGCCGGGCTTAGTTCTCTTCGTTGTACACGTCCACTTTGAAAGTGAAGGAGAAGAAGTCATCAGGATTATCTCCGCTCGCAAGGCAGAATCGCGAGAAAGGAATATTTATGCGGAAGCTCACAAAAGTGCAAAAACAAGACATACGAAACTTACGCGTGAAACGCGACGAAGACATTGATTTTTCTGACGCTCCTCTGGTGCTCGATTGGAGCAAAGCTGAAATGGGCAAGTTCTATAGGCCACAAAAGAAGCCCGTTACGATGCGGCTGGATACAGACGTAATCGAATGGCTCAAGTCAGACGGCCGCGGGTATCAGACCAAGGCGAATTGGCTTCTGCGCAGTGCGATGATTCATTCGAGGGCACAGTCGACCACTGGACGGTCTCGAGGACATCGCAACCGACGAACCAAAAGGTAACTGTAGCGCTCGCGCTATCGAATCCCTCAGGCCCTATTCGGCAGGCAGCGGCGATTTCTGCAAATAGGCGGCGACGCCGATTACCGCGTTGATTAGCGCGGCGGCGGCGCCGATGCGAAATGTCGCGCCGATTCCCGATTGCAGATTGAAATGCTGCGGGTCGATGCCGACGGCCGCCAGCCCAGTGAGCACGCCGCCCGCAGCGCCGCTGATGGCTGCGGCCAGCAGGCCCTTTAGCCATAGCTCAACCCTGCTCATCATTGCGCTGGACTCCGCGGCCCGGCCTGAATAAAATCCGTAAAACGGTTTACTGCTCTACGGCGCTTCATGCGCCAAGGGTCGATAGTATTAGTGGATGTTCGGTGTTCAATAAAAAAGAGGGTCGTTGCATGTTTGGCAAAAATTGGCTGCGCATCGCCTCCGGAGTGGGCCTGTTGATCGCTTGTGTCGGCGTGGTCGCGCAAAGCATGCTCCGGAATGAATGGGGCAACCAGCTTTATTACGGAACGAGTCTCGTCGCGGTTTTCGGTTACCTGTTCCTCACCAGTCGTACAGAGGAAGAAGAGCGCGACTCGCCCTGGTGGTGGTAGCGGAGCTCACTCTCGCGATTGCTCGTGACACGAAGTTGTAAGTCGCGTGATGCTTCGTATGCAAGTGATCCCAAGGTCTTCGGGCAAGTGAGTTCAGACGCCGGACCGAATCGACGGCCGTTCCCCGCCATGATCGGATGGTTTGTTCTTGCCTCACTCTCGTTCTTTGAAGCATTAGTGACGCGAAGAGGCAAAGCCTACGCCATTCTGTGGGCCGCGTCAGGCGTTCTCGGAATCGCCGCTGAGATCCGCATTCTGGTCCGACACCACCATGAATCACACGAAGTGTAAGAGAAATTAGCCGACGGTGACGAAGGGCTGGCGATGGAATGCCGGGACGGCGTCGTCGAGGATGTCGTTGGCATACGCGTCGTAGTTGCGCTCGTGGCGTTGCTCGCGACCGTAGAGGGCGACCTTCCCTGCGGAACGGGAATGGCGGCGCGACCATTCGATGGCGCGGGCGATGTGCTCGGCTACCGTCGGCGTGAGCTGCACAAATTCGCCGCGTGGACCCTCGATCGTGAAGCAATGTTCGTATTCACCGCGCCGGGGATAGGGCCCGAGCGCGGGAATCCTGCGGCCGCCTTCGACCTCTATCGTTTGCGCCCACCAGGCTCGTGGCGAGCCGTAGGTTTCCGGCGGTAGCCACTTCTCGATGTGCCAGCGATTCACCGCGGGATATTTCGGTTCCTGGCGCAGCTCGACGACTTCGCGAAGCAGCGAGCCCGTTGTGGGATCGCGTTCCTCGAATTTTCCGCCGATCCACGCCAGGCGATTCCATCCCCAAATCGCACGATAGTTCGGTTCGCGAAAGCGATTGAGGCCGCCGGCCAGCTCGAGACTATGCGCTACGCTCTCCGGAGTGTCGTGCGTTTCGCGTAAGATCTGAATCATGCTTTTTTTGTAGCGCCGGCATCGTGCCGACGCGGTTGCGCGGTCACGCGGCGTCGTTTGCTGGCAAGACGTCCTTCGCAGCTCAGGACAAGCCGGCGCTACATAAAGTGGCCGCTTATCTCCGCTGGGGTCTGAAATCGAGTGTCGTCACAACAAATTTGTGGTCGCCGCAAGCGAGTACGATCTCGGCGACTTTTCCGACCTGGGCTTCCACGATCGCGTCGTGTTCGCGTGACACCATTTCGCAGGTGAGCACGGTTCCGGGAGCGAGCTGGCGCGGGCCGGAGTCAAGCTGCACGCCGATATCGGGAGCAATCATTGGGCGAAGAATGGCGATGTCATGTTCGTGGTCCACGCGAAGGAAGACAAACAGCAACGATTCCGTCTTGCCTGCCACAGCAGACCGGCTGCGCGCAGCAATCGCTCCACAAAACAAGAGAACCAGGCCGCCGATGACAATGCGTCGCATCGAAATTCGCAACAACGACAGGAGCCTGCAGAAAGGAGAAATTGGCCTGAGCCGAACTGCCTTGTAGTGGCACAGCATGCTGTGCCACTACAAGGGATGGCCGAGGCAATGCAAGACGGGCACGGGTGTCCCTGCCTGCTGCAGGCGGGCCGTGCCCCAACGGTGGTGGTGCGCCCGTTTTCTAGTAGCCGGTTGGGCGGGCTAGCGTGTCGATGAAAGCGCCGGTGCGGGGGCTGTCGTCCCACACTTGGAAGGCGGTGTCGAAGTAGAAGATGTAGGACGCGGCGAGGCCACCGCTGGCGCCGTAAATCGGGAACACGGTGTTGCCGTTGACTTCGTAGAAGTCGATGTCCTTCAGCACGGCGCGTCCCCAGTGCGACAGGTCGAGAAAATCCACGCGCGTTTGGTCGGCGTTCACGCTGGACTTGATCGGAATCCCGCTCATGGTTTTGCGACCGCTGAAGAGCAGATCCAGGTCGTTGCCGTCGCTCTCGCCGCCTTCCTTGATGATTTGGCTGACGGTGATGCCGAGATTTTCCCAGGCGTGCTCCTGCTCCACGGCCATGTAGGCGATGAGCTTAGCGACGTGGTTGATGCCCAACGATTTGCGGACTTTGTTGATGGCTAGGCGGACGTTGGAGGGCGTGAGGGCGGCGTTGCCGGCGTTCACGCGCGGCGTCTGCAACTGCACCGGATACGTGGCGCGGTTGAGGTTGAGCCAAGTGCCGGTGGTGGCGGCGTTCTGGTGATACTTGATGCCGAAGAGCGAAACGGGCTGCGCCCCGCTGAGGCCATCGTGCACGAGCACGTCGGTGGCGATTGTGCCAGCGGGCACGACGTCGACCGTGATGGTCTGCGCGTTGATGGGATCGGCGGCGGTGACGTTACAGGTGCCGCGATTGGTGGTCAACGTGGTGTCATAGACCTGCACGGTTTGCCCGACGTAGACCAACGCGGCGCCGCTGGGGACGGCCATCGTAAAGGTGGTGCTGGCGATGGAGTTGATGGTGCCCAGCACGCCGTTGCCGGCGGTCTGCATCAGCTTGTCGAGGAACGAGCGGAACTGTTTCATGCCGTTGGCCACTTCGCGCTTGGCGGCGTTTTCGATGGCACGCTCGCGGCCGGTGGTGGCGTATTCGACCAGCTTGGTGATTTCAATCGCGAAGCGGAAGAACATCGGCGAAACCTGCGCGACATCGTAAGCCGTGCCGGAGCCGCGCCCGAGGTCGCCGCCGTCGGCGTTGTACGAGCCGGCTTTGCCGCCCGGGTTGACTTGCAAAGGCAGGCGCATGTTGCGGCTGGAAACTTTCTCGACGTCGCCGCGCTGCTGGATCATGGTGAGCAGAATGTCGTCGCGCTCGTAGAGCAGGGGCACTTTGTCGCGCACCTTTTCGAGCTGCAACGCGATGACATTCGCGTTTGCTTGTGCTGGCATTAGGTTTTCTCCTTAAATTTGCTGCGTTGGGAAAGAGCGGAAAATTATGCTGGCCGTAGGTGCAAAGACCTGTAGCTCAGATGCGCGTTTTGCACCTGAGGCTTTTCTGGATCGACGCCAGGGACGCGTCGCGAGAGATCCTGCTCGTGCTGCACACAGGCCTCAGGTCCTCAAACCGGACCTGAGCTACAGCGTATGTTGCGAAACCTGCAGCCTGGCTACATTTCGAGGATTTGTTCGTCGCTGAGCTTGCGGTAATTGATTGGCTTAGATTTTGCAGCGCTGGCATCCTGGCGGCGCGTATGCATCTGATCGTTGCGAATAGGGACCGCCGGCATGGACACCACCGGTATGTCTGACCGCGTCGACGCAGCGTCTCCGCGATGAGTGCGGCCGCGATGGGCTGCCAGGGTTGTCTGCGTCCAGTCGTTGAGCACGCGTTTGGCGGCGCCGGGCACTAGCTGCTGGGCCCGGTCGGAAATCAGCCGGACGATTTGCGCGCGGGACTCGTTGTCGAAACGCCGCGCGGCCAAAATCTGCGCGACTTGCTCGCCAAGCTGGCGATCGCCCTGCAGCGCCTTTTCCACGTCGGCGCGCACCGATGTGGCAAGTCGCTCGCGTAGGGGCGGAGCATTCCCTCGGCTGCGCTCGGGATAAAGCTGCGACCCAGCCTGCCCGGGCGTGTAATTTCGTTCGGCAGCTGGCAATGCTTGCGCGAGCGTGCGCTCGATCGCGCCGCCGACGCTGCGCTCCAAATCCTGGTTGGCGGCTCGCTCGAAGGCTGCGTAGGCCGCCACGTGCGCCTCGTTTGCTGAGTGGTTGCCAAGTTGGGGCCCAACGTGTTGCGTCCCTACGGTCTTGGCGCTCGTGTTTGCGGACCCCGGATCGTTACGTGTGTCCGCCGCCACGGCGGATGCCAGGGACTTTGCCCCGGGGGTCTGCGGTGCTACCGCTTCCTGCAGAACTCTTATTCCTGCTTCGACCATTTCGCGGAAGGCGGCCGGATCTTCCCGCAGCATGCGCTGCGCGAGCTGTGCGCGGGAGGCGCTGAGCTGCTCGGGCGAATTCCCTGCTGCGCCAAAATAGGCGCGATCGACTTCGTCGAGCAGCCGCGCACGTTCCGCGGCCGTGCGCGCTTCGCTGACTCCTCCCGGATACAATTCCTTCAGCGCGCGGGCATCTTCCGGACTCGCAATCGCCGCGCGATACGCCGCCGCCTCCGTCCTCGCCTGCTGCACGCCATCCCAGAACTCCCGCGCTTCTTCCCCGCCCCACGGATCTTGCATCTGCGCCGCCAGCCACGCGGGCGGCTCCGCGGAGTCGTGACCGGTGACTGTTGACTCGTGACCGGTGGACGACGGAGATTTTGCGGCACCGGTTTGCGGCTGCTCACCTGGGCTTGCCGCTAAAGTTGATCTCGCTGCGACCGCGGATGGTTCTTGGTCGACGGAGCGCGTCTCCGTTCGCGCGGAATCGACCTCCGGCGCGATGTCCAGAATCTGCTCGTCGCTGAGGACGAGCAGCTCTTTCCCGGTGTCCGGGGTAGGGACGCTGACAACTGAACTCATTTGCGAATGCATAGTTGGTCCGGAGGATAGTTTTGACTGGGTATTTCGGGCAAACCGCGTTACTACAGTTTAGGCCGGTAAACTTGAATAAGGAGCAGGCTTATTATACTTGGCTATAATAAGCTCAAGATTCGGAAAGCCCGCGGCTCACGAACCCCTCATATGCCGGCGAATGCCCTAAGACCTAAGTCCCTGTTACCAATTACATGGGCGCTCGTAGCGGCTAGAGTAATTCCAGAAAACCGAAGAATAATTCTACAACGAACTCAATATTTACTCGATCCCAGGAGTAGGCGAGCGTATCAAAGACCCAGTCGGCTGGGTCATTTACCGGGTCAAAACCTCTTGGCCGCTCGTTACGGTACGTCAGTCGGCCGTTCATCAACCTTTGGCGCCCTCTATCCGGCAATACGCACGCTCAGGATAAGAAGTTTCAAGCCTGACGTCATGCAATCGTTATGGCGCGGAGGTGGGCTTCGGCGTGGGCGCGGACGTTGGCGAAGCCGGCTGGGTTGGTCATGCGGGCGGCTTGTCCGGCGTCGGAGTTGGCCCAGCGCTTGCACTCCTCGAATTCTACGGCGTGATCGTCGAGGAGTTGGTCGACAGGGACGGACGGCAGAACCAGAGAGCGTGCCCCGTGCTCCGTGATCCGTGTTCCGTGCGACTCCTCGGAATGCGGCGCGGTTTGCTCTTCACTCGGCACGGGTCGCGGGTCACGGCCCGCATCATTCCCTTCTGGGATCGTCACCACAATCGGGGCGCTGGCCAGGAGTTGCTGGATTTCGCGGAGCTGCTTGTTGCGGGATTCTTCGCCGGGGATTACCAGCTCGGTCAGCCCTAGAACATTTTTGATGTAGCCCATGTTGGCGGGCTCGGTTAGCGCGCGCTGGATCATGGGGTCGTTGATGCTGAACATTTGCTGCAGCACGCCGCGCTGTTGCGACTTCAGGCGCGGGAAGGTCTCGTCGGCTTCCGGATGCACGCAGATGTTGCCCTTGAGGTCGGCGATGCGAATCACGTGCGAATCAAAGACGCCGTCAGGGCCCAGCAGAGGAATTTCCGCGTCGTTCGGGCGATTTTTGCGAAAGACGTCGACCGAGAGCAATAGCACGTCGGCGTAAAACTGTTTCATGCGCCGCCATACCAGGCCAAGACGGCCGAGGGCCTGGTCGCGTGCTAGCGCGTAACCCGAGGCGGTTTTCACGTCTTCCATGTTGCCGCCGAAGACGGCGGGAAAAAGCCCGGTCAAGAATTGCGCAACCGGGCCAATCAAATCTTGCTGATGACGCAGCATATCCGGAGGGACTTGCGCGGCGGCCGGCTGAAAAAATCCCGCGGCCAGCGGCTGGCCCGGGCGGGCGCGCGCCGGAAAATGCGCGGCCGGTTCGGCCACTTGATTGGCCAGCGCATCGAAATCGAGCACTTGCGGGTCGGCATAAATCGGTGGAATGCCGTACTCGTACGTTTCGGCTTGCATGTTGGAGAGAACGTTGTAGCGCTCCTGCACTTGCACCAGCGAATCGCCGACGCTTGGGCGATTCTGGCCGTCGCCGGGGAGCGCGTGCAGCACTCGCCAGTGGTCGTCCATGGATTCACTGCGCGATTCACAGTAGGCATCGCCGGCGAAGGCCACGTAGCAGCCATCAGGAAACAGCGCGAGCAGCTCGGCGCGCACTTCCGCGTCTTCCACCGAGTAAAAGGCCCACGGCCGCAGCCAGGTGCGATCGAAGGTGATCAGGTTCATCAACGCGTCGCCGGGATGAATCGATGGCAAGCCTTGCTCGACGCTGAGGCGGGAGACGCGCGCGTAGACATCTTCGGAACCCTGCGATGGCGACGTTTCGATCTTGTCGGCCGCATGGGGGTACGCCGCTTTCAGTTTCGCGCGATGCACTTCCGCCTGCCATTGCAGGTACGGATATTCGTGCATTTCGTTGGCCCAGACAGGAGTGTTCAGTTCGAGGCCGCCGGCAATGGAAATGACTTCCTGGCCGTTGGGCACGCGGCGGGTGCCGGCAATGCGCGGCACGGTGACGCGCTCGGCGCGCCGCAGGTTTGCGTCTGTGAGTTCCCCGTCGCAATTCGGGCAACTCCGTTGTAGTGGCGCAGCATGCTGCGCCGCTACAAGGGAATCGGCACTCGGATTTCCGTCCGATGCGTCATCGGGCGAATTTCGATTTTCGCTTTTCGCTTGACCGGTCTCTTTCCCGCATTGCGGGCAGACGTAAACGTCCTCCCCAAGCGGAATCTCCAGCGCCTCCAGCACGTTTTCTTCGTGAAAGCCGAAACGCTGGCCGTCGGCGACGTAGCGCACGTAGGCGCCGAGCTTGCCATCAGTCCACAGAAAATAGCCGATCGAGGTGAGCAGGTGCTCGATGTGATTGTTCTGCTCGATCAGTGCCGCCACGTCGCTGGCTGCGCGCGCCGCGGAAATGTCCTCGAGCGATTGCGCGGATTGGGGATAGAAGCGCACGCTGGGGACATCCTGTGATAGCACGGCGATGAAGGAAAGCCCAAAACCCTGATAAAAATTGGTGACGAACTGATAGCGCGGCATCTCTTCCAGCGCGCGGTCGTCGCTGAAGCGCTGCTCGAAGGGCAAATGCCAGTTCATGTCGTTGGGATTCCACCAGGCGTACTGCAAGCCTTGCCAGAAAAGTCGCGCCTGGCGAATGCGCCGAATCTCATGCCGCCGCGCGGTGATGCCCTCTTCGCGATATTGCCGTACCAACTCGCGCAGAGCATGGACCAGCTTCGGCTTCAGTTCTTCGAGACGCTCATTGTTCGGCCCGAGGTCGAGCGCAATACTTGCGGTGCCGGCGTCTTGCTGGCGTGATGAGGCACCGGTGGGCAATTCCCCGTCGGTGGCGCTCTGAGACATCAGTGTCGCCGTCACAGCGTTACCGTCGGCGGGCGCAACTGCGCCGGGCGCGTCCATCCAAGTTTGTGTCGCGTTGGGTTCTGTTCTCATTGGATATCGATCCGGGCTATATTCGATTGCGGTTCTCGGTCGCGTCCAGTACACGCTTGGGCGGCTCATGTGAGCCGCCCCTTTTTCTTACTTCGCCGCTTCATTGCTTCCCGCTTCGGCTTCCTTCCACGCTTGAATCTGGTGCCAAGAACGTTTCCGTAGTCGCGGCAGAGGTTGCGGTTTTGGTGCTTCGGGATACTCGACCGGAGGGAATCCCGCAGTGCCCAGCAGCGAATTCGTCAGCGCGCGATTCTCCGCGCGCAGCCGCGCCACTTCGCCCTCGAGCATCGTCACGTATTTGCCCTGCAGCAGCCGTTGCAGAAGATCTCTCATATCACCTGATTAGGAGGACAGCTTATCTGACGATCGTATGACATGTGTGGTACACTCGATTTTGGGAGAATTCGATGCCAGCGCGGCGACGGCGTCAGAAAATTTCAACCACCATTGACCCCGAAAATGGAGCGTTTTTGCAGTCCCTTATCAAACGAGGCCAGGCCTCCAGTCTCGGCGAGGCCGTAGACCGTGCTGTCGCGATTGCCCGTCGAGCTGAAGCCCGCAAAAGGCTTGAAGAAGCTACGACCGCATATTACGCGTCGCTCTCCGGAGAGGAGCTCAAGGAAGAGCGGAAATTAGAACGGGCCGTCGGTTACGCGGCTTCGCAAGTTGACGTCGATGGCGAATGAACCTCGCCCAATACTACCGAGCCCGCGACGGGGCGAGATTTGGACTGCCTATCTTGGTGAGACCCGGCAACGGCACTGGGTCCTGATTGTCTCGATCGACCCTCGGAACGTTTCCGACCATGCGGAAACTGTCCTCACTGTGCCTTTCGCTTCACGCATTGTCGAGACTCCGACGACCATTGTTCTGCAGCCAGGCGAAACAGGATTGTCTGGACCTTCATGCCTACGCGGACACTTCATTACGACCTTGCCTAAGAAGCAGCTCATCCAACGACAGCCTCGGTCCCTCTCTGGAAGGCGCATGCGTGAAGTCTGCGCGCTCATTCGGCGCAGTTACGATCCCGACGCACCATAAGATTCATCGGCGGCGCGGCAGCGGCTTGGGCCGGAATTGCTTGCGGGCTTCGGATTCGAGGCGCTGCGTATGAATTGCGCGCGAGGTCGGATCCGTGGCGCTGATCTGGCGCGCAATTTGTTCGCCGAGCGGCATGCCAGTGACGAAGCGCGGGGTGCCGGGCGAATTTAGGGGCGGGGGTTGCCCCGCCCTGAGCGGCGCGAGTCCGGCGTGGCCGGAGAGCGCTGCCCCAACACCGGCGAGTCTTCCGCCGGAGACCAAACCGTAACGCGCGGCGTCGGCGGGATCGTCGCCGTCCACTTTGCGAATATCCTCAACCCGAGCCGTGTCGCGCACGAGTTGCGGAATGCAATCGATCAGCTTCGCGCAATTTTCGGTGATGAGCCACGAATCGGATTCCAGTAACTGATACATGAGCTGCCAGCCGCCGATGCGATCGTCGTCCGCAGGTGCAGGACGCGGCAATCCGCTGGCGGCCAGCACTTCACCGAGCTGCTCGGCAATCGATGCTTCCGAAGTGCGATGCGCGAAAGCGTCTGGCGAGAGGAACACGTCGGTGATGCGCTCGCGCCCGCTGCGTTCGGCAATGCCCTGCGCGAGCATTCGCGGCGACAAGCCGGACTGCACGAATTCGCGATACGTAACGATACGGCAGTTGACAGTCGACTGTTGACAGTCGACTGCCACCGGGACTGCGCAATGCCAATACACGGCGCTGGGATGCTGGAAGCCCCAGTCGATCGAAATCCAGCGCGGCCACCAAGGCTCGAGCCGCAATTCTTCCGCGCGCACGGTGTGGCGACCGAACTCGAAGACGTCGAAATACTGGCCGGCAAAAACGTTCCAGTCGCCCTCGAGGAACGCGCGCCGCAGATGCTCGGGCAGGGCCGCAAGCGTGCGGTGATACGCGGCGTCGTTGGCGTAAATCGGATTGTCGGCCAGCTTGGCGCGAATGAAATCGTAATCGCGCGGATCATAAAGTTCCCTGCGATCGAATCCAGCCGGCGGCTGGCGATCGACCCACAGGGCTTTCACCCAGGCGTGGCCGATGTTGCCGGGATTGCTCGCGCCGGCCATGCACGCCACGCTTCCGGGAATCGGACAGCGATTGCGGGACGTGAGAAACTGCCACTGCTTCAACGTGAAATGGGTCAGCTCATCGAGGCCGATGAACAGGAACTCCGCACCCTGATAGCGATAAACATCATTTTCGTTGCGGCAGTATCCAAAGCGCGTGGTCGAGCCGTTATGCCATGTGACGACGTGCTTTGCTTCGTTGTAGCTCTTATACAGCGAACGCGGAACGTCACGCCGGAAATAAGCGAGCAGAGACGACTCCAGCTCCGGATACGTGCGGCGTAGCAACAACGAGTCAGAACCTTCGTATAAGTAGGCTTGGCGGATGGCCTCGCATAACAGCGCCGTTGTTTTTCCAGGGCCGGCCGCCCCGCCAAAGAGCCGGTACTTCGCTGTGCTGTGATGAAACTCGCGCTGCCGCGGGAAGGCGGCGTAAGAATAGTGGTCGCCGTCAAGGATCCG
>Ga0307478_10001515_pt1 | contig 19916 bp, 17 predicted proteins | sample atmos_gasesECM4C_2_FD_203713 | JGI IMG/M metagenome (GOLD analysis project Ga0307478, IMG submission 203713) | Hardwood forest soil microbial communities from Morgan-Monroe State Forest, Indiana, United States - atmos_gasesECM4C_05 | ecosystem: Environmental > Terrestrial > Soil > Temperate... | reverse complement strand
GTGACATAGACTTCCGAGCGGTCGATTCCTGCTTCCTCCAATGCCTGGTCGAGCAGTCGGCCCGCCGGGCCAACGAACGGCCGGCCTGCTCGGTCTTCCTGATCGCCCGGCTGCTCGCCTACAAGCATGACCTTTGCGGGCGACTTTCCCTCGCCGAAAACAGTCTGCGTGGCGTTCTTCCAGAGATCGCACGCCCGGCATCCGCTCGCGGCTCGCTTCAATTCTGATAGCGTTGCGCGAGACGGAATCAGTTGAGCAGTGTTCGGGGATCTGTCTTGCGAGAGACGTCGCCGAGTTGCAGGTCTGTTTAGCGAATTGGTTGCAGAGGGCATTCGAACTTTGTTCCTAACGTTGGTCGTAGCGGCACGATTCGCCGTTTAGACCAACTGCTGAACTGCTCTCCAGCTGCGATTTTTCTGATCGCACGTCAGACCAAGGCGTCCCGGCAGGCCCTGTTTCCTACATAGACTTTCCTTCAGCGCCACCCAATCCAGCGAGCCCTGTAACGTGTGTTCAGAGATCGTGTACCTCCAACTTTGTCTGGGGAGTCAAACCGAAAATTAACGCGGGCTGCGTGGCTACTAGTCTCACGTACAGCTTCGACCCGATACAACCCTTCGCATAATGAAAATATGGTGGCAAAATCGCGTCTTCATAGACACAGAGAGGTTTTCATCATGGCCGTCGATCCAGTCTGCGGCATTCATGTCGATGAGAAAGCCGCAAAACCAGAGCAGGAATACACCAGTCAATATTCGGGCCAGACATTCTATTTTTGTTCGGACGATTACAAGGCGATCTTTGACGCTGCGCCCCACTATTTCACGCGCAGATCCGCCTGAGACGTCGCGTCCGGCCGCAACCAAGCTCTACACGCCGCGCGCTTTTAGTATTTCTGCGCTCGCGCGATAAGCGCTCGCGATTGCGCCGTGAACGGTGCCGTTATGGCCCGAGGTGTCTGTAGCCTCCCCGGCAAAGAACAATGTATTCTGCAAAGGAGCCGCAAGCGTCTGCTGCGTCCCATCGCTTCCGACGCCGCCGTAGCTGTATGCTCCCCGTGAAAAGGGGTCCGTCTGCCAATCGTGGAAATAGACACCCTCCAGCCAGCTTTCGAGATTCTTCAAGCTCACTCCCAGCAAACGACACAAGGACAGGAGAGCCTGTTCGCGGACGAACTCGAAGGTGTTTCCCGAAAGGCGTTGAGCGCTGCGAAAGGGAGCCCAACCCGTGATAACTGGAGCTTTGTTCGGCATCATGGTCCACCAGGTCGGGAACCACTCGTCCTCGGAAAAAAGAAAATTCATATCCGACAGCGAGTGGTTGCCATCGGAAATAGCCTCCCAAAAACGCTGGTGAAATCGCAGCACTACCCGGATAACTTCTCCCATTTCCAGTTTGTCGAACGCCTCGACCTTCTCTGCAGGAAGCGGCGGAGTAAATCGAACCGCCCCCGGTTGATGAGCAGGAGATTTCAATACTCCGAGCGGCAGAGTTATCAGGACTTGCGAACTTTGGAAGATGAACGCCCCATCGGCATCGTGGCCCGTCACTTCCACGTGTCCCGCCTTCCAATGGATGCTCTCAACAACCGACTGCTTTCGGATCGTGACATCACATGCGGCAATGTGCCTGTGGAATGCCTCAAGCAGGTCTTCGTAGCCGTTCTTCGATCGAAATGCTCGATCGCCATCAATTTTTTCTTCAGCGCGCAGCTCCTGCACAAGCCAATGAACTCCGACAACCGCTGGATCCGCGGCATTGAAGCCACTAACGTACGCGAGGGTACGCCGCTTCGCCTCCTGCAGCTTCGGATCACGGTTTTGATTGGGGAATTTTCGCTCCAAAAAATGTAGGAAGGATTCATCGGGCGACGATTCGTCCATTTCTTTGAGGATGGAATCGACTTCAGAGAAGAACTCACAAGGCCGGAGAACGCGATTCTCTACGCACCAGTTTTCCCCATCGACCTCTGAAATTTCCGCTCCCGATTGGCGAAGCGCTTCCCATATCTCGGGTGGGCGCCCGTGAATGAACTCCGCACCCAGTTCGATGGGTGCATCAAAATCGGAGACGTGATGCGTAAAGATGCGGCCGCCGATTCGATCTCGAGCTTCCAACATCAGAAGCGGGATGCCGGCTGCGCCTAACTTCGCAGCCGCCGCGAGACCTGCAATTCCGGCTCCGATCACGATGACTGGCCTGTCGTGCCTCATGGCGGCGGTTCGCGACTCGATCTGCGTACCAGCGATTCCCTTCCCGGTGAAGGAACCGTTCCATGTTACGGCGTTTTAGGCGTTCTGAGCGAAATCCGCTAAGCCGCTTTTTTTCTCGGAACCTTGGCGCCTTTCTTTCGTGCTTCGGAGAGACCGATGGCAATCGCTTGTTTGCGGCTCTTGACTTTTCCGCCCTTGCCTCCTCTGCCGGAGCGAAGAGTGCCATGTTTCTTTCGGCGCATGGCGCTGGCGACGGTTTTCCCGGCAGACTTGCCGTATCGGCGGCGGCTCGATTTCTTTCTGGCAGGCATGAAATCCTCCTCAGTTCATCGTTCGCTACAAACCTCAAGTAATGTCCACTACGTCAAATAATGTTTTTTTTCTGATTCAAACGGCGATGTCCCGGTTGCAGGCGAACGAGTGGCGAGTGATCTAGGGTGAATTACGCTTGCCCTCCCGTCACTAATGTCTTTTACCTTCCGCGAAATGAGCCGATTCGAGCGCTCATTTACAGTCCAGACCGGATAGACCGCATTTTGCCCAGGAATTAGCGTGATTAGGTCAAGAAAGGGGCTCGCGCAGAGCCCAGAAATGGAGTTTGTGCCAATGAACCAACTGAAGCGAGCATCATCCTGGCAAGTCCTATTCCTGGGCGCGACGTTTCTTCTGGTCAGTGGTGTCGGCTGGTCTGCGGATAAGTCCGACATCTCCAAACGCATCGAGGCTTCGGCCAAGGTGCTGGATGAGATCATGGCCACCCCAGACAAGGCGGTTCCCGACAAAGTAATGAGAGATGCGAAGTGCATCGCCGTGATCCCGTCGATGGTGAAGATTGCCGTCGGGTTCGGCGGCAACCACGGCAAGGGCGTGGCGACTTGCCGCACGGAGCACGGATGGAGCGCCCCTGCCCCAATCACCATCACTGGTGGCAGCTGGGGTTTGCAGCTTGGCGGCCAGGCGATCGATTTGGTCATGATAGTGACGAATGAACAGGGCATGCAGCATCTGCTGGCTAGCAAATTCAAGTTGGGCGCAGATGCATCCGCCGCTGCTGGTCCCGTGGGCCGCGAGGCTGGCGCCGACACCGACTGGAAAATGAAGGCTGAAGTCCTGACGTATTCCCGCGCACGCGGCATTTTCGCCGGCATCGACTTAAATGGTGCCGCAATCACACAAGATAAAGACGAGACTCGGCTGCTCTATGACAATTTTGTACCGTTCGATCAGATCCTGGAGGGAAAGGTGCACCCTACGGAGTCGGCCGAGCCTTTTCTCGACGCGGTGAGGAAATATGCCGATCAGGCACGGGAAGGCAATGCTCCAGGGAAGTAGGGTAGTTGCGTGGAGCACTCGATAGCAAAGCGATAAGTTCGCTGGCTCTCTCGGCAACTTGAAAAGGAGGAATTGATGTATACGATCTTACTGGTGATTTTGATCTTGTTATTGCTCGGAGCACTTCCCACCTGGCCTTATAGCCGGTCTTGGGGCTATTATCCAAGCGGCGGCCTCGGACTGGTGCTCATCATCTTGATCGTCCTGATTTTGACCCGACAGGCTTGATTTCGGGCCAAGACACCATCGCCCCTTGGCTTGAACCGCGCACAACCAGTTCAAACGCCAAGGGGCGATTTATTTTTTCTAAGAACTAGGCCGCTCTCCGAGTACGAGCCGCTTTGATCGCAGCCGTGCTTCGAGCCCTTTTCACGCGTTGCGCAGCACTTTTCTTGGCCTGTTTGGAAATGGCTTGGCGGCTTGCGCTCTTCTTGGGTTCGCGCTTCAAGGCGCCTGAAACAGCTCGTGACCGTCTGGCCGAGACTTTGTGTTCTGGATGCTGACCTGCCTCGCGATCCTGGTCCGCTTTCCAGCGGGTCTCTGCGGATCCCTTCGGCGCTCCCAGCTTCACCCCCGCCCGACGTGCCTTGGACAACCCGATCGCGACTGCCTGCTTTGGTGAACGGGCTCCGTGTTTGCCCTCTCGAATGTGGTGGAACTCTTCCCGGACAAATTCTCCCGCCTGAGTAGTAGGGGACTTGCCTTCGCGCGCATCTTCCTGGGCTCGCTCAATCGTCTCTCGTTCCGGCATGGATTTCACAGCCTCCCATAATTAGCCTGTCTGGTACCCGCAGTATGGGAGGCGGGGCATAAGCAAACAATCGGAGCTTTACCGTAGAAGGAATAAACGCTCCACGTGAGCGGCGCTTGCTTATTCATTCCATACATACAGAAACATGGTGTCCGTGGCGGTGGCGACGGAGCGCCCAGCCTTGTGCGTTGCGCGATTCAGCGCGGACCGCACTCTCTCTTTGCTCTCCGCCAATTCGGCCAAAGGAACCTTCAACGCGACTCCCGGTTCAATCTGGTCGAGATCAGACAGGATTTGGGTGACGATCTCTTTGTGTTTGCCGTTCCGACCTTGCGGCACATCCGCCTGCTGCATGGTCTTGAAGTTCATATTGATCCCATTCCGCTTGCCCATGGCAATCACCCCCAACGAATCGTTAAACTAACGTGACGTAACCTTATCGTATCGCAATAATATTGTCAAGCAAAACTAATAACATTTTCAAGCAGAATTATGCATTCGTAACAGATCCCATCTCTTCCGATATATGGCCTTCCGTTAAAACTTCCATCAAAGGTCCTGCAAACGAGGTAACCCGTATCTTTTCCAGCCTGCTAGGCTTTTTTGGTGAGAGGAAGTGCCCCAATGCGAAGTGCCCGAATGCGAAGAGCAAAGACCTATTTCGAACAGGTCCCAGTCGCCGTCGTCAAGATACTCGCCGGAAAACAACACACCAGTTCCTCGCTTCCAATGTGCTGCTTGTGCGATCGGCCGATTGAGATTGAGCACTCTAAAACTGACGAACACGGCCGCGCTATTCACGAACAGTGCTATGTCGCCCGACTGGCGCTTGAAATGGCCACAAAGCAGGCTAGTGCAGAGATGTCCAAAAGCAAGTTATAATGCTCGCAACGTTTCGTCCATTCTCTTAAGGCGCTTCGAGCTGGCAACTCTATTTGCCGAAAACACTCCGCAAATCGCGTGGTGTTGCGTCGAAGACAGCTGGCGCGCAGATCAGGAGTCGAATCATGGCGAGCAAGGAGAAAGAGAAGCCTGCAGTGACTGTTCCCGGCACCGTGGAAAAGATCATCAAGCCACTGATTCCGGGCCAACCTGAGAAAGCCGAAATCGCGATAGAGGGGGCGGACGACCTCTACAAAGAAATCCGCATCGAAAACACGCTCACCAATTCGGAGGGCGAACCGGTGGCTCTGAAACGCGGCGCCCAAGTGGAAGTCACCGTCGAGGCCGAAGCCGAAGATACCGAAAAGAAAGCCGACGCCCACCGTGGACGTCAGATCGAGCATGACCCAAGCTCAAACAATCACCACTCCTGAAACATCAACCTCGACGATCAAATAGGGCGAGAGAGGGCTACAGGCTTTCTTTCCTCCGCCTACCCACCTGCCCGGATGTCAGTCCCGCTTCCCTCACGTTACTAGTGGTTAAGGCGCCCGTTCCCAAAGCGAGCGCACTCGAGAGAAGGGAGCTTTGGCATGAATTTGGATGAATTGACTGGCAAGTGGAATCAACTGAAAGGTTCCGTTAAAGAACGCTGGGGGAAGCTCACCGAGGACGATCTCACCACCATCGACGGAAAGAAGGATCGTTTGGTGGGCAAGATCCAAGAGCGGTATGGCCTCACGAAGGACAAAGCCGAGCAGCAGATCGCGGAGTGGAGAATCCCCCCGTCCCACGAGCAGGACGAGCCGAAACGGAAGGTTGGTTAACCATATTGCATGAACCTGCCGGGGCTGAAGGGTGGAAAGGATCGCCCTTCGACCCTGGCATTTCAACGAAGAGATTGCGGTCCCGCAGCAGACTCGACATCGCGGTGTGTATGCAGGAATCGTTCGAGTGACCCTCCTCAGAACTTGAACTACTAGTATTCCGGGCCGTGCAGGAGTGTTTGACTATCCATCGTTATTCCGGCCGCAAACTGCAACTATCCGAATCTCTCAGGAGAGAGAGAACATTCTGGTGGAAGTACAAGACGAGGGCAGAGGTATCGCGCCTGAGAAATTGGTCGAGATCTAGTCGCGCAGCTCGAGTCTAGGCGTTCGCGGAATGCGAGAGCGCGTGCGCCAGTTTCACGGTGACCTGAAAATTGAGTCCAACGGTGGCGGCACAAGAATCCGCATCACGATTCCCACACCAAAAACGTCTCCCTTTGAAAACGGGAGCCCTGTCGGACCGGTTCAAATCGCTGTTTAGCTCGATCAGGGGAGCTCCCAACGAAGACCCTCACCTGACTCGGCTACTGCCGATCATGCTGGACGTAATTCGGATACGCAGGCTTATGCGGCTCTGGCACAGGATGCTTGCTCAGGTCATCCAGAGCCAGGCTCACGGCCTTCTCCAACTGAGGATCATGCCCTTCGCTCACCGGCTTCGGCTCCATGTACACCTCGTAATCCGGCTGCACGCCACGGTTTTCCACGTCCCATTGACCGTCGGGATTGAAGAATCCAAAGCTCGGTGATGTGACCCGACCGCCATCCATGAGTGGGGGAATCGCGCCGATGCCCACCAGTCCGCCCCATGTGCGCGTTCCCACCAGCGGCCCTATCTTCGCTTGGCGGAAATACCACGGCATCGCGTCGCCCCCGGAGCCGGAAAATTCGTTCGTGATCATTACCTTGGGTCCAAGAATCGAGGCCTGCGGAGTACGGTAGATCGCACCATAGCGTGGCGCCCACCAACTCATCAATGTACGCTGCATGGAATGGATGATGTAATCGGCCGCCTGTCCGCCGCTGTTGAAGCGCTCGTCGATGACTGCTCCTTGCTTGTCAAGCTGTGCGAAATAATACCGATTGAAGTTTGTCAGTCCGCCCAACGCGGTATCGGGCAAGTAAACGTAGGCGAGCTTTCCATTGCTCAATTCCTCGACCTTCCGCCGATTAGCTTCGATCCACGCCAGATTTCGCAGACCAAGATCGTCGCCGATGGGCGTAACGGTCACCTCATGCGCATTCTTACCGCTCGGGTCAGGCGCGATTTTAAGAACAACTTGCGTGCCCGCCGTGCCTTCGAGCAGTCGCTGAATATCGTCGCTCCCATTGAGTTCCTGCCTGGCGACAGCAAGAATGAAGTCTCCTTCTTTCACCTTCACCCCGGGCTCAGCCAGGGGCGCACGCGCCTTCGGATTCCAATGCTCGCCCGTGTAGATCCGCTTGATCCGGTAGTGTCCGTCGACGATTTCGTAATCGGCCCCCAGCAGGCCGCCTGGCACGCGATGCGGGCGTGGAATGGTTCCCCCTGAGCCCCTCAAATGGCCGATGGAGAAGTCGCCCAGCATTTCCTGAAACAGATAATTCAAATCGCTGCGTGAACCCACTTCTTCGAGATAAGGTTTGTACTTCGCCTCTTCCGCGTCTGGATTCACCCCGTGATAGTGCGGATCATAGAAATAGCTGCGCTCGACCTGCCAGATTTCGTGGAACATCTGGCGCCATTCGGCGCGGGGATCCACCTTCATATCCATCTTCGACAGGTCCAGTTTGCCTTCGCCCGGCTTCATCGGCGCATCCGCAGGCACGATCACAAACGTTGGCGCTGGACGATTTGCGTCTTGCGCTCCGCCTTCGGGTTCGTCATGCGTCATCTCCAACAACATTTTTTCGCCGTCAAAGGAAAGGTAGAAGCCGGCAATGTGCTCCGCCAGTTTCTCGGACTTTTTCGTCTTCACGACGAAGCGGGTGAGCGTCTGGCCTCCCTCAGCGCCAAAGCCACCCGGACCTTGCAGTAGATACAGCACGCCTTCCTTCCCCGTCGTCAGCCCGGTATAAGGTGCCGCTGGGAGGGGCAAAGCAACGGCGCGATCTTGCAAATGGTCAAGGTCGATCTTGACTGGGCTGGGCGCTTCAGGTTTCTTCGTTTTCTCCGCTTTCTCGGCCTCGTCGGTCTTTTTATGGTTTTCGGTATCGGGTTTGCTGTCCGGATGCTCCTCGCCGGAACTCTTATCGTCTTTGGCATCCTTGTCTTTATCTTTGTCTTTGGCGTCTTTGTCTTTGTCCTTGTCCTTATCTTTATCTTTGTCTTTCTGCCGGTCTTCCGGGGTCTTCTCGTCCTCGGCCTGGGGGGCGATAGGGGAAGGCACATCCGCGGCCAGTGCAAGTCCGTAGATGTTTCGCGTGACCTCAAACTCGTCGCTGCTCATATCGAGGCGACTGCTGGTCGTACCGTAATTCGTGCTCTCGGTAACGTAGAGATACTTCCCGTTGCGATCAAAAGCTGGACTGCGAACGTCGCTCATCCCGTCGGTCACTCGTGTGCTCTTGCCCGATTCGACCGAATAGAGAAATAAGGCATGAAAGCGATTCTCGACGCTCTGCGTATAGGCAAGCCACTTTGAGTCAGGAGACCAGGATGCGTCATAGTCGCTGTCATTCACCACACCTTTGTCGATGACCGCCGCTTTCCGCGACGTGATGTCGAGCAGCCAGATCTGCATCTTGTTGTCGTGAAATGCGATCTTCTTAGAATCGGGTGACCACACCGGGCGAAAGTAATAAGCGGCATCTTTCGCCAGCGAGAACTTCTTCACCTCGCCTCCACCGGTCTGGGCGCTGATATGCAACTCGTACTGTCCGGGCTCGTCTGAAAAATACGCGATGCTCTGCCCATCCGGAGACCATGTCGGCTCGCGCTCCATTACTCCCGGGGTACTCGTGATGTCGCGCGTCGAGCTTTCTTTCGCGGGCACGGTCAGAATGTCGCCATGTGCCTCAAAGACCGCCCTCAAGCCAGTCGGCGAGATCCCCGCGTTCTGTATGTCGCGGTCAGCCGGAGAAAGGCGCTCTCGCACCTCCGGGAGATCTGCGCTGACGTCGACGTTCACCTGGTGGGTCTGGCCGCTCGCCGGGTCATAGAAGAACAATTCGCCAAAGCGGTCGTACACGATTCCGCCCGGGCCCGCGCTGGCGGAACGAATGTCCGCGCCTGTATTTTTTACAACTTCAGTCACAGCCTTTGTCGCAGGATCGAAGCGAAACAGCGACACCGGGCCGTTGCGGTCAGAAAGGAAGTACACCTGATTGTCCATCCATACCGGACTGAAGTCGTTGGACATGTCGCGCGGTACCTTCACTACATCCAGGGTCCTCATGTCGGCGATCCACACCGAACTGGCCAATCCGCCGCGGTAGTTTCTCCAAGACGTGTAGTTGGAATAATTGAAGGGCGAACCTCCAGAGGCCGGTGTATAAGCAAAAGAATTCCCGTCATTGGAGAAATTGCCCATGAACGCGATAGGCAACGGCAGCACCGTAGGGAACCCTCCATTCACCGAAACCTTAAACAGCTTCGTATATCGCGGGCTGGAGCTTTCCCGGTTCGAGCGGAAGATCACGGATTTCCCATCAGGAGTCCACGCCACCGCCGCATCGGCTGCCGGATGATAGGTAAGCCGTTTCGGAATACCGCCGCCCGACGGCATGACGAATACATCGGTGTTGCCGTCATATTCGCCGGTAAAGGCGATCATGCTCCCGTCTGGGGAAAACACCGGATCGGTTTCGATGCCGGTTCCAGTGGTGAGGCGGTATGCATGACCACCATTGCGATCCACGCTCCACAAATCACCAGCGTAAGAGAAGACGATCACTTTCCCATTGAACGCTGGCCGCTGCAACAAAGGATGAGGTGCCTGCGCGCAGACGCCGAGAGGACAAAGAATGGCGACAACAAATGCAAACCAGCGGGTGAAGCACATGTCTCGTTGCTCCGGAGGAAGATGATTGGCAAGGGCGTCCCAACGCCCGATATCCTATCGCAACAGGACAGTCAGGCGCTTGCAAAAACAAGCAACGTCACATCCACACCCGGATTGGAAGGCGGAAGGACATCTACCGTTCGAACGCGGCTTGACGAACCCGGTTGGCGCTCAGATCCTATGCGGAACAACATTCATGGAAGTGCGGATGCCCTCGGGTTCTGTTGCCATTCCAGGGCAGCCATGAATGGGCATTCGCCTCTTTCCTGATATCGTCTCTGATGGTCACCCCGCACTACGCCTCACTGCGCGCTGTCGGATCCAACAGTTTCACGAAAGAGAGCGATCGCCGACGTGCTTCATTCAGTCACATGACTTCTGGCCCCGAACATGATTCCAGAATGCCTCGGGCCTTCGCTGGAAACCGCATTCTCGCAACGCTCGACAATGCTGGAGCGATTGGAAACTCCGACTTTGCGCAAGATGCGGTGCACGTGATTCTTTACCGTCTGCTCTGACAAGTTCAGGCGTAGAGCAATCTCTTTGTTCGTAAGGCGCTCGCGCAACAATTCCACCATTTGCTGCTCCCTGCGACTCAGTCCGAGGTCTGCTCCACAAGCAACCGGGGATGGTGCAGTATTCTGCAGAGTGATAAAGCGGAAAAGAACCATCGAGAGAGACGGAGGACAGACAGCCTGGCCATCGACAACCGCTCGAATCGTCGCTGCCACTTCCACAGCTGAAGCTTCTTTCAGGACGTATCCAACCACTCCAGCGCGAACTGCTCTCAAGAACGTCCCCTCGTCCGGCTCCATGTCCACCATCACCACGCGCAGATTGCGCATCGCGCCACGAATGGTAGGGATGAGCGTCGACTGGGAGAAAGTCAGTCCGTTGGAGTCCAACAGAATGATGTTGGGGCGGGCCGCATTGATTTCTTCGTATACAGCCGCCGAATAGCCGTTCGCCCCAACAATGCGGACCTCGCCTTTCTTGGTAAGGAGGCGGATCAGTGCTTCGCGCAACAAGCGATTCTCTGCCAAGAGGAAAACATCAGCAATCTTCCGCATGCACACCTCACCCGCCGCAAGGGCGGAAGAGCATGAGCGCGCCCCCTCTCACGCCCCATGCTGCATTCTTGGTTGTACTGGACTGCACAACATCCAGGAACTTGGGTTCTCAGCGCTCGCAGCAGTCAAGAACCGCAAATTCAGAGTACGTTACCCGGTACGGATGAAAAGCTGTATCTAATGAATGGATTAAACTACCATTCTTGTAAAAAGTTGTACACGAAAAATACGAATTGTTTGGATTTTATGCGTCGTTAGGTTCGGACCCGTCTCAGAACGATATCGCGAGCGGCTTCTTTGGTCAGATTTCCACAGCGCTTCGTCAACTCTTACTGAAGAATCCTCACCCGTAACACCAACAAATCCGTCCACAGCTGAGAGCTATACCATTCGTCGTGATTGCATCGAAAAAAGAAATTCGTTAGGTGATCTAAGGACGCTCGGGGTTGCCAAAGCAGGGACATCGTGGAAGGCTTCGGCTGAAGTCCTCAGGTTCTCCTTCTGCTTTGGAGTCGCTTTGTGCAGAACCGTTTTTCTAATGGCTAATGTTGAATGACGACGTTCGCGTGACGCGCTCTAGTTCTGCTGTCTTCGGTAGGAAGAACACTGATCTCTAGTCTGGGATCGGTACTCGCCTTGGTACTTTCTCACTTCCCAATCGGTACTTCCTTGGTACCGCGCTGGTACTCCTAGCTTCGCCCCGGGCAAGTACAAAAAGTTGGACCCACTAAGATCGGCCCGATAGCTCCGATTTGAATCTTGTCCGGCGACAACATCCGCCCTATCGTACGCCAAACGTCGGCCAAGCGATCGGAGCACTATGAAGCGAGTTCGCGTCCTCGTCGCCAATCAGCCCCGCCTAATGCGGGAACTAATCATGACCACGATCGCTGATCAGCCCGACATCGAGTTGGTTGGAGAAGTCGGAAACGAGAGCGACCTCACCGAGGCAGTCGAACAAGCGAGACCCGACGTGCTGATCCTCGCGATGGATGAGCGAGACAAATATCGTGTCCAGTGCGGGTTCCTGCTCGGGCGTTATCCCGACATGAGAATTCTCGCGTTAGCTCCAGAACAAAATCGGGCGCTATTTTACTGGGCCATTGTCGACATTCGAAGCAAGCCGCTCGAGAGCTCCGAAGAGGGCATCTTGAGCGCAATGCGACAACGGCCATCGTTGGTTGGTCTAGCTCAGGTGTAAAGGGCTCGACAGATAGTTGTTTTTTGGCTATATACATCTGAAAAATAAGGGTTTATCTCACAAGAAGCCCCGTAAGTGAGGGGGCGAAGCTACATCCGATCATGAACAAAAGAGCTTCAAAAGAGGTCGTTACGATGGGGCACACAGGGCAAGAAGGCAAGTGGTATGCGCTCTACACCTGTGCGCGCCACGAGAAACGTGTCGCGGATCAAATCGAGCGGCGCAACTTCTCCTGCTTTCTTCCCCTATACCGGTCGGTGCGGCGATGGAAGGACCGGCGCAAGGAACTGGAACTCGCACTCTTTCCCAGTTACGTCTTTGTGCGGATGGAACTCGAGAAGCGGCTGCAGGTTCTGCAGTTGCCCGGCGTAGTCCGACTCGTTTCGTTCAACGGGCAGCCCGTGGCCTTGCCGGCAAATGAGATTGAAGCCTTGCAGGAACGGCTGTCCGGCGACGTGAAAGTCGAACCGCATCCCTACCTTCGCGCGGGACGACGGGTCCGTGTCCGAAATGGTGCCATGCAAGGATTGGAAGGCATCGTTGTCCGCAGGAAAGATCGTTGCCGCGTTATTTTCTCCATCGATCTGATCCAGCGCTCAGTCGCGGTTGAAGTAGACGAAGCCGATCTGGAAGCGGCCTGAGCACGGTTTCGCAGCGCATCTGGGAGGTTCAAACATGCTAGATTCCCGCGCATTCCTGTGCAAGAAACAAGCGGTTCGATGGCTGGCGGCGCTGGTTCTTTGCCCTCTGATCTACGGCCAGACCGCGGAACGTACGCGAAATCAGCAGAACCAGCCTCAAGGAAATCGCGCGACCGATTTGTCGGACCTTGCCAAAGACAATCTCAATCGCGTGGCCGCCTCTTCTCCTCAAATCAAGGCGGTACTAGTAAAAGACGCGGGGCTGCTGGTGGAACTGAAGCGCTGGGTCGCGAAAGAAGCTACTGACAACGGGCAGGTGGTGGAGGACTCTAATTTATCGGACCAGGCGATCTTTGATCGCTTGGATCACGATGTGGCATTTCGGTCTGTTGCGACTCGTTTGGTACAACGCTACGGATACTTGCTGCCAGCAGCGAACCCTGAGTCAAGCTTCGGCAAAGAAGAAGAATTCGTCTTAAAGGAGCGCGCTCGGCGTCTGGTGCAAATCGAAACGCAGGAAGACAACGAGGCCCTCGCGCAAAAGAAGAACGATCAACAACAAGAACAAGTGGAGCGCACCAGCGCGTGTAACTTAGAGCAAGATGTCGATTGCGAGAAAACTGGATACAGGGGCCGCTCGCTCGATCGTCCACGGCAGAATCCGCAGCCTGACAATGAACCGTTTCCCCCGAACACAAACCCGCAGTACTCACCAGATATGCCATCTATGAGCTCGCCGCGTACGTTGCGAACCGACAGTTCATCGGACGGACTGGGCCAGCGCGATCAACAGCCCTCTTCGGCGACGCTCGAGATGGCCTCCATTTCGGGCAGGTACGGCGCTGAATCCTCTTTCGGATCGCAAGGCCCATCCCCTTCGATGCTGAGCGATCTGCTTGCCGCCCGGGGCAATCTTTCTAACAGCGACGCGACCAACACGCGGGAATTCACCGCAAAGAACGACGTTTCCATACAGTCCATGCGTCCGCGTTGGAAGCGGCCAAGGGTTATCGAATCTCCGGAAGATGCGTCGCCCGTAAAAATGGTTCGGCCTGCGAATCCGTACGCTGACGTTCCGTCGCTTTATGATATGTACTTGCAGGCATCCGCCAAACAAAAGCCAGCGGAGCGCTTCGGTCTCGATATCTTTCGCAATTCGGATAACGACCCCGATGTGATTCCCATGGACCTTCCGGTGGGCCCGGACTACGTGGTTGGAACCGGTGATAGCTTGTCCATCGACCTATGGGGCAGCGTGTCTCAGAGACTCGTGCGTTTAGTCGATCGCGAGGGACGGATCGCGTTGCCGGAGACAAGTCCGCTGCTGGTCACGGGCAAGAGCCTTGGCGATGTCCAGTTGGAAGTGCAACACGCTCTCCGCTCGGCATACAGAGACGTGTCGGCGGACGTATCGCTGTCTCGGCTGCGAACAGTGCGCGTGTATGTCGTGGGAGAGGTTGCCGCAGCGGGAGCCTACGACATCAGTTCGCTTTCCACCCCTCTGAACGCGCTCTTCGCCGCCGGAGGCGTCACGGCGCGAGGATCGTTGCGCTCCCTGAAGCACTTTCGGGGCAAGCAATTGGTCGAACAAGTCGATGCTTATGATCTTCTCTTGCATGGCATCCGCTCCGACTTGAAGCGGCTGGAAAACGGGGACACGCTACTCGTGCCACCGATCGGTCCCCAGGCGACCGTCGAAGGAATGGTGCGGCGGCCAGCGGTCTACGAACTCCTTGATGAAGAGTCGCTGGCAGACGTTCTGGAACTGGCAGGCGGAATTCTGCCCACCGCAGCCCTGCGTCACATTGAAGTGCAGCGGGTCGAAGCGCATGAAAAGCGCACCATGCTGACCTTGGATCTGACGTCGACAACGGACCATGACGAACTCAATAAACAGCTGCAGGCCTTCAAGGTTCAGGACGGCGATCAGGTACACATCTTCCCGATCGCTTCCTACAACGAGGATGCTATTTACCTGGAAGGGCACGTATTGCGTCCAGGCCGCTATTCGTACAAGCAAGGAATGAAGCTGACCGACCTGATTTCTTCGTACGGCGACCTTCTCCCTGAGCCAGCGCCGCACTACGCGGAGATCGTCCGCCTGAATGCTCCGGATTTCCATCCCACTGTTGAGAGTTTCGACATCTCAAGTGCGCTGTCAAACCCAGCTTCCGCGCCTGCTTTGAAACCTCTTGACACAGTGCGAATCTTTAGCCGCTTCGATTTTGAGCCACCCCCTTTGGTATCGGTTGACGGCGAAGTACGACGGCCGGGATCGTACCGCACATCCGGTCAGGCTCATCTGCGAGATGCTGTTTATCTTGCCGGCGGAATCACGCCAGACGCGGCTCTGGATTCCGCGCAGTTGTACCGGACACAAGCTGACGGCACGCTGAAGATCCTGAGCGTTGATTTGCATGAAGCCCTGGCCGGGAATCCGGTGGACAACATTATTCTGCAGCCACGCGATCGTCTCTTGATTCATCGCACGCTGGCCAAAGTAGATGCGCCCACAGTCGATATCAAAGGGCAGGTCGCGAAGCCTGGGCGCTATCTCCTGACCAGCAATATGCATGTGGAAGACTTGGTTCGAGTCGCGGGTGGACTCAAGCGCAGCGCATTTGCCGACAGCGCAGACCTTACTCGATTCGCAGCCGGCAATGGATCGAGCGAGCGGCTGGAGGTCAAACTGGCAGCTGCGCTATCGGGAGATGCTAACGAAAACGTTCCATTGAAAAATGGAGATGTTCTGGCCATCCGGCAAATTCCGCAGTGGAACGATCTCGGATCATCGGTCGCGGTAAAGGGAGAAGTGCAACATCCAGCTTCGTACGGGATTGAGCCCGGAGAGCGCCTCAGTTCCGTGCTGAAGCGCTGCGATGGTTTCACTCCGCAGGCATACCCTTACGGAGCCGTCCTGCTGCGGGAGGACGTGCGCGAGCTGGAAAACAAGTCTCATTTGGAATTGGTGAGCCGCCTCAAGGCCGAGCAGAGTTACCTGAAGGCGATGCCTGAAAATGATGGTGACCAGAGGGAAGCGAAGCTCACCGCGATCGCGCAGACCGATACGGCGCTGCAGCAGCTTGAGTCTATTACGCCGGTTGGACGAGTGGTGATTCACATTCCTTCCGATCTGAACCGATTGGCAAACACGCCTGCGGACATACCGTTGCGAGCTGGAGATGTCCTTATCATTCCCAAGAAAGCGAACTACGTCGTCGTCAGTGGCCAGGTTTTCAATCCTACCGCCGTCAGCTATCTGCCAGGCAGAAGCGCGAGATGGTACCTGAGCCAGTCGGGCGGCTTGACACAGATCGCGGACAAGAACGGGGTCTTCGTGTTACGGGCGGATGGCTCCGTCATTTCAGCGAAAAACAATTCGGGATTCTGGTCGGGTGATCCAATGAACGCCGTGCTAAAGCCCGGAGACTCCATTATCGTGCCCGAAAAGTCGCCGAAGTCTGTCCCTCGGAATTGGACATCGTTGATCCAGGCGGCGCAAGTTGCCTCCTCAGTCGCGCTCACGGTCGCTTATATCCATCCGTAGCTTCGGCTCACAGGTTGCAAAACATGCCGAGATTTGGAGTTGCGTTTCTGGCAGCGGGGCTGATCTTGCTCGTTCCCGAAGGCTGGTCGCAGGACAGTGTCAGTCATATGCCGATGGATGGGCCGGTGGCGGCACACTCTAGCCGAACGCCTCCCACGTACGAAAGCCCATCCGTGATTCCGGGGGCGCACGAGGTCGCATCCAGCGATTCGCGGAGGACCGGTTTCACCGGCCACATTGCGGACTTCATCGAAGACCAGAAACACATTTGGACCAGTCCATTCCGCACGCGTTTATCGGACGCACCTTGGTTGGTGCCTCTCGGCGGGGTCACGGCTGGTCTGTTCGTGACCGACCGCCAATACAGCGCATCTCTTTCGCAGAACGCCGCGACTTTGAGTCACTATAAGTCAGTTTCGGATTATGGCATTGCGGCTCTGATCGGGGGTGGGGCAGGACTGTATCTTTTCAGCTACCCTGCGCATAACGAACGCTGGCGCGAGACTGGATTTTTAGCCGGCGAAGCGGCGCTGAACAGCCTGGTAACCGTTGAGGCGTTGAAGTATTCGTTGGGTCGCGAGCGACCGTATCAGGGCGACGGCGGCGGTCGCTTCTTCCAGGGCGGAACTTCGTTTCCCTCGGAACATGCTGCCGCTGCCTGGTCGATTGCGGGTGTCATTGCTCACGAATATGACGGGACGCTTCCAAAGCTTTTTGCGTATGGGATGGCCTCGGCTGTCAGCTATTCGAGAATTCGAGCCCGCCAGCACTTCCCTTCCGATGTGCTGGTGGGCAGCGTGTTGGGATATCTGATATCCCAAAGCGTTTATCGGAGGCGTCACGATCCTGAGGTCGGCGGCGCCGCATTCGAGTCTCCCCGCGAACTTGTGAGCGAAGAGCGGATGCGCACGCCCTCGTTCATGGGTTCGCCCTATGTTCCTTTGGAGAGTTGGGTCTACCCAGCCTTGGAGCGGCTCGCAGCCTTAGGGTATGTGAAAACCGATAGCCTGGGAATTCGCCCCTGGACTCGGCTGGAGTGTGCGCGACTCTTGGGCGAAGCATCGGAACTGCAACCTGACGTGGACACACCTTTAGAAGTTCAGCAACTCTACAGTGCCCTAGAGCAAGAGTTCGCTTACGACTCCGAAGTGATGAGCGGGGAGCGCAACGTCAACGCCCAGATAGAGTCAGTTTATTCCCGCGCGCTTGGAATCTCGGGAAAGCCGTTGACTGACAATTATCATTTCGGCCAGACCTTGCTTAACGATTACGGTCGGCCATACGAGCAAGGCTTCAATGCCGTGGCCGGTGCGTCGGGCTGGACCACTTTCGGCCCGTTTGTCATCTACACCCGCGGAGAGTATCAATCGGCACCTTCGGCTCCGTCACCTTCTCCGGCGGCGCTCGGTTTCATTAGTAACGTCGATGCATTGCCACCCAATCCTCCTTCACTTCCCATCGCGGCCACCAGCCGCTTTCAGCTACTGGATGCGTATGTGGCCATGAATCTGGCGAACTGGCAGATCTCTTACGGGAGGCGCAGCTTGTGGTGGGGCCCCAGCGAAGGCGGGACAATGGCTTTTACCGACAATGCTGCCCCGCTCAATAAGATGTTCAGCGTCGACCGTGTCAGTCCTTTTCAATTGCCTTGGCTTTTCCGTTATTTAGGAGATATTCGCCTCCAGGCTTTCATCGGCCAGCTGTCAGGACAAGAGTTCATGACAAACGTTTCTTACCTCCCCAGTCAGCCGAATCCGATCATCGGCCCAACGATTGGACAGTACGGGCAGGATTTGCATCCCCAGCCGTATCTGAGTGGTGAAAAGATCAGCTTCAAGTTGACTCAGAACTTTGAGTTCGGCATTTCGAAAACGACGATTTATGGAGGACCGGGAAATCCCCTGACGCTGAAGACTCTTTTCAAAAGCACCTTCGGAGTTCACACAGCCGGTAACGCCCTTGGAGACGGTCGGTCCTTCGCGGATTTTTCTTATCGGATTCCGAAGCTCCGCGACTGGCTCACCTTCTACGGCGAGGCCTTCAGTGAGGACGAGCCCAACCCGATTCCCTATATGCGGAAGTCTGTCTTCCAGGGCGGCCTATATTTCGCCAAGGTGCCGAGAGTTTCCAGGCTGGACCTGAGAGTCGAGGGGGGCACAACCAGCCCCGTCGAGGGTAGATTTTGCACGTCATGTTTCTATACGAACGGCCAATACATAAACGGTTACACCAATGATGGTCGCTTGATGGGCAGTTGGATCGGTCGCGCGTCTCAAGGTGAGTTGGTGCAGACAAACTATTGGCTGAGTCCTAGAAAGAAAATCGGTATTGAACTGAGGCACAGAACGGTTGATCAACAGTATCTTCCGCAAGGTGGAAACCAGAATGACGTCGCCGTGAATGCGGATATCTTCACTGGCCCTGGCTTCCGCTTCTCGGGCAACTTGCAATATGAACGTTGGCAGATTCCGCTGTTGGGTCCAGGGCATCAGAATAATCTTGCTATGTCGTTTCAATTTGGATTCTGGCCGCAAGCTCACTCAAGATAAGGACAGCAGAAAAACAACGAGAGCTTTTCACAACTGGTTCGTGGACTTTGGAAGCCACGAATATTGAGGACGTCGTTATGCAGAATAAGAAACGAGTACTCGTAACGGGAGCAGGGGGATTCATCGGTCATCACCTTGTGAAGCGGTTGAAGGCCGAGGGTAACTGGGTGCGCGGTGTGGATCTGAAATTTCCGGAATATGAGGCGTCGGCTGCGGACGAGTTTGAGGTTCTCGATCTTCGCCGCTGGGATAATTGCCTGATGGCCACCCGTGGGGATATCGATGAGGTGTACAACCTTGCAGCCGATATGGGAGGCATTGGTTATATAACCGCATTTCATGCACACATCGCTCGCAACAACATTTTGATCAATGCTCATATGCTGGAAGCCAGCAGGCAGAACGACACAAAGCGGTTCTTATTCTCCTCTTCCGCGTGCGTATACGCCCAGAGCAAGCAAAAGGATGCCGAAGTCGTTCCTTTACGCGAAGAGGACGCGTTTCCGGCGGAACCGGAACCGGGGTACGGCTGGGAGAAACTATACGCTGAAGAGTTGTGCCGCTATTACTGGCACGACTACAAGTTCGAGACGCGGATCGTCCGCTTCCATAACGTTTATGGCCCCCTCGGTACATACGATGGAGGAAAGGAAAAAGCGCCCGCTGCAATCAGCCGCAAGGTGGCACTCGCTCAAGATGGAGAAGATATCGAAGTCTGGGGCGATGGAAAGCAGACACGTTCCTTCATGTATGTAGACGATTGCGTCGAGGGTCTCATTCGAATCATGGGGGCAATCACCGCGACGCTCTCAATCTCGGTACCGACGAACTGGTAACCATTAATCAACTCGTTGACTTGGCATCGGAAGTAGCAGGAAAGCGACTGGTCAAGCGCCACAATCTTCAGGGACCACAGG
>Ga0307478_10001513_pt1 | contig 19938 bp, 15 predicted proteins | sample atmos_gasesECM4C_2_FD_203713 | JGI IMG/M metagenome (GOLD analysis project Ga0307478, IMG submission 203713) | Hardwood forest soil microbial communities from Morgan-Monroe State Forest, Indiana, United States - atmos_gasesECM4C_05 | ecosystem: Environmental > Terrestrial > Soil > Temperate... | reverse complement strand
GCTGCCTGGTCTCCATGTAAATTTCCAGCGGAACCGCGCCGAACACGGTCAAGTCCACATGCTTGGGCTCCGGAATAAGTTTGGAATCCGTATCGAAGAGCGGATCAAAACGTTGAATCAGTCGTGACCTGAGTTCCCGTTCACCACTCAATTGCGCAAAGGTTAACGCTCCGTACCAGGTCACAGATTCCGGATAGTTGATGTAGGGCTGCCTGGCTTCTCCGCTCGAGAGGCTGTGGGGCGATGAGGCAAATCGCTCGGCAACGCGCTTGCCAATTTCCTTCGGCGAAGTTCCCGCCGGCCATTTGCTGAATTCCTTCTGCGCACTTGCAGCCAGAGACATCGCCAGCGCTGCGATCAGCGCGAAGGCCGGAGAACGTCTTGATGGCGTGAATCCCAAATCAGCCTTTGTCCTTCCGAATCGACCTGAAAGCGCGGTGAAGAACCTGCTGCCGCTTGGAGCGGCAATCGCCAGAACTAGCCGGCCAGCAGCGCCACGCCTGCCGCCACAAGGCCAGCCGCAATCCACCGCCGCCCGTCCACCCTCTCATGCAAAAAGATTTTGGCCGCGACGGCGTTGCCAATGAAGGTGAGGGAAGCGGCGGCGGGTGCCACCAGGCTTACGTCTCCCCAGGAGAGTGCGAATAGCAGGCTGAAGAAAGCCACGGCCATGGCCAGTACCCCGAGAATAAAGTTACCATTCCCCAGGGTGCGTGCGATCACGACACCCAGCCCGGCAAGGCGGCGCAAAGCGCCAACGTCACCCACCTGCTTCATGGCGCGCGCCAGCAAAACATCGCCCACTACTGAAGCGAACACAATCGCTAGAATGGCGCTCCAGGTGTAAATACCCTTCATGATTGCACCCCCGTGGCTTCCCGCGAATCCGCGGCAACCCGCTCGGCCGCGTCGGCCGCCGGGCTTTTATGATGCTCCGTCAACTCCGGCCCCCCCGCAATAAATCCCACCCCAGAGGTGATCAACGCGATTCCAAACCAGCGCAGGGGACTAACGTGCTCGTGCAGCAGGAATCTGGCAACCAGCGCCAGCAGCACGTACCCCAGCGAGGTCGCAGGCAGAACATAAGTGAGATCGGCCCAGGAGAGCGCTGTCATATAGGTCGCAAAAAACGCCAGCAGAAGAAGAATTCCAGCTGCGACCCAGGGATTGAGAATGGCGAAGATAACGCCTTGCAGATGATTGACCGAGATGCTGCCGGTCTGCTTCATCCCATGCGAGAGCATGGAGTCGCCAGCCGCGGCAAATACCGTGACTCCGGCCAGCACAAGATACTTGCGAAAATTCACTGGATGTCAGGCACTTCTAGACTTTTTTTACCACAGAGACACACAAGCACACGGATAAGGTAAAGGAAAACAAGACAATTGAAGGTCTTCTCTGTGTCTCTGCGCCTCTGTGGTAAAAGCCTTTCTATCAAGCTTTGGCGAGTTCAGCCGCCGCATCGTCGCTATGCTTTTTCACCAGTTTGTTGCGCTGCGATCGCAGCTTCAGGAAAGTCTTCGCTTCCCTGTACAGCCGCTTGCGGTCATTGCTGTCAAACGCAGCCTTTTTCAAGATGCGGAACGCAGCCTTCGGCCGGAAGTAATACTCGTCGTAGAAACGGTGGACGGCGGAAAGAATGTCATCCGCTGGCAGTCCGGGATACTGGATGTGCGCAAGTTGGTGCCCGCCTTCGTCCACCATCTTGTTATCGCCGACCATGAATCCGTTCTTCACCGCGTAATCGTAAAGCTCGGTTCCGGGATAAGCGTGCGCCACGGAGACCTGAATGGTCTCTACATCCAATTCTTTCGCGAACTTGATCGTGTTATTGATGGTCTCGTGCGTCTCACCCGGCAGCCCGAGGATGAAGTCGCCATGGATGACCAGACCAAGCTTGTGACAGTCTTTGGTAAACTGCCGTGCTCGCTCGATGGTAGCGCCCTTCTTGATGTTCTTCAGAATCTGCTGATCGCCAGACTCGTAGCCCACGATGAGCAAGCGGCACCCCGCATCCTTCATCGCCTTGAGCGTTTCGAAGTCGGTAGTCACTCGCGAGGTGCAGGACCACGTCAAGCCCAGCGGCTTCAGCTTGGCGCACAACTCGATTGTCCTCGCCTTTTGAATGTTGAAAGTGTCGTCGTCGAAAAAGAATTCCTTCACTTCCGGCCAGTACTGTTTGACCTTGGACATTTCGGCGGCCACATCGTCCGTCGAGCGCTTGCGCCAAGGATGTCCGCTCAAGGTCTGCGGCCACAAACAAAACGTGCATTGCGCCGGACACCCGCGCGTCGTGTAAAGCGAAACGTAAGGATTCAACAGGAACGGCACGTTATAGCGGGTAACGTCGAGATCGCGTTTGTAAACGTCGGTGACGTGGGGCAGCGCATCCAGATCCTGAATCTGTGGCGCGTCAGGATTGTGCACCACTTTGTCGTCCTTGAGGAAGGAGATGCCCTGAATATCCGCCAGAGGCTTGCCCTTGGCGTAATCGACAACAGCGTAATCAAACTCTTTTCGGGCCACGAAATCGATGACCGGGCAATCGCGCAACGATTTTTCCGGCAACACGCTCACGTGCGGCCCTACAAAAGCAATCTTGATAGTTGGATTCACGGCCTTAACGGCGCGAGCCAGCCCGATGTCGCCAGGGAAGCCCGGCGTGCTCGTGAACAGGACCAGAAACTCGTAGTCCCTGGCAATCTCGATGGTCTGAGCCGCCGAAACGTGATGCGCCGGCGCATCCAGTAACCGCGCCCCCTCCAGCATCCCCGCCGGATAAGCCAGCCAAACCGGATACCAATACGATTCTATTTCACGGGTGGCGGGCCAACGGGAGCCAGCGCCGCCGTCGAAATTTTCAAAAGAAGGTGGATTCAGAAACAGTGTTTTAAGAGGCATAGTGGGTGAGTACTTATTTTACCATTCAGGGGCGGGCATTGCGGGCGAAAAACCAGTGTTTATGCAGGTTCATCCTGCATGAATGACGCACTTTAGTTATGCCTAACCCACAGAATGGCTTGAGGTTAGTCTATCAAACGGCAGATGGAAGTCGAACTGCTTTACGTCGAACCGAGGATTTGAAGCAGCGAGCGGCGAGAATCAGTACCGGCCAGATCATTTGGTTCCCAGGGCCCAGTTTTCGAGATCTCCGGTGGCACGCAGAAGTGAAACCTGACTTCGCTCCAGTTCGAAGGTAACGTCCTGCAATGCGATGAAGCGCTCGCTGGCTTGTGTGCGGGCGTTGTCGAGATCGTGCAAGTTTGCGGTGGCTGAGTTCATGCGAGTTTGGACGGCTTCGACACTTTTCTGGGCGATCTCGTACTCGAGTTCAGCCACATCGCGGGCGGCCTGCATCTGGGTGACGGAGCGCTGCAGGCGCAAAGTTTCCTCGGAAACCTGGTTGCGGGCTGCGTCCGCCTGAGTCTTGGCCTTGCGGGCATCGGCGTCGGCGGCCTGGGCGCGGGAGCGCTGCGCGGCATTCAAGAACGAGAATCGGACAACCACACCGATAGTGGCGTTGTTGCGCTGAAAACTTCCAGGTACATAGTAGTTCTGATAGTTGTTGTAGGTGGACAGCAAGGCATACTGGGCAGCGAAATCGACGGTGGGCAACAGAGACTTATGCTCGCCCTGGGCGCGGAGATATTGGGCGCGGGCGTGTTCGACGGCGGATTGAACCGCAGGGTTGGAGTCGGCAGCTTTGGATGGCGTGTCATCGTTTAGCGCCACGGCGGGCAACGCTGGGATCGATTCGGTTTCGGTCTGAATGCCGGCGGCAGGAAGTCCCGTAAGTTTAGATAGACGTTCGCGAAGCACGTCGGCGGCGCCTTGAGCTTCCGCAATGCGCAGCCGGAGACGGGCTTCGGAGAGGCGGGCCCTGGTTCCGTCAAGTTCGCTGTCGATTCCCTCCTTCACACGATCGGCGATCGCCCCTTGCATCTTGTGCGCTTCGGGTTCGGCTTCGTGCAGGCGGGCCAAACGCTGCTCCCATTTTTCGAGTTCGGCATAACTGAGCACGGTTTCCTGGATGATCTGATTGCGCTGATCTTTGCTGCGAGAGGAGGCGGCGGCAGACTCGGTTTCAGCGGCGCGAATAAAGGCGCGAAGTTCGGGATGCAGCAGCGCGGACTGGGCGCTGACGTTGAAAAGCGAGGGCGCGGAGCCCTCCAGGCTGAGGGGAAATCCGTAAGACCATCCCAGCCCGGCGCCGACCGTGACTTGGGGGATATAGCCGTTGTGGAGTTCACGGTAGGCGGCAGAAGCGTGCTGCTCATCATCAGCCGCCAGGGCCGCCCCATTGGCATGTTTCAGCGCGAGGGCGACGGCGTATTGAAGGGTTACGGGCTCGGCCAGCAGGGAAATGGGCATCAACAGGAGCACCGCTGCCATGACTGCATGAGAGCACGCGCGAATGCGGGAGTCAGTCTTCATTATTTTTCACCTTGGTAGGGCCTGAGAAGATTCTACGGACAATCTGATCCGAGAGAAATGATAAGGATGGGTCAGGGACAAAGCCGTGTGCCGGAGGGCGGAGATAGACGAGGGCGGGAAGTCCAATGGCGAACTTTTTGACAGAATTATTTTCCCAACGAGCGATTGTGATCGACGTATCATGGAATGAAAGTGGCTTTCCCTATCAAAACCTGCACGGTTTGCGAAGAGGAGTTCGAGCTGAAGCCGGACAAGCCCGGTTTCGCCGACCGCTGCCCAGAGTGCAGCGCCTCCGAAAAAACTGTCCCCACCACTCAGCCCCGCATGGATGCCGACGAGCGCAAGGCTCTGAGTGAAGCAAATGAAGCTCGGAGACGAGCGATGCGCGACCTACTTTACCGCAAAGATAATTGATCGGTTAGCGCGACAGAGGGTGGCGGGCGCTCTCGGACGCGCAATCCGCTACATGGCTCCGCTGTAATGATAAAAATTATGATCCTTCTTATCGAAATTATTCATCAAAGGATTGACGACGGTAAGTTGACGAGTTCGAGCGTGCCAGCTTACTATTCGGAATAGCATGACTAGTTTCAGCAATCTTCGCCAGACCTGTATGTGTGCATGTTGTTGTTGTGCATGCGTGTGCTCTGGCGCAGGGAGGTTGCTGACTTAAAAGTTTCATAGCATTGTCAGCACTTATCGCCCACCGCCAGAGAGCATCTGGCGGTGGGTTTTTCTTTTTGGCGGAAACCTTTATGGAAAACGCAGTGCGAGAAACCAAGGCGCAGAAGTCGGAACGGCTGAAGCGCGCAATGAACCCCTGGGAGGGTCTGGCCGAGATTCGCCGCTTTGCGCGCGAAGGTTTTGACTCGATCCCCCCGGAGTGGATCGGAACCTACTTCCGTTGGTGGGGCGTCTACACCCAAGGCGACGGGGCGGGCGTGGTCGCCGGCAAAGACGGGCAGGGACGGGCGTTGCCGTTCTTCATGGTTCGGATTCGGATTCCGAACGGTCTGTTGCGATCCGACCAGCTCCGAACCATCGCCAATCTCACGCAGCGTTATGCGCGCAGCACCGCCGATCTCACGGTGCGCCAGAACATTCAGTTGCATTGGGTCACGATCGAGGCGCTTCCGGAAGTGCTGGACGAACTCTGGCGTGTGGGATTGAACACCACCGGGTCATGCGGCGATGTAACCCGCAACATTACCGGGTGTCCCGTGGCGGGGGTGGATGCGGATGAGATCTGCGACGCCTCATCGCTCGCGCTGGAAGCCGATCGAATGCTGGCAGGGAACGCCGAGTTCTACAATCTGCCGCGGAAATTCAAGATTTCCATCACCGGATGCCGCGTCTGGTGCCCTTACCCGGAGATCAACGACGTAGGGCTAACGGCGTTGCAGCGTGTCGTTCAGGGGAAGGCTGAGACTGGCTTTGCCTTACGGGTGGGAGGCGGACTTTCCACCGAGCCCTACCTGGGCGCGCGCTTGAATGCATTCGTGCGCTGGAATCAGGTTTTGCCGGTGATCAGAGGAGTCGCGGAGTTGTTTCGAGATTCTGCGCAGTTGCGCGAGCATCGCGAGCGGGCGCGACTGAAATTTCTTTTCTTGCGGCATGGCTGGACCGTCCAGGACTTCCAGGAAGAACTCGAACGCCGAATCGGATTTCAATTCGACCCCGCCGAGCCGGAACAAGCCCCCGCTGACGTCTACCGCGATCACATCGGCATTCATGCGCAAAAGCAGCCGGGATATTGCTATGTGGGAGCTACGGTTTTGCGCGGCAGAATTACACCCGAACAGATGCACGCCGCGGCCGATCTGGCCGAGCGTTTTGCTGGCGGAGAATTACGCACTACGAACATGCAGAACCTATTGATCGTCAACGTGCCTCGGTTGCAGGCGGACGAGTTGGCCAAGGAGTTGGGTGCGATTGGTCTGCCGGTGAGCGGCTCTCCCTTTTGGCGCGGAGCGGTTGCCTGCAGCGGCACGGAGTTCTGCAAGCTGGCGATTACCGAGACGAAAAGTTTCTCCCGCTGGCTGGTGGAGGAATTGGAAGAGCGCTTGCCCGGGTTCGATCAGCACTTGAAACTGCACGTCACCGGTTGCCCCAACAGTTGCGGACAACACTGGATCGCCGACATCGGAATCGAGGGCAAGAAAATCAAGGTCAACGGGCAAATGGTAGATGCCTATTACTTTTGCCTGGGCGGCGCGCTCGGGCTGCATCAGTCCATTGCGCGGCCCGTGGGATATCGCTGCGCCGCGACTGAAGTACCTGAGGCGATTGAGCGGCTTTTGCGGAGATATCTTGCGGACGGCACAACCGGAGAAAATCTGCGGCACTTCTTTACCCGTCACAGTGACTCCGAGCTGCGGAACTTCCTTGCCGGGGAGTTCGTGGAGGCGGTCCCGCGCGATTTGCCCGAGGGACGCGTGCCCAGTGCAGTCGAAGGCTGAACCCAGTAGGAGAAATAGTGAGCACTTTGTTCCCCATGTTTATGAAACTCGAAGGCAGACGTTGCCTGGTGGTCGGTGCCGGGAAAGTTGGAGAGCCCAAGATTGGCGGCCTCATCGACACCGGCGCACGACTCCACGTGGTTGCTTTGGAAGCGACGGCGCAAGTGCGTGCGTGGGCTGAGGCCGGGAAGATCACGCTCGAGCTGCGGGCTTTTGCCGAGGAAGATCTCGACGGAACATTTATGGCAATAGTAGCGACTGCCTCGCGAGCTCTCAACGCTTCTATCTATCGAGGAGCCCAACGACGTGGCGTGCTGTGCAATGTAGTCGACGATCCGGAGTATTGCGACTTCTATTATCCGGCAGTAGTACGGCGGGGCGATCTGCAGATTGCAATTTCCACGAACGGGCAAAGTCCTTCACTGGCGCAGAGGCTTCGCCAACAACTTGAGCGGCAGTTTGGTCCGGGATATGAGCAATGGGTTAAGGAACTCGGAGAGACGCGAAGGCTGGTGCTGGCGAGCAATCTCGATCTGCAACGCAAGCGCGAATTGTTGCACTCGCTGGCGAGCCGTGAGGCTTTGAACGTGGCCGTGGAAGTGGAGTCGGAGAAAAACGAGTCGGGGAAGAACCACAGGAGGGTAACGGTATGAAGGGCAAGGTGTATTTGGTGGGCGCGGGGCCGGGTGATCCTGAATTGCTTACGGTGAAGGCTTTGCGGCTTTTGCGGACTGCCAGTGTGGTGCTGCACGACGATCTGGTGGCTCCCGAAATTCTTGAACTAACTTCCCCAACCGCCCACGTGCAAAATGTGGGAAAGCGTTGCGGCCGCAAAGCGATCCGTCAGGAGGAGATCAATTTTCTGATGGTGACATGGGCTGGTTCAGGACGACAAGTAGTGCGCCTTAAGAGTGGCGACCCACTGATCTTCGGCAGAGCCGGGGAGGAGATTGAAGCGCTGCGGCGGGCCGGCATCGAATATGAAATTGTTCCGGGAGTGACGTCGGCATTGGGGGCGGCGGCAGCGGCTGGAATTCCGCTGACGCATCGGCAAGCATCATCCACGCTGGTGTTGGCCACCGGCAATCGCGCAACCGGGAACGATGGCGCGGATTGGAGCCAGTTTGCGGCGGCGCAGGCCACGCTGGTTCTTTATATGCCGGGCCAGAACTATGGCGAGATTGCCCGAAAGCTCTTGAACGCAGGATTTGCCGCAGAAACTCCGTGCGCACTTATTTCTCGGGCGACCACTGCCCAGCAGCGCGTCCACCGTACCACGGTTTCGCAGATTTATCGGGCGCCACAGCTAACCTCTCCAACGCTGCTCGTAGTAGGCGAGGTGGTCAGATTTGCCGATCAGGAGTTGGTTCAGAACCTGGCGAGCGGCCCGGAGCTGAGCGCAGAATACGGACCCGCACTCGGGCAAGCTCTGTTGTCGCCGCTAGAAAGTCTGAGTCGGAACGAGGAGCCTTTGGCATGAAGGGAAAGATTGGGGAAATAAAAGTTGCGGCAGAATCGTGGAAACCCGAACGGGTGCTCGAATGGGCCTTCGAAAGTTTCGGAGAGACGGTCGCGATTTCTTCTGCGTTCGGAGCTGAGGGTATGGCTCTGATCGATATCGCTTCGCGAGTGCGCAAGAACTTCCGGTTGTTCACTCTGGATACAGAGTTTCTTTTTGCGGAAACATATAACTTGATGGACCAGGTGGAGCAGAGATATGGCATCACCATCGAGAGGGTCTATCCCCTGACATCGCCGGAGGAGCAGGAGCGATTGCACGGTCCGGCACTCTGGCAACGGAATCCGGATCAATGCTGCAATCTGCGCAAAGTGGAGCCGTTGAGGCGAAAGCTCGGCGAATTGCGGGCGTGGATCACGAGTATCCGGCGCGATCAGACCGCGTCGCGGGCGGGCGCTGGCAAAATTGAGTGGGACGAGAAGTTCGGACTGGTGAAAATCAATCCGATCGCTGACTGGAGTTCCGAGCAGGTCTGGCAATACATTCGCCGGCACGATGTGCCTTACAACGTACTGCACGAACGCAGTTATCCCAGTATCGGTTGCACGCACTGCACGCGAGCGGTGCGGCCCGGAGAAGACCCCAGGGCGGGACGATGGTCAGGATCATCGAAGACCGAGTGCGGACTGCATGTCATCCAGCCGCTAACGAGTCCGCCGGAAGCTGGGGCGTAAGGTGGGAATCTACTTGTGCGCCGGGACATCCGCCTTCTTCAAATAATCGGAAAGCTGCCGCACGACGCTGACAAAAGTTTTCGTAGCGACTGAAAGAGTGCGGTCGCGACGATAGGCGAGTCCGAGTTCACGCCAAAGTTCCACGCCTTCCAATTCAACCAACTTCACCCTGCCCGCCGCTACTTCATCGCGAGCAAACGACGCGCTGATCAGCGAGATGCCAAGGTCGGCGGCGACGAAGCTCTTGATCATCCCGATGCTGGGCAACTCCATCCTGACTTTAAGTTCGGTGTTGTATTCGCGAAAAAGTTTATCCAACAGTCTGCGAGTGTGGCCGGTCTTGGGCAGCAGCAGAGGATGCTTCACGACGTCGCTGATGTGCGCTGATTTCAGCTTAGCCAGGGGATTCTTGGGGCTCACCATCAGCATGAGCCGGTCACGGTAGATGGCCTGAACTTTCAAGCTGGGAGACTGCACAGGCAAACTCAGCACGCCCACATCGAGAGAACCATTCTCCAGTTTCTCGACAATCTTGTAAGTGAAGTTGCGATAGATGCTGATCTGGACGTCGGGATATTTGCGGCAGTACTCCCCGAATACCTCAGGCAGCACATAAAGGCAGGTGGCTTCGTTAGCGCCGACCATGAGCGTGCCGCGCGGTGTGTGGCCATGGTCGGCGACAGCGACGAGGGATTCGTCGCGCAACTTTTTCATCCGGACCGCGTAGTCGTGGAAGACTTGACCGGCCGGAGTGAGCTTGACAGTTTTGCCGGAGCGATCCAGGAGACGATCACCGTACTCCTGCTCCAGTTGACGGATCTGCGCGCTGACGGCTGATTGTGAGCGAAAAACCTTCTCTCCGGCGCGCGAGAAACTGCCCTGCCGGGCGACCTCGAGGAAGGTAATAAGTTGATCGAAATCCATGCGAGATTATAGCGAACTCAACTCCCGTGCGCAGCATTGGTTCGCGTGTCCGACTCGCATGGTCACTGCACGACCGGTCTCTCAGAAGAGAGAAGTTTGTCGCGCCCGTAGCTGCGCGCTTCTGCGGCCGCAAGGCGCGCAAGAATTGGCGCCCAGGTTTCCTCCACCGAGCAGGGAGGCGTCAGAGGCTCAACTCGGAGCAGCGGCAAGGCCGAGTAGGAAAGGAAATCAGCGGCACGGGGACTGCCGGTAAGTTGCACATGCCGGTGAAGAATGCGGCGAAGCCATAGTTCTTCCTGAGGTTCGAGCGCAGCCAATCGCACGGAGTCGCGGTTCATCCCACCCTGATTCATGGGCTCGCTGGGGTCGTTCGATAGCAGATAGGCCAAGCCGCCGGTCATTCCCGCGCCGAGATTTGCACCGGCGGGGCCCATGACGACCACAACTCCGGCGGTCATGTATTCGCAGCCATGGCGGCCCACCCCTTCGACTACGGCAAGAGCGCCGCTGTTACGAACCGCGAATCGCTCTCCCGCGCGGCCGGCGACGAATAACTCGCCTGCGGTAGCGCCGTAGAGCACGGTGTTTCCTGCCAGAACATCTCCGCGTTGTGACGCGTCCTCGTGCGCACTGATAGCGATACTGCCGCCGCACAAACCTTTTCCTACATAATCGTTCGCTTCTCCGATCAGACTGAAATTTGCGCCGGAAATGAGGAACGCGCCAAAGCTCTGTCCCGCTGTGCCGACAAATTCGCAATCAACGCCGGTCATTTCCAGAGTCGAGCCGCCGACGCGGCGCAGGACTTCGCCACTGAAGTGTGCGCCCACGGCTCGATCCTCATTCGTGATTGCAAAATGATAGGGCCGTACGGAAAGCGATTCCAAATCATCCACCACACGATTCAGTTCCGTGTGCAATGCGCCGCTGTCTTCATGCGGGCAGTCAAATTGTGCTGGAGGACCAAGAATGGGCAATAAGAGCGCCGACACACTTTGCTCCGCATCGAGTGACCGCGGACGTAATCGATCGACGGCGCCCAGGATCGAATCGATGGATCCCGAACCCATCATGGCCAGCATCTGGCGGACGTCGGCCGCCAGCGCGCGGAAAAACGTTTCCACCATCTCCGGGTTGCCCGCGAAGCGAGCGCGCAGCGTTTCATCCTGTGTAGCGATCCCGACGGGACAGGTGTTGAGATGACACTGCCGCGCCATGACGCAGCCGATGGCCAGTAAAGCGGCGGTTCCGAAGCCGAATTCTTCCGCGCCCAGCAGCGCCGCGACCACCACGTCGCGGGCAAACTTGAGGCCGCCATCCACCCGTAGTCTCACGCGCGCGCGAAGGCCTGCTCGCACCAGCGCGGTATGAGCGTCCCGCAAACCAATTTCCCAGGGCAGCCCGGTGTTCTTGATAGAAGTAAGGGGCGATGCGCCGGTGCCGCCATCGTGACCGCTGATGGTAATGATGTCAGCGCCAGCCTTGGCTACACCGGTAGCGATGACGCCGACTCCAGAACTGGAAACCAGCTTGACCCCGATGCGCGCGTTGGGATTTACCGCGCGCAGATCGTAAATCAGCTGCGCCAGGTCTTCGATGCTATAGATATCGTGATGCGGCGGCGGAGAAATGAGCGAGGTTCCGGGAATGGCATGCCTCAGCCGCGCGATGTACGGCGTGACCTTCGCGGAGGGCAGTTGGCCGCCTTCGCCGGGCTTCGAACCCTGCGCCATCTTGATCTCGATTTCATCGGCATGCACCAGGTACTCCGCAGTGACGCCAAAGCGCGCGGAGGCAACCTGCTTCACCCGGTTGTTGGCTTCGGGACGATCGTAGTAAATACTTGGATCTTCGCCACCCTCGCCGGTATTGCTGCGTCCGCCGAGCCGGTTCATCGCGATCGCCAGAGTCTGGTGGGCCTCGGGTGAAATTGCGCCCAGCGACATGGCCTGCGTGCTGAAGCGGCTGAGCAGCGAAATCTCACTCTCGACCTCGTCCAAAGATAAAGATAGAGCCTGCGCCGGCCGCAACTCGAGCAAGTCCCGCACCGCGACATTCTTTCGCTCGTCCGACAGCACCGACAAAGCCGCATGATTCTGGGGTGTGGGCGACTTGATGTAGCGATGCATTCGCCTCACCAATTCAGGCGAACTCGCATGTTGCTCGCCGTTCCGGCGGAAACGGTACAGGCCTGCGTCACGGAATTCAGCGGCGGATGAGCCGAAACCTGAGGCGTGACAAGCGACGCAATCCGCCAGGAGATCGTCCAGACTCTTACCGCCGAGGGCATGCCCAGCATCTTCAAAGAACCTGTCGCACACAGCGGGATCGAGGCCGATGGTTTCGAATATCTGGCTGTTGCGGTAGCTGCTGATGGTCGAGATGCCCATGCGCGCCAGCACTTTCCGTAGACCTTTTTCGATCGCAGCGCGGTAGAGGGCAAGGCCGTTGAGGTGGGCGCGGTCAGCCAAACTTATGGCTAGATAAGGATGCACGGCGCTCGCTCCTGCCGCCACCAGCAGAGCGACATGGTGTGTATCGAAGACTTGGCCAGTCTCTACAATCAACGGAACATTCCAGGCGCCCGCATCAGTCATGGCTCGCCACACTGCCGAAACAGCCAGCAGAGCGGGAAGCGCCGCACGCTCGTTGCTCAGAGTGCGATCGCTCAACAGAATTGCTCCAGCGTGAGCCGCCACAGCCGCTGCTGCTTCCGCAGAAATTCTCTCCAACACTTGATGGGCGTGCTTAACCCCTCCTGCGGCCTCGAAAGTAATGTCGATGCAATGTATCGGTGACAACGCATCGGCAATCGTATTCACTTGTCCGGCGTCGAGCAGCGGAGAATTTAGTTTCGCATTCTCGCCCAGGTACACGTCGAGTGACATGACATGACTCTCGCGCAGGGGATCGATGGGAGGGTTGGTGACCTGGGCAAACCTTTGTTTGCAGTAATCCCAAAGAGGACGCGGCAAACTCGACAGGAAGGCTGGCGGAGCATCATCGCCCATGCTCCACAGAGGCTCCTGGCCGTGCTCCACCAGAGGCTGATAGAGCATACGGAATTGGTCCTCCGTCCAGCCGAAGGCGGCCATCAAGCGGTTAGAATCCGGACCAACTGGTGCGGCAGTATTCTCGGTTGGAATAACCGTTGTGGGACGTGAGCTTTGCCGAGGATGTACTAGCCGGGCAGCTTCGTTCGGACGAAAAAAAGTTCCGCTCGCAAGATCGGCGATCAACATCTCTCCAGGCCCGAGCCGTTGCCGTTCTACGATCTGCTTATCGGAGAGATCCGCGATGCCCACTTCCGATCCAACGACGAGCAACCCATCCGATGTCAGCGTATAGCGCAGCGGACGCAAGCCGTTTCGGTCAAGCTTGGCGCCTACCACCTGGCCATCGCTGAAAATCAAAGCGGCTGGGCCATCCCAGGGTTCTTGCGCAGGTGCGCTCTCGGTCAGGAATTGCCGCAACTCGGCGTCGAGATGTTCATCGCATTCCCATGCCGGCGGCACGAGGCGCAACGCAGACTCGGCGACGCAGGAACCACGCCGCACAAAGGCTTCCAGCGCGTTATCAAAACTTGCGGAGTCGCTCATCCCCGGTTGCAGCAGCCTGGCATTTTCGGCGAGCCCAAGCTGGCCTTGCAATATCGACTCGCGCGCGTGGAACCACCGGCGGTTGCTGCTGATGGTGTTGATCTCACCGTTGTGCGCCACGAAGCGAAAGGGCTGTGCCAGCGACCAACTGGGTTGCGTGTTGGTGGAATAGCGCTGATGAAAAATTACAAATGAGCTGGCAAACTCGGGATCGCTCAGGTCGAGATAGAACGGAGCCAACTGCTCCGGAGTAAGCAAGCCTTTGTAGACGATGGTTCGCGCCGAGAGCGAGCAGTAGTAGCCGGAATCGGGATTGCCTTCGAGCTTATGGCGCAGCCGGAAAAGCTGCAACTCAAAGTCGGAGGATCCAATCCTGGAAGGGTCGAAATTCGTGGATCGACCACGTGGCGCTACAAAACATTGCCGGACAACGGGCAGGGAATCGCGCGAGCGCGGCCCGAGGATCGAAGGATTAGTTGGTACCGTGCGCCAGCCAAGAAACGAGAGATTGCATTCTGAAGCAGCCGCGCGGAGTTCATCCACCGCATATGCTTCCCGGCCTGGCTGAAGAAACACCATGCCGACGCCGAATTCCTCAGGTAACCTCATCCCACTCGCGCGAGCGGCCTTGCGGAAAAAAGCTTTAGGAATCTCGATCAGCAAACCAGCGCCATCGCCGCTGCGGCCGTCCGCGTCCACACCTCCGCGATGGGCCAGACGCTTGAGGGCGCTGAGTCCGCGCTGGACCACGGCATGAGAGGCGGGTCCGCCCAGTTGCGCGATGAATCCCACGCCACACGCATCATGATCGCTCGAGAATGTAAGGCGACTCTCCGCCATGTTACTGGTCTAACCGGAAACGCCGCCAAAGTACAATCGTCAATTTTGATCCGACGCATGGATTTTTCTGCACCACATGGGAACTGATTTAGAGTCGCGCTTTTCACCATGCTGTATCGTGAGAGGTCGACAATCTCTTCAGGTAAAATAGCGGCTTCCAACATCAATCCGTGCTGCGATGGTCACTCTTTCTCAAATTCAGTCCGCTCTCGAACGTATTCGAAAATCGATCCACGTATCTCCGTGCACGCGTTCAGAGACGTTCTCCGAACTTACCGGCAACTCCATCTATTTGAAATTGGAGAACCGGCAGCGGACCGGAGCCTATAAAGAACGGGGCGCGCTGAACAAGCTATTGAGCCTTACTGCTGAAGAGCGTTCGCAAGGAGTAATCGCAGCCTCCGCCGGAAACCACGCGCAGGCTGTCGCCTACCATGCTTCGAAGCTTGCCATTCGGGCGAGAATCGTTATGCCGTTGGCCACGCCGTTGATCAAGGTTTCGGCAACCCGCGGATACGGCGGCGACGTTGTGCTGCACGGAGCGAATTACGACGAAGCTTATGAAGAAGCGCTGCGGCTCAGCGCGCAGGATCGTCTCACTTTTGTGCACGCCTTTAATGACGACGCCGTCATCGCGGGGCAGGGAACGCTCGGGCTTGAGTTGCTCGAGCAGCACCCCGATCTTGAGGTGGTGATCGTGCCGATCGGCGGCGGAGGATTGATCGGCGGAATCGGGTGCGCGCTGAAAGAAACCCATCCGCGCATTCAGGTCATCGGAGTGCAACCGGCGCGCCTCCCGTCAGTGAAGGTTGCCCTATCGGAAGGCAAGCCTGTCACGCTGCCTTCCGCGGTAACTATCGCTGATGGGATTGCTGTCCGGCGTGCGGGCGAGCGAACTCTGCCACTGATTCAGAAATATGTGGACGACATTGTCACGGTCGAGGAAGAAGAGATTGCGAACGCGGTGCTGCTGCTATTGGAAAGAGAAAAGATCCTCGCCGAAGGGGCGGGAGCAGCGGCGCTGGCGGCACTGGTCAATCGTCGCATCCCAACCATTAACGATCATGCGGCAAAGAAGATCGTGGTCGTGGTGAGTGGCGGCAACATCGATGTAACCTTACTGGCGCGCATCATCGAACGCGGACTGGTTAAAGATGGGCGACTGGTGCGGCTGCGTGTGCATCTACCCGATTATCCCGGAGCCTTGCACAGACTCACCGGAATTCTTGCTCAACACCGGGCCAATATCGTCGAAACTTCCTATGACCGTGCCTACCACAATGTCAATCTCGGCGATACCGCCATCGACATCACTATGGAGACTCGCGGTCCTGACCACATCGCGGAACTGATTTCGGCCCTCGGCGCAAACGGCTACACTCACGAAAGAATTCTGTAACTGAGCGTGTGAGCACTGCCGCCCTTCGATATCCCTCAGGAAGGGGTCTCGCCGGCCACTATGAAACTGTTGCTTGTAGACCTGGGAGGCGTATCCTTTCATGGGCTGGGACTGAAAGCGCCTCATCCCATGCAGGACTAACTACCAGCGCCCTTAGGAGGTAGGACTATGACTTCTGGCACTCTGACCTCGCCTGGAATTAAAGCTCCCGGCGACTACATTGAAGATGTGATGATTTCCGTGAAGGCGAAGAACTCCGCCGAGCCTGAGTTTCACCAGGCAGTGCGCGAGGTATTCGATTCTTTGCGACTAGTTTTGGCCAAGCATCCCGAGTATCAATCCAACCGGATTCTTGACCGGATCGTTGAGCCGGAGCGCGTTCTGATGTTCCGCGTGCCGTGGGTCGATGACCAGGGCGGGGTGCAGGTGAATCGCGGTTTCCGCATTGAGATGAACAGCGCGATTGGCCCTTACAAGGGCGGGCTGCGCTTCCATCCTTCGGTGAATCTCGGCATTCTAAAATTCCTGGCATTCGAACAGGTCTTCAAGAATTCGCTCACCACGCTACCCATGGGTGGCGGCAAGGGCGGCTCGGATTTCGATCCAAAAGGGAAGAGCGACAACGAAGTGATGCGGTTCTGCCAGAGCTTCATGACGGAGCTGCAACGCCACATTGGCCCCAATACTGACGTCCCCGCCGGCGACATCGGCGTGGGCGGACGCGAAATTGGCTATCTCTTCGGCCAGTACAAGCGCCTGCGCAACGAATTTACCGGCGTGCTCACGGGCAAAGGCCTGAACTGGGGCGGTTCGTTAATTCGCCCGGAGGCCACTGGTTACGGTTGCGTTTATTTCGCCGAGGAAATGCTGAAGAGCCGCAAAGACAAACTGGAAGGGAAGGTTTGTCTCGTCTCGGGCAGCGGTAATGTCTCCCAGTACACCATCGAGAAGTTACTCGATCTCGGCGCGAAGCCGGTGACCGTGTCGGATTCAAACGGTGTCATCTACGATCCGGACGGCATCGATCGCGAAAAGCTGGCTTACGTGTTGGAGTTGAAGAATGTAAAGCGTGGGCGCATTCGCGACTATGCGGACCACCATAAGAAGGCGATCTTCATGCCGACGGACGTGAAGCTAGAGCACAACCCGCTGTGGAATATCAAAGCGGATTGCGCCTTCCCCAGCGCCACGCAAAATGAAATCACCGCGAAGGATGCGACGAACCTAATTAAGAATGGTATCAAGCTGGTGGCCGAAGGCGCCAACATGCCCAGCACGCTGGAAGCCACCAAGCTGTTCCTGGATGCCAAGATTCTCTATGGTCCGGCAAAGGCGGCGAATGCCGGCGGCGTTGCCACTTCAGGTCTGGAAATGTCGCAGAACAGTGCGCGCATTTCCTGGACCCGCGAGGAGGTGGATGACAAATTGCACAAAATCATGATATCCATCCACGGCAACTGCTATGAAACGGCCGAGAAATATGGCACGCCCGGCAACCTGGTAAACGGCGCAAACATCGCCGGCTTCATGAAGGTAGCCGATGCGATGCTCGACCAGGGCTTGGTGTAGTAGTTAGCAAGAACCATAGGGATGGCCGCCCTCGGCTGTCCGGCCGGGCGAAGCCCGGCAGTTGTATGCAGCATCGTAAGAGCGGTTGCCCCACCCTTTTTCCCTGCGCTTCTTGCAGGGACAGGGTGGGGTTTTTGACTCTGGCTCAAGCTTAACTTTGCCGACTGTACCATATATGGTACAATATCTCAATGACGGGAAAACCGAGCCTCCCACTGCTGCATGGTTTCATCAAGAAGACTCAGAAAACGGCGCATGATGACCTGGCATTGGCGAGAAGCAACAAGAGCAAGCATCAAAGGGGACTGGAATGAGCGTAAAGAAGAATCGCAAGCGGTTTGACCATAGCGGATCGAGCTTCGACAGTTTCCTGGAAGAAGGAGGCATCCGCGAAGAAGTCGAGGCCGTTGCTATTAAGCGAGTATTAGCTTGGCAACTGGAACAAGAGATGAAGCGGCAGCAGAAGACCAAACAGGCCATGGCAAAACAACTCCGCACCAGTCGATCACAATTGGATCGCCTCCTCGATCCCCGAAATGCTTCGGTGACGCTCGATACGATGAGTCGCGCGGCGAGGGCGCTTGGAAAGCGCTTGATCGTACGCGTAGCGGATGTGAAGCCGAAGACGGCATAGGGCCGGCCTATCAAGTGCGATAGGCCAACAGTTTATTTTATTAAGGGAGCGGAGCGACTTGCTGAGTGGCTGGTTCCTCGACGTTATCGTTGAATACCTGTACAGGGTAATCGTCCGCGTAATCAGAACTCGTGGTATCGCTCACTGGCGCACGGTAGAGGCGACTGTTAACGGATCTGCTTGCCCATCCGCGACCTACGGCTGTCACGTTGCCGAGGTGTGTTACGAATTCCGGTTGGACGGCGAGCCATATACGGGAATCGATGAAAAGCCATTCATCTTCCACGATTCCTGCGAGAGCTATGCTGAGCGGTTTTCGCCGGGGGTCGAGATTGTGATCCGTCTGAAACCTGGAGATCCTTCCGTTTCGTACGTTCGTGAGGTCGACCAAGGCCTAACCACATGACCGCCCACCCCATCGCCGAGCCCTTCCTCGACGCCGAAGCCCGCCTCGAAGGCTTCGACAACCTGATGCCATTCAAGGTGCAGAACATCCTTCTGGTCTCCAGCCTCTACGACTCTTTCATCCTCCGCGAAGACGGCCGCCTCAACGAGTTGTTGATCGACGAATCGCTCGAACTGAACCTGCAGCAGATTCCCGGCATCACGCATGTTTCCAGCTGCGCCGAAGCGCTGGAATTAGCACGTTCCCAGCCGCGCTTCAATCTGATTGTCACCAACCTCGCGGTGGGTGATATGACCGCCGCGCACTTGGCGCGTGAGGTGAAGAATGCGGGCCTGGATGTCCCCGTCGTCGTGCTGGCCTATGACTACCGTGAAGTGAAGAACTTTATCAGCCGGAATCCGGTCACCGACATCGAACGGATTTTCCTATGGCAGGGGAACGCGCGCATTCTGATTGCCATCGTCAAGTACATCGAAGACAAGCGTAACGTCCTGCACGACACGCGCGCCATGGGAGTGCCCGTCCTGCTGGTGGTGGAAGACAACATTCGTTACTACTCGTCGTTTCTGCCAGTGATTTACACCGAGCTGATCAAGCAGTCGCGCCGGGTCATTCAGGAAGGCATCAATGTAGCTCACAAGCTGGTGCGAATGCAGGCCCGCCCGAAAATCCTGCTGAGTTCAAACTTCGAAGACGCAGCCCAGTTGGTGGAGCAGTATCGCGACTACCTGTTTGGGCTGGTGTCGGATGTGGAGTTTCCCTGGGAGGGCAAGCTTAGTCCGGAGGCGGGTTTCGAGCTGGCGCGATTGATGAAAGTTCTGGTCGCGGATGTTCCGGTCGTGCTGCAGACCAGCCGGACGGAGTTTCGTCCGCGGGCGCTGGCGGCGGGATATTCGTTTCTCCGGAAACGTTCGCCGACTCTGCTGAAAGACCTGCGCCGGATTCTTACCGAGCAATTTGGTTTTGGCGACTTCGTTTTTCGTCTGCCCGATCTGAAGGAAGTAGGCCGCGCCAAAGATTTGAATCAACTCGAAGAACAGTTGCAGATCGTTCCGGCAGAAAGCCTCACCTATCACGCGCAGAGCAACCACTTTTCCCACTGGCTGATGGCGCGAACCGAGTTTGCTCTGGCCGCTAAGTTGCGGCCGCGCAAGGTTTCCGACTTTAGCGGTCCCGAACACTTGCGCAGCGATCTGATCGAATCCATCAACGACTACCGGCGCGAGCAAAGCGAGCTACTAATTGGTGACTTTAACGCCGACACATTCAAGCCTTCGGAATCGGGTTTTCTGCGCATCGGCGCGGGATCGCTGGGAGGCAAGGCGCGCGGGTTGGCTTTCGTTCGTCATCTCTTGCGCAAGAATCGCATCACGCGGCGCTTTCCCGGCATTCGCATCGCGGTGCCGCCCGCGCTGGTCTTGGCGACGGATGCATTTGATCAGTTCATGACTGAGAACAATCTGCTCGATTTCGCGTTGCAA
>Ga0307478_10001512_pt1 | contig 19939 bp, 15 predicted proteins | sample atmos_gasesECM4C_2_FD_203713 | JGI IMG/M metagenome (GOLD analysis project Ga0307478, IMG submission 203713) | Hardwood forest soil microbial communities from Morgan-Monroe State Forest, Indiana, United States - atmos_gasesECM4C_05 | ecosystem: Environmental > Terrestrial > Soil > Temperate... | reverse complement strand
AGTTGCAAGCGGTTGGAGAGTTCCTCTTTGTTTTCCGTCCACCGGAAAGGAGGGTCACCCTTGACCGGCCCCCAGACCAAACGTCCGGAGTGCCGCCAGTTATCCAGCAGAATGCCCTGGTCAAAGGGCTGCCCCCGGGCGGTGACCGCGATGACGTTGTGCTCGTCGAATTCTCCCGGAGCACATTCGGCCCAATGTAACTCGAGCGTTCGCAGCTTCAGCGCATCCAACCGAAGTAAGAGCTCGTTGGCGTATTGATAACAGTGTCCGGCTTTTCTTGCTCCGATGTGGAAAAGAAAACTTTGCACGGTCGCCGGCCACACCATCCGCCACTCGGCGGCGAGCTGCCGGCCCGTGGTGTAGGCGGTAAAGGCGACGCGCCGGGCTTCGTCAGGACTAACACTGGGGGAGAGTTGAAGAAGGCCCGCCGTCAAAGCCGGGTCGCTCTCCGAAGTAGCTTGGACCGCGTCACCCCGAAAAAAACTTGCGTTAGTTGAAGGCGCGCAGACGGCGAGCGCCATCGCGGTGGCGCTGGCGACTATGGCAGTGTTGGAGCGGAGACGGGAAAGCATCACACCCTTTGTTTAGCACTCACGGCAGCAAGGTCACGTTCGTGATGGTGTGGACTTCGTCGCTGTGGCCGAGGCCGGCGCCGGAGCTTTCTTTGGTGACAGAGGTCGCCACTAATCGGCCCGCGGCGCGCTGGAACTCGCGGGTCTCGTGCTCGTGCAGTTTGTAGCCGATGAGGAATTTGCTGAACTTCGCGTCGATATTGCGATCCATGGCGATGGGAATGCCGTCGCCATCGAGCCAGAGTTTTTCGATCGCTTCTGAGCTTTTCAGCGCTTTGCGCCCTTCTTCGTCCAGTGCGAGATCGATGCGAATGACCAGGAGCCGGGCTGGTTTTCCTTTGTACTTGTCGGATTTGTCTTCGAGGAGGACCGCGCGCTCCAGGCCGCGGCGCAACGGGTCGGCGGCATCGAGGAGGTTGAGGGCCTGGCCCGCCTCGAGCGCTTTCAACATCGCGATATCGGATTTCGGCGCGTCGGGGTTGGCGATCTCGGCCCAGGCTGCTTTACGCGATTGTTTTATCTGGTCGGGCGACCAGATCATTTTCAATCCGTCGGCGCCGCTCTCGACGATCACGGACGAAATTCCTTCGGACTCCTTTTGTTTGTTGCTCTCGCCACCGGAATGCCGGGTCTTGATTTCCGCCCGCGCGCGAAGCGGCTGATCGCTCTGGAGTTTTTGCAACGTGGCGCGCACGTCGGTGAGGCCGTCGGCGAAGAGGAGGGTGGGGGCGAAGAGGAGCGGAAGAAGGAATTTCATGAGAAGGGAAACGTTCAACGTCCAACGTCCAACGTCCAACGCCGAATGGAAGAGAAGGCTGAGGGCGGCGAGAAGTCGAAGACCCGAATAAACGGTCAGGCGGCGGTCTCTGACCGCGGGTCACCAGTACGATTTCTCTACGATTGTTTTGCGCCAGAGCGAGGTTGGCCTCGTTCCGTTGGATAGTTGTGATGGGACTTTCGGTCGCGTTATTGGCAATACTTTCCCTTCTCTTACTTCGTCATTGCATTTCCGCAGCCAGTTCAATATGGCGGATCCTTCGGGCGCCACCGCTTCAGCAAGAGCGTGTTCGACCAATTGTTTCCCGGCGGTTACGACCACTCTTTTTCCTCTTAGACCTAAGAACATACGTCAACTCCCCCTTTTTTGCGTTATCGGTTGAAGTGCGGGCAAAAGGTCGAGACGAGATCGTATCCGAATTTCGCCGCCCCGAACCCTCATGACAAAAGGAGTTATGCCGTGGCCGACCCGGTGAACAACGACGCTGCATGCAGGAGGCTCTAATGTCTCTTTTGGAGTGACCGCTTCCTCAGTGCTCCAGACGCATTTGGCGGACGGACCTGGCAGGTAAAGCGCAGAGGGAAACACAATGTGATCATCTATGGTTGTAGTTTGATTGTGAGCCATCGATGCCATTGCCTTTCATTTATCCCTACCTTTTACCGAGCTGAATATTCCCTCCGCGTAATGGTGTACCTCGGGATCGCTAACTGCCAAAGTGGGCGTCGGACGTTGGCAGGGCGCGTAGATTTAAGAGCCACGCGAGCCGGAAAATTCTAAAGACAGTTAGTTCCAATTCTCAAAGATCGAATCGACGACAATCGATTAGTGTCACACCTAGGAGCTCTCTAAGCTTTAGGTCGGGGGAGTCAACACAAGGGAGTAACCAAGAGCCTATCTCGTAAGCCCGCGCAGCGAAGCAAGGGTTATAAGTCAACCTCTTCATTTGCCCGAAAAACCTTTGTTATCCCGGAGAAACTTGAGAGCCAGACTGGATCCGGCCTCGCCGCGGCGGATCTTGATCAACAGGCGGGCTAATTCAGCTCGCCGGCGCTGAACGACCAGATCGGACCCATCGACCGGTTCCTGCCCCGCGGATCCAACCGAACGCAGTTGATCTTGACCACTCTCATTCTTTTCGGAGTTCATAGATTGCCCTTTGTCAGTTGTGCGCCAAGCGTGTTGACGTCGTCGGCTCCCAGGTATCCAAATGGAGAGTCGTCTGCTGAGCTTCCTTGATAGTGACGAGCGAACGAATGTATCCACGTGTTTTCGACCGAGCTTGGATGGCATACGTTCCAGCCGGCAACGCCACTGCCTCGGGGATTTCATCACCCGGAAAACGCCGGTTCTTAACGTTTTTAACGAACTTTCCGTCGATTGTATAGATAGCGTAGGAGCTGTGTGGAAAGTACAGTGCAGCGCCATCGTTGAATTCGTCGGTTGCGGAATAAACCCTGAGATATCCTTGTGACGACTTAGTTCGATAATCCCAATTGCCGGGTCTTACTGGGTCGAATGATAGCGGATCCCGGCCTCCCGCTTGTGCGACTGTTGAACCGCCAAAGCAGCAGGCTAATGACGCAATCAGAAGAGTTGCTTTCAAAGCGGACCTGTAGAGTGGTGATGTCATATCGTTGATACGATGCTAGTAGCCAGAGGAACTGGTCGATTGATTTAGCGATTTCGCGGGAGCTGGCGGATTAGGAAGCGAGGGCGTCGACGAGTCGGGCAGGAATTCTCCCTGCTCGTTTGCATAGGCAATAATAGATGGATCATTGAACGCGTCGTTGAAAGCGTTCATCGTTCTGCTTATGAACGGTGCCATCGCGCTTGAGCCGGCCAACAGGCAAACCGCGGTGGCGGCAACTGTCACTGCAATAGTGTTTTTGTAGGTCATAATAACAGTCGGTAGGTTTTTATGCATTGTTCCCTGTCACTAATCTAAACCAAGTTTAGTTTCGTTTTATTCCGCTCTCGTGGCGAAAAACGACTAAAGGTTAAGGATTTGAGCTGGTCGGGCGAGCAGCAGAAGGAAACGACGCAGTACCTGTTACTTCTCTGAGTACATTCCACAGACTTTTTCGGCGGTCATAGACCGCCGCTACAGGAAAGACAGAAAAGTGGTCAGAGGCGGGCGTAATCGCATCTGGGTTTGGCTTGTGCAAAGATGGCCTCATGAACAGCAACGATCCGATTGATGCGGCGCAGACGATGGCGCGGCTGATGAAACTGAACCGGCGATTGGTTTACCTGGTGTGTATCGTCTCGTGTGTGGCGCTGGCGAGTGCGGCTCTTCTTTTGCTCGACCGCCGAAAGGAGGCGCAAGCCGGCGACGAACTACGCGTGCGCGAGATCACGGTGGTGGACGAGTGGCGGGCCCGTGTTGTCAATGCGGTCAGAGGTCTGAGGTCGGAGGTCGGAGAGGACTATCGCTAGACCGGCAGGCAGAATCGGGGAGCGGCGGCGAATTTTCTTGGAAAAATCTTGCCTTGAGCAAAGATGCTGGCGCGGCCCCGCAACATCCTAACTAAAATATGATGACTGACCTTCGCTTTGCGATGAGGCAGTTGCGGAAATCGCCGGGGTTCACGCTACTTGCCGTAATCACTCTCACGCTCGGGATCGGGCTCAACACCGCGATCTTTAGTTTGATCAACGAGTTGTTTCTACGTGGCTTGCCGTTTCAAGAGCCGGAGCGGATCGTTCATATCTACGGCGAATCACGCGAGCGCGAGCTGAATCAGCTTCCGTATTCGATTCCGCGCTTCTGGCATTATCGCGACGGCCAAACGGTTTTTTCCGCAATGGCGGCCGACAACGGCTCTGCCGTTACTCTCACCGGATTAGGCGAGGCCGTACAGGTGTTCGCTCAAGCGGTCACCGCAAATTACTTTGATGTCCTCGGGGTCCGGCCCATTCGTGGTCGCGTGTTCCTGCCCCAAGAGGAAATGAATGCAGACGTGGTGATGATCAGCGAAAACTTTTGGCGGCAACGATTAGGCAGCGATCCGGCGGTGCTCGGCCGCAGCATCACGTTGAACGATGTTCCGCACACGATCGTGGGTGTGTTACCGAACATGACCGCCGCCTGGGTCGCGCCGGATCTCGAAGTTTTCATCGCCAAACCATTCGATCTGCCCGGCACGCCACGCGAACGACTGATGCGCGGCATCGGATTTCTTCGTGCAATCGCGCGACTGAAGCCGGGTGTTACTCTGGAGCAGGCGAAGGCAGCAATGCCTGCGTTGGAGAAAAGTTATCGCGAACAAAATCCTTCGAACGACGATACCAGCTGGGCGACTGCGCTCGTGCCGGTCCCGGAAGATGTGAGCGGAAATCTGCGTCCGGCTTTCCGAATCTTGCTGGCGGCGGTCTGTTTTGTTCTTCTCATAGCCTGCAGCAATGTGGCGAACCTGCTCCTGGTTCGCTTCAGCGGACGTCGTCGTGAGATCGCGCTGCGAATTGCGCTCGGAGCAGCGCGCCGGAACGTGGTGCGATTATTCATTTTCGAAAGCGTGCTCATTAGTCTGCTGGGCGGAGCGCTCGGTGCCCTCATTGCCTGGAAGCTCATCCCGCTGCTTCCGCGCCTCGCCGCGAACCAGCTTCCGCTCGACGCCACGATTCATCTCAGCTTGCCCGTGCTCGTTTTCACACTTGTGCTTTCCCTGTTGACCGGCGTCGCCATGGGTTTGTATCCCGCCTGGCAGAGTTCGCGCGCCGATCTGGTTGACGGATTGAAAGAAGGCGGGCGCGGAACAAGCGCCAGCGTGCGGCAACAACGGTTCCGCAAAATTCTAGTCGGCGCGCAAGTCGCTCTCTCCGTCACCCTCCTGGCGGGCGCGGTGTTGCTCATCACGAGCTTCGTGAAGTTGAGCCAGCAGAATAATGGTTTTCGCGCTGAGAATCTCTGGACGGGCGTGCTGCGCTTGCCGGCCGCGCATTATCCGGACGGCGAAGCGCGATCGCGTTTTGGTGAACGATTGCTCGAGCAGATCCGAAATCTTCCGGGCGTCGAAAGCGCGGCGATTGCCGACAACGTGCCGCTCGAAGGCGGTTCGCGGACGTATTACGCGCGACCAGACGAGAACCCGCCGCCGGTCAATCAGCGTCCGATTGCACCGAGTCGTTGGATTTCGCCGGGATATTTTCGGACGCTCGGCATCCAGCTCATTTCCGGTCGAGACATTGATGAACATGATCGCGTCGATCGGCCCAATGTCATGTTGATCAGCCAGGCGGGAGCGAAAAAGATTTTCCCGAATGAAAATCCGATCGGGCGGCGGCTTCTGCTCGGTGGCCAGCAGGATCTGTTCGAGATTATCGGTGTGGTTGGAGATGTGCGCTCAACGCAAGTGACGCAGACAACCGATGCGGAGTTTTACCGGCCATGGTTGCAGAACCCGGAACCGCGTTTTCGTCTGGCCATTCGCGGACAGTCCACGCCGGATGAAATCATGCGCATGGCGCGAACCGCGCTGGCCAAGCTCGACAGCGGACTGCCGATCTTCAACACCGCGACAATGAGCGAACTCGTCGTGCAAGCGATTGGGCAACAGCGTCTGATGATGAGCCTGCTCGCCGTCTTCGCCGGCACTGCACTTCTGCTCGCGACCGTCGGCATTTACGGTGCGGTCGCTTATACCGTGGAGCAACGGACCGGCGAAATCGGCGTGCGGATGGCGCTCGGCGCGCAAACGAAAGACATTTTGCGGTTGGTGGTGAATCAGGGAATGCGGCCGGTGGTGTTTGGATTGGTCGTCGGATTGGCAGCCGCCCTCGCGCTTGGCCGGTTGATCGCAGCGCAGCTCTATCAGGTCTCGGCGCACAGCCCGCTGTTGTTGACGGGAACCGCCGCAATCCTCGCCCTCGCCGCGATTCTGGCGTGTCTTCTCCCGGCCCGGCGCGCGACCCAATTGAATCCGGTCGAAGCGCTGCGAGCGGAGTAGTCGTAGCAGGTATGCGCGACACGGACGAGGCAGACGAAAGCGAAACGCGGCGGCGTTCATTTATTGAATCCAATCGCCTTGATTGGCACATCTCAATTCTGCGGCATCTTGTCCAGTTAACCCACCACGCCTATGATGACTGACCTTCGTTTTGCGCTGCGGCAGTTGCGGAAATCGCCGGGGTTCACGCTCCTGGCAGTGATCACCCTCACGCTCGGGATCGGGCTGAACACGGCGATCTTTTCGTTGATCAACGATCTCTTCCTCAAAGGCCTGCCCTTTAGAGAACCGGCGCAAGTGCTCCATGTCTTCTCGCATTTCAGGGAGCAGACTGTCGATTTCCCGCTTTCTGCGCCGCGCTTCATGCATTTCAGGGATGGACAACAGGTCTTCGATGGGTTCGCGGGAGAGAACGGACTGGCCGTGACGGTGACCGGACTGGGCGATCCGTTTCAGGTCCCGGTTTTCAAGACGACCGCGAATTATTTCGATGTGCTTGGTCTGCGCGCGACCCAGGGCCGCACGTTTCGGCCGGAGGAAGAGGAAGGCGCCGATGTCGCGGTGATCACGCAACGCTTTTGGAAAGCGCGGCTGGGGAGCGATCCAAACGTGATTGGCCGCGCGCTGACGCTCGATGGCACGCCGCACACAATCATCGGCGTGATCCCGACGCTGCCCGTCTCGTGGACCGGACCCAACGCGGATATCTGGACAACGAAGCCGTTCATCATTCCGGGATTTTCACATGAGCGAATGATGCGCGGCACCGCCTTTCTGCGCGCGGTGGGCCGATTGAAACCGAACATCACGGTGGAACAGGCGCGCGCCGCGCTCCAGGTGCTGACTGACAGTTATCGCTCGCAATATCCGGAAAAGATCGATGCGCGATCCGGGACAGTCGTGAAGACGCTGCCCGAAGATGTGACGGAAAATCTCCGGCCAGGCTTCGCCACGCTCGTGGCGGCGGTGACATTCGTCCTGCTCATCGCGTGCAGTAACGTCGCAAACCTCCTCCTCGTCCGGTTCAGCGGGCGGCGCCGCGAGATTTCGCTGCGGATGGCGCTGGGCGCGTCGCGCGCGAGCGTGCTTCGGCTTTTCGTGTTCGAAAGCGTGCTCATCAGTTTGCTCGCGGGAATTCTCGGAGCGGTCATCGCCTGGCAGTTGGTCCCGCTCATCCCGAAACTGGCGGCGAATTTCCTTCCGATTGAAGCGGGAGCCGCGACGGCGATTTCGTTTTCGGTCCTGATCTTTACGATCGCGCTGTCGCTTCTGACCGGGCTGATCATGGGTTTGTATCCCGCATGGCAAAGCTCGCGCGCGGACATGGTAGATGCGCTGAAGGAAGGTGGCCGCGGCACCGCGGGCAGCGTGAGGCAGCAACGTCTCCGCAAAATACTTGTCGGCGCACAGGTCGCGCTCTCGGTCACGTTGCTGGCAGGCGCATCGCTGCTCATCGCAAGCTTCGTGGCGCTCAGTCATCAGGATCCGGGATTCAAGCCGGATAATCTTTGGATCGGCCTGACAGTGATGCCGCAGGGGCAATATCCCGACGTCGCTTCGCGCAGTCGCTTTGCCGACCAGATGACGAATGCGCTCCGCGCCACGCCTGGTATGCAGGAGGTCGCGGTCAGCGGTAGTTTCCCACTCTTCGGTGGCGCAGGCGCGACGCTTTATGCCCGCGCCGAGGGCAACGTGCCGCCCGTATCCGAGCGCCAGGGCGCGCCCTCGAACGACATCATGCCGGGCTGGATTCGGACTCTCGGCATTCCGCTCATCGCCGGCCGCGATTTCAACGAGCAGGATATTGCCAATCATCCTAACGTCATCCTCATCAGCGCGAAGGGCGCGAAGACGGTTTTCGGCAATGAAAATCCGGTCGGCAAGACGTTGCTCATCACGAGCGGCAGCGTGCCGGTGGAGATCGTCGGCGTCGTCGGCGATGTCCGCTCCGTCCGGCTCGACCAGCAAAACGACATGGAATTCTATCGACCGTTTGCGCAGGAGAATTTTCCATTCCTCACCATCACGGTGAAAAGTCCCTTGCCGCCGGACAGCGTGACAAAATCCGTACAGGCGGCCTTGAAAACGATCGATCCCGGTCTCGCGCTTATTCTGCCGCAACCGGTGACGGCGATCATGAGCCAGGCCCTCGAACAGGCGAAGCTGATGATGACGTTGCTCGGTGTGTTCGCGGGCGTGGCACTCTTGCTGGCGACGGTGGGGATTTACGGCGCGGTGGCCTACACGGTGGAACAACGGACGGGTGAGATCGGGGTGCGGATGGCGCTTGGCGCTCAGACTGCGGACGTGCTGCGCCTCGTCGTGAAGCAGGGAATGATGCCGGTCGTTTTCGGATTGGTGGCCGGTCTGGGGGTGGCGCTGGCGCTGGGGCGTTTAATCGCCGCGCAGCTGTATCAAGTCTCCGCGCATAATCCGGTGTTGTTGGGAGTGACCGCAGCGGTGCTGGCATTGGCGGCGCTGGTGGCGTGTCTCTTTCCGGCGCGGCGGGCGAGTTTGCTCAATCCGGTCGAAGCGTTGCGGGTGGAGTGATCCGCGTGCGCGGAAGCACCAAAGAAACCCCAAGCTCCAAATCCCAAAGGCGTCGGCGCGTTGGTTTGCTGCTTGGTTATTGGAGCTTCTGTGGGCTCGTTGCAACTCGCGTTCGTTTGCGTTTCGAAGCGGGTCCCCGGGCCGGAAGACGACGCTGAGCTTGCATCGTTTTTCTGGAACGAAAAAGCAGTCGCTGGCCGTCCTGAAAGAAAAATTCGGGCAGCGCAACTCCGCCAGGAGAAATGGTTACTTCATGGAGCACGTTTGGCGTCTCCCGGCCGGGCCGACAGGAAAATCCTTCGATCTCATCGGTGACGGTCAGCGCCTTGCGGAGGTAATCTCGCAGTTCAAGCGCGGATTTGAATTCGTGTTCGTAATTGAACGCACAGGAACACCCCTCGTGTGAACCGACGTAGTAAATGTGGGGATAGGGCAAGAGCTTGCGCACGTCGCGCATACTTTCGGGCAAAGGGACGACGTGAAACGCCGGCTTTGTTGGGTTCAAGGGCACGACCGGCAGCGGCTTGGACGCCGCGATATAAAGTGCGAGACACATCAAATTCCCCTCTGAATTCCGCCAGGAGCGGAGGATCAAACCCAACGTAAAAAACAGCAATTTATGCGCCGGGCCTTGTAATTTCTGGAATTCTAAATTCTTGGGACGGCTAGCACGATGGAAGAGTGCCCGCCGCTCGCAGATGGGCGACCACTTCGATCTCGGCGGTCTGCGGGAACATGTCGAAGGGTGTGATCGAGCTGACGGCGAAATGTTTTTGTAGCTCCGCGAGATCGCGCCCGAGCGTGGGCGGGTTGCAGGAGACGTAGATCATGGTGCGCGGCGGCGAATCGAGAATGGCATGGCGCATTTCGGCGGACAGGCCGGTAGCCGGCGGATCGACGATCAAGCCTGTTGAGGCGAGATCGAGGGTAGGGGCGATTGACCCCAATCGCCCACGGGCGGTTCGGTGAACCGCCCCTACCAGAAGGCGGCCCAATTCCGTTGTGATGTCGCCGGCGATGTAAGTCTCGTTAGGCCGCGCGTCCTTTCGCGCGGCATCGATCGCGAAGCGGTCCCAATCGATTCCGATGACGCGCTCGAATTTATCCGCGAGTCGTTTGGTGAAAAATCCGGCGCCGCAGAAGGCGTCGATCAGGAGTTTCTCTTCGCCGGTAAAAATCCCTGCGATGTGCTCGGCCATGGCAATGGCGACGGCGTCGTTGGTTTGGGCGAAGACGCGCGGGCCGGAATGGGCGCGCAACGAGTAATGGCCATCGCGCGGCCGCGTGGCGCGCAACTCGGCGAGCGCCTTGTTCACCTCGGGCATCGCGATCGGACACTCCGTGATATCCATCAGCTCATGAACATCGCGCCGGTAAAAGCCGACGACGTCATCCTGCGCGTGAACGGTGATGCGGTTGCGATAGGCGTAAGACAAAGGCGAGGGAACGATCGGTCGCATCGGCGGATCGGCGAGACGCGCGATGCGCCGCATCGCCTGTTCGACTTGTCGCGCTTTGAGCGTCAACTGATGCGCGTAGCTGATGTGCTGGTAACTGCACCCGCCGCAGCGTCCGAAGTACGGACACTCCGGCTGCGCACGTTCCGGCGAAGGTTCCAGGACCTCGATTAATTCCGCGTCGGCGAACTGCTTTTTCTCGCGCACGATCCGCGCCGTGACGCGCTCGCCATCGATGGCGAATGGAACAAAGACGGCCTTGCCGGCATCGCGCGCCACGCCTTTGCCGCCGAAAGCGACGTCGTCGATCTTGAGTTCCACGGTGCGCATCATCGACTGTAGCCGTCGCCCTGTGGGCGACGCAATTGCGGCGACGATTCCTCTCACGCTTCGCACAGCGAAGCGGCTACAGAAGAAGCTAGCCCACCATCACGCGGGCGATGGCGGCTTCAAGTTTCTCGAGCTTCACCGGTTTAACCAAATGCTCGGAGAAGCCGGCCTCGAGACTCTTGCTGATATCGGCGTCCATCCCGAAGCCGCTGATGGCGATCCCGCGAATGGGTCGCTGAGTGCGCAGGTAGCGGAGAAGATCCATCCCGTTGCCATCGGGCAGACCGACATCGCTGATGAGGAGATCGAACGAAGCGCCGGCCGCGATTTCGAGGGCCGAGCGCATCCCAGGGGCCGCGACCACGCTGTGACCGCGCAGCGTGAGCAATCGTTCCAGAGCGGCGCAGGTGTCCGGATGATCGTCGACGAGCAGAATGCGAAGACCCGCCGGCGGCGGCTGGATCTCGAGGGGACGCGGTTCGGTGGAGGCTTCGTCGAGCTTCGCCGTTTTCATCGTGAGCAAAAACGTAGCGCCGCGGCCAGTGCCCTCGCTCTTGGCAATGAGCGACGCACCGTGGGCTTGCGCGAGCGATTTGGAAATGGTCAGACCAAGCCCAAGTCCGCCGAAGCGACGTTGAAACGAGCGCTCGCCTTGCTCGAACGGATTGAAAATCCGCTCCATGACGTCGGGCTCGATGCCGATGCCGGTGTCGCTGACCGCGAGAGTGAGAATGTGCGGCAAATGATTCTCCGACGAAATGGTGATGGCGCCGTTTTCACCGGTGAACTTGATCGCGTTCTTGAATAAGTTCCAAATGACCTGTTGGAACTTTGCGGGATCGGCCATGACGCGGAAATCGGTGGCGTGAAAAACGAGTCGCACCTGAATTTTTTTCCCATGCGCTTCCGAGGCGCACATCTCGACGACGTTGCGGACGGCCTGATGCGCATCCAGGGGCCGGAAATCCAAATTGAGTTTGTCCTTGCTGATGCGGGTGAGGTCGAGCAGGTCGTCGATGAGCTGGCTTTCTAGTTCGATGTTTCGCCGCATCATCGCCAGGGTGGCGTCGACGTCCTTCGCGGGCTGGGGCTGGGACTTCATCGCATCGAGCGCGGCCAGCACGGGCGTAAGCGGAGTCCGCAGCTCGTGCGAAAGCATCGCAAGGAAATTGTCTTTCGTGCGGTTTGCGGCCTCCACTGTGACGCGTTGTTCTTCGATGGCGGTCTCAGCGCGCCGGCGCTCGCTCATCCCGGCGGCCAGGGCCAGGGCGGTGATTGTGGTCAGGACATTGAAGCTTTGCAGGATGAGGAGCGATTGATTTTCATCCGCGCGCACGAACGGGCCGTAGCCGTGCAACGTTCCCCAGATGGCGATCGCGGAAAGAACGAAGAGGCCGGTGGCCGTTTCGCGGGCGGAGAGACGGAAAGCGGTCCAGACGATGATCGGTCCGAGGATAAAGGCGACGGGATAATTGAGCACGCTGATGAAGAACCAACCGCCGAAGACCACTTCGCTGAGAAACGCGAGCGATAGCAGCAACACGCCCACTTCAAGATCGCGAACCGGATCGATCCGCCGGAGCGGATAACCGAGCCACAGAATTAGCAGAGGCGCGAAGATCACGGCCCCGCTGAAATCGCCCAGCCACCAGGTGATCCAGATCGCCGGATAGTTTGCCCAGGGCGCAAAGCCGGCAAGAGCTAGACTCGTTAGGCCAATGGTCGGACTGAGGAGAATGCTCCCGGCCAGGGCGAGCGCGAAGCGGAAGACATCGTAGACCCCATCGAACGCGCGAGTGCCGTTCGCGAAACGCCGGATCAACCACGCGCCGACGACCGCTTCCAGGGTATTGCCGGTCGCGATGCCGAGCGACGTGAAGATAGTGCCCGCCGTGGTGTAGTTCACCAGGAAGGCGCCAACGAAAATCGCGGGCCAGAGGCGAAATCCAAAAAGCAGCAACGCCGCGAGCGCGATCCCGGCCGGCGGCCAGACCGGCGATGCACTGACGTGAAGGAATGCCAGCTTGAGACTGAATTTGCCGGCGACAAAATAAACCGCTGTGAGAACGGCCGCCGCGACGGCCGATCGAGAACGTTCTGAATTGTCTGGCGCCGCCTGCTCCAAAATCATCTTCCTCTTCCGCTATCTCTTTCTCTGCTTCCCGAGCGCAAGTCTCCGCTCAATTCCGTTCCAGAAGACAAAGAGGAAGAGGGAGAGGAAGGGATCAATACGTACGGACGTAAGGATATTTCGATTCGTTGCCGAGCTCGGGCGGGAACTCTTCGTAGCCGCCGTGGATGTGGCGAATATGGCTCGGGAGAATCGGACGATAGGTGCCTTGATTAACCGGGAACGGGAAGGTGAACATTTCCCAGACGCCGGCGTGGAAGCGCATGTAGGTGCTGCCCAGACCGCGGACCACGCCGTAGCTCAGGGCCGCGGAATTTCCTTCCCGTTCATTCACGCGTGCGATCTGGACCGGCAATTCGGCGAGGCCAAAAACGACGTTCGACAAACCGCGGCCGAGCTTGCGGGTAGGGCCGTAATCGTTCGCGGGCGGATCCTGGATGTCAGCAAACGAAGTGGCGGCGAAACCGACAACCAACGCAGCAGCGAGCAGGTGTTTCATCGCGCTTCCAGCTAAACGATTTTTCCGCGCAAACGCAACTCTTCAGATTTCGTTGGAGCCGGGATCGATGATCCCGGCCTGGTGTCGATGCTGATAGGGCCGGGATCGTCGATCCCGGCTACAACGGCTGGGGCGGATTGGATCGTTTCGTCGCGGCCAGCGAGACCGTGATCGTGAGGGCGAGAATGGCGAGAATCACCAGGAGCGAGAACCAATTCGCGATGGGAAAATGGTGCGCCACGATCATTTTTGTTCCGACGAAAAAGAGGATGAGGGCGAGACCGGTCTTGAGATAGATGAAGCGATCGATCATCCGGGCCAGCAGGAAATAAAGGGAGCGCAAGCCGAGGATGGCGCAGATGTTCGAAGTGTAGACGATGAATTGATCGGTCGTGATGGCGAAGACGGCCGGAATGGAATCGACGGCGAAGATAAGATCCATCACGTCGACCAGAAGCAGGACCAGGAGCAGCGGGGTGAACATGATCCGTCCACCAACGCGGACAGCGAACCGGCGCCCATGAAATTCCTTCGTGAGGGGCAGGAGGCGGCGACACCAGCGCATGAAGAAGTTTTTCTCGAAGTCCATCTTCGCATCGCGGTCGAAGAGCATTCGCAGACCGGTAAGCACCAGAAAAGCGCCGAAGATGTAGAGAACAAAATGGAAGCGCTCGACCAGGGTGACGCCGAGCCAGATCATCACCCCGCGCATGACGAGCGCGCCGAGAATTCCCCAGACGAGAACGCGATGCTGCGACCGGGGCGGGATCCGAAAATAGGCGAAGATGAGGACGAAAACGAAAATGTTATCGACGCTCAGCGAGTATTCGATGATGTAGCCGGTGAGAAAATCGAGGCCGGCTTCTTCGCCTTTGGATTTCCAGACGAGCAGGTTGAACGCGAGCGAGAGAACGATCCAAATGAAGCTGCGCTGGATCGCGGCCCGCATGCTCAGCTCGCGATTGCGCCGCTTGAAACTGATCAAATCGATGGCCAGCGCGATGAAGACGCCCACGTGAAAGGCCACCCAAAACCAAATATTCGTGGGCACGGCGCAGAGCGTCCCATGGTGTGCCGGTGCTCGCAATCGCAAAGCGTTGCGCCAAATCCTGCTCCTGCTCTTGATCATAATCCTGACCCTTTGTGCCGGCGCAGCCTCAGACCAGGATCACGAGCAAGATCAGGATCAGGAGCATGAGAACCGGAGCAGATCCGGCAATTTCCACTCGCGAAGCGCGGCCTTTTCCGTAGTTTGTTCGTCCCGCATGGATGCCGAATTGGAAAAGCTCGTCGAAGCCGGAAAACTGACCGCACGCCAGGCCGACCAACTGCACGAGCTCAAGCCGGGCACCTTTTGTCTGCATAAAAGCTGGGGCTTCGGCCGCGTGGCGGAGTGGAATCTTCTTCTCAACCAGGTGCTGATCGATTTCCCGGAAAAAAAAGCGCACGCGATGCAGCTGTCCTACGCCGCGGAAAACCTGACCGTGATTCCGCCTGGGCATTTTCTCGCGAAGAAAGCGACCGACCTTCCCGGCATCAGAGAACTGGTAAAAAAAGATCCGGTCGCGCTGATGCGGAACATTCTCGAGAGCCTGGGCGGTTCCGCCACCGTCGCGCAGATCAGCCAGATGATGCTCGGTGACATTTTCACCGAGCCGGAATGGAAACGCTGGTGGGACTCGACGAAAAAGCTCCTAAGCAAGGAAGGCTATTTTTCTGTCCCGACAAAGAAGAACGAGCCGATCCAGCTCCGCGGCGAAAAGATCTCGCGCGCGGATGAGCTGATCAAATTCTTCAACCAGACGCGGCAGCCGAAAGAGCAGGTGGCCGCGCTGGAACAGATCATCAAATTTTACCACGAATTCGACAAGCCGGAGACGCAGCTGCAGCCGATCGTGACCGCGATCGAGAACGTGGCGGCGCGCAACCAGCGCTTGAATGCGCCGCTCACCTTCGAGTTGGTCCTGGCGCGGGACGATCTCCTCGCGCGCTCCCCGGCCCTCAAAACAACCAACCTCTCCCTGACGTTGACGCGTTTGATCGCGGACGAGCAAACCCGCCTGATCGCGATTTTGCCGAAGCTCCCGGCGGCGAAGGAGCGCCGCGTTTTGCAGGCGTTGCCGGCGGCGCTGGGTCCGGCTTGGACGACGCGCGCTTTGCAATTGATGCTCAGCAACCATGCCCGCGCGGTGCTGCAGTTGCCGCGCGTTTTTGCCGAAGAAGGAAAACAGGACGAGCTGCGCGCTTTTTTGGAGCGGGGGATTCGCGATCATTCGGTCACGAGCGAAATCCTGGTCTGGCTTTGCAAGGAACGCGCCGGCGAATGGCGCAGTTTGATCATGCCCGATTTGCTCGGCGCGATTTTGTCCGCGCTCGAGCGCGACCAGCACAACGAGAACAGCCGTGGCAGCAAACTCCGCGACCTGTTGCTCGACGATCGAGAGCTGATTCCCGACATGTTCAAGGGCGCTGAGCTCGGAGTGGCGCGCGATGCGATGCGCCGCCTCATGTTGACTCCGGTGTTCGACGAGCTGACAAAACGCTCGCTCCTGGCCCGCATCATCAAGCTTTATCCGGAGCTGGAAAGCGTGATCACCGGCGAGCAAAAGGAGGAGAAGAGGGAGGGGCTCGTCGTTTCGTGGAGCAGCCTCGAGAAACGCAAAGCCGAATACGAAGAGCTCGTGAACAAGAAGATTCCTGAGAACAGCAGGGAGATCGGCATCGCGCGTTCCTATGGCGATCTGCGGGAGAATTTTGAATTCAAGGCCGCGAAAGAAATGCAGGCTGTGTTGATGCGGCGCAAGTCCGAGCTCGAGACGGCGCTCCATAACGCGCGCGGCACCGCCTTCGAAAGCCCGGACACATCGCAGGTTTCCATCGGCACCATCGTCGGCTTGCGCGATTCCGATTCCGATTCCGGCAAGGAAGAAACCTACACGGTCCTCGGCGCGTGGGACGGCGATCCGGATCGCGGCATCATTTCTTATCAGACGGCGATCGGCCAGGCCTTGCTCGGACACAAGCTCGGCGAAGTGGTCACGCTCAGCGATCACGATGAAACGCGGCGCTTCGCCATCATCTCGATCGATCCCGCGCCGGTCGACGTCACCCCGCCCGATCCGTTGCTGGCGGAAGTCGCCGAGCCGGTGGCGGCGGAATAAATGTAGAGGCGCTCGCCGCGGCGAGCGCCTATCTTTTTGGTTAGGCGCTTGGCACAAGCGCCTCTACAATTCTGCCCAATGCCAATGCCTGCTGTTTCCATAGGAGAAATTGCTGATTTCGTCGACGGCCAGCATACCGGCGACGGCAAACGATCGATCATCGGCGTCGCCTCGCTGACGCAAGCAAGCAGCGACCAGCTAAGCTTCCTGAGCAATCGCAAATACGTCGCCGATCTCGCCGCGACCAGAGCCGGCGCCATTCTCGTTCCAAAGAATCTCGACGGTGACGACCAGCGCTGGATCCGCGTCGACGATCCTTACTTCGCCCTCGCTCGCATCATGACCCGCTGGTTTTCCGCACGGCCGACGCCGAAAGGCATTTCGCCAAAGGCCGTGGTTTCACCAAGCGCAAAACTCGGCGCCAACGTCTCGTTAGGCCATTTCGCGATCATTGGCGACGAAGTCGTCATTGGCGATAACGTCACGATCTTCCACGGCGTCTCGATAGAGGCCGGTTCTCTGATCGGCGACGACTGCATCATCTATCCCAACGCCGTCATCTACGACGGCACTCGCATCGGCAACCGCTGCATCATTCACAGCGGCGTTGTTATCGGCTCCGATGGTTACGGCTTCGCAACCCACGACGGCAAGCATCACAAGATCCCTCAGATCGGGATCGTGCGGATCGAAGACGATGTCGAGATCGGCGCCGGCACCACGATCGACCGCGCCGCTCTCGGCGAAACCGTGATAGGCGAGGGGACAAAGATCGATAACCTCGTCCAGATCGGACACAACGTGAAGGTCGGGAAACATTGCCTGCTCGTCTCGCAGGTCGGCATCGCCGGTTCCACCGAGCTCGGCGATTACGTCGCCGTCGCCGGCCAGAGCGGATTCTCCGGCCATCTCAAGATCGGTAACCGCGTCCAGGTCGCTGCCAAGAGCGCAGTGCTCGAAGACGTGCCCGACGACACCAAAGTCATGGGCTCTCCCGCCATGCCCTTCACCGAATTCGCCCGTCGCCACGCCGCGCTGAAAAAATTAGCGCGGCAAAAATCCCCGTAGCCGCTTCTCGGCTCTCTAACTTCGATATTGGGCGTTCAGCGTTGGGCGTTTTCCTCTACTCCCCCTTGGCCGGCGACGGCATCGTCTTCACACCTACCCGTGCAAGATACTCATCCGCCTGGAGCAAATTATCTCCCGCCCGCTGCACAATCTTCAGCAGATTATCCATCGACGAAACCTCCTCGAGCTGCTCCGTCAGGAACCACTGGAGAAAATTGATCGTAATGTAATCGTTTTCCGATCGCGCCAGTCCCACCAGTCCGTTGATTTGCTGGGTGACATGAACTTCCTGATCGAGCGAAAGCTTCACGGCCTGCTCCGGGTTCTTGAACTTCGACTTCGGCGCCTCGATCGCTGGGATCACGACGGTTCCCCCAGCGTCGACCACATATTTGATAAACCGCAGCGCGTGCTCTTTCTCCTCCTCGGCCTGCTGGAAGAAATGGGCCGACAACTGCGGCAACGCCTCCGCCGCAAAATGCGCCGCGATCGCGTAATACTGCATGGACGCACTGAATTCGTACCCGATCTGTTCGTTGATCGCGTTAATGACTTTCTTGCTGGTGAGCATGGCGAAAACTACGGCGGATTAAGCGAATGCGCATTATTTTCGTTCGCCAAATGATCGAAGCCGACTAAAATGCTCCGTGCCCTCTGATCGCTCATCTGACGCGAACCGAACCGGTGAACTTATCCACTCCTATCTGAAGGAGCACACCGAAATCGAGGGAATGCGGGGTTTGGCAATTAAAGTCGGAATCTCGTACGATTCGCTGCAAAAATACGCCAAGGGCACGAGTATTCCGCCGCGCGACAAATTCAACAAACTTCTGGCTGTAATCCACCCTGAAGACTTGGCATTAGCTCCGGAAATGGAGTTTGAGCGCAGCGCAGACGCAAAGGAAACTAGCATGCAGACGCAACACACAAGCGACGACCAAGCCGGCGCCCAGTCAGATTCAGCCGTTACAGAAGATGAGGGTTCCAAGCGAGACCATATGGATGAGCCGTCGAAGCCCGAAGACCGCCAGGAATTCTTTATTCCGATCCACGGATTTGTCTGGTTTTATCCGGAGGAAATCACGGTAATCAATCAACCTGCGTTTCAACGCTTGGCAGGGATCAACCAGCTGGGACTTGCTTACCTCGTCTACCGCGGTGCCACGCATCGTCGACTTGAACACTCCTTGGGAACTGTGTGGGTCGCTCAACGAATGCTCGAAGCGCTCACTCATAACAGTCGCAAATCTCGCGAGGTTGAAGTGAAGGATAAGTGGATTGTCGGTGCGCAGCCTACTGAGGCCGAAAGTCGATTTGTCCGATTGGCTGCTTTGCTTCATGACATTGGTCACGTACCTTTCGGCCACACATTCGAGGATGAATTGCACGTCCTGGACAAGCACGACGCGCGCGCAAGACTCGACCGAATCTTTGGCGAACGGAATTGGTATGGTGCTGATCATGAGCCGCTGGGCGAGATTATTGACGCGCAATATCGCAAATACGTTCCGCCAGATGTGGCCAAAGAGTTTGCGGCGTCTGAATTAGTGAAGAGGATTATTTCCAAGCCTCCAAAGAATCCAACAGATGCGGATAAGAGTGCAGAAGAAACTCTTGGTCGCGCGGGCCTGCGCATTTCACTCTGTAGAGACATTGTCGGAAACACAATTTGTGCAGACTTGCTCGACTATCTGCATCGAGATTGGTACCATTTGGGAAAAATTCGGCATTTCGACGAGCGAATTCTTCATTACATGGAGGTTCGCACGCCGCTTAGTAACCAACCTATTGCTGTCGATGAGCAGCCGACGCCGTCGAGCGCAGACGCGTTTGTTATTGCGATCGGCCATTGGCCAAAGCTTAGAACCGACGGGATATCGGCGATTTTAGAATTGCTTGAAAATCGCTACCAACTTGCCGAGGCGGTTCTGTTTCATCGAACGAAAATGAAGGCGACTGCTATGTTGGAGCGCGCTATAAGTCTTGCGCTTCCGCCTGAAATGCGGCGACGCGAAACTCATGACGAAGATGTGAAGCGGGAGTTGGAAGGCTGGTTAATTCGACATCCTGAAGACGCGTTGTTACCAGCTCTGCGCGAAGAGCGAGGGCCATTTGCTCGAGACGGCAAGAAGAAAAACCCTTACGCCCCAGCGGCCGCGCGCTTGGCGTCACAATTACTTCGACGGGACCTACATGATCATATCCTGATTGTTGCGTATGATGAATTCAGGGGAGCCGATGCCTCGCAAATCCAAAAACTGTACGCGCTGGAACCAGAGGCGGCGGCAAATCGAGAACGAGCGCTTTGTGTTCTAGAAGACACCTTCAATATTCCGCGAGGTCGGCTAACAATTTACTGTCCGGATCCGCGAATGAACAAGAAATTGGCGCAGGTTAGGATATTCGTCGACGGCGACGTCCATCCGTTCAACGAATACGAAAAT
>Ga0307478_10001511_pt1 | contig 19939 bp, 15 predicted proteins | sample atmos_gasesECM4C_2_FD_203713 | JGI IMG/M metagenome (GOLD analysis project Ga0307478, IMG submission 203713) | Hardwood forest soil microbial communities from Morgan-Monroe State Forest, Indiana, United States - atmos_gasesECM4C_05 | ecosystem: Environmental > Terrestrial > Soil > Temperate... | reverse complement strand
ATGCAGTGGTGGGGGCCGAAGGGTTTTACTGCGCCTTTTTGCGAGATGGATTTTCGCGTTGGGGGAAAATTCCTCTGCTGCATGAGATCTCCAGATGGGCAGGAGTTCTGGAATGCGGTTGAATACCACGAGATTGTTCCGCACGAGAAGATCGTTTCCTTGATGTACTTTTCAGACTCGAAGGGAAACAAGATTGATCCTGCGCAGCTAGGAATAGAACATGAGGCCATAGAGGGTGCGTACGACGTGACCATCTTTGAGGATCTAGGAAACGGCCAGACGAAACTCACCTTCATTGGAAATGAACCCATGGAGAGCGCGAAAAATAGCGGTCAAATGGAGGGCTGGGTTCAGATACTCGATAAACTTGCCGCGGTTATTGCGGGGCTAGCGCAGGCGAAATAAGAAGTTGAAGTTTTGGACAGACGAGACAGACAGAACGTTTCCTGCAATTCTTGATTCGTGCGAAGAGAAACACGAGGAAACTTCCCGTCTGTCCCATATTTCCAGTTATTTCGGCGGCGAACCAGCCGCTGGCGCAAGGGCCTTCACCGCCTCAACGCTAAGCATCAACTGCAATCCGCTCTTTAACTCTAGTTTGCGATTCGTCGACACAAACATCGCCGCACCGGATGTTCCGTCCAATCGAAGCGCAACTCCCGGCATGCCAATCAAGGTTCCGCGCGCTACGGCTCGCATACCGCCGCGACTGTCGCCATTTTGTGCCGTGACAGGCGATTGCTGCGCGCCCGATGTTGACGGTTGAGCCAACTTTGACTGTGTCTCTGTCGAGTTGGTGATTCCCCCCAACGTCATACTCGCGGGCTTCTGCGTGTCGGGAACAGCTGTCGTCGACGGCCGTGGTTCAGGTTCGACGAATTCGTCATCCGGCGCTGCTGGTCGAGCAACTCGCTGGTACATCGCTCCGGAACGAATCGAAAAGTCTGCCCGCAACGTTTGCTGTTTTTTTAGCTCGAATTTGTCGAACTGGATCGCAATCGCAGCATTCGGACTCGCCACCCCGCTGCTCGCTTGTGTTACGTACCCAATCACTTTCGATCCTTCGGGAATGACCACTTGGTTGGGCAGAATGAGCGCGGTCACCGTGCGCGCCGTCACCACGTCTCCTGCCTTCGCGTTCTTCGCCCGAATAGTGTTGGTCAATTCGACTTGCAACGTCTGACCTTGACTTGTTGACGATGACGATCGGCCTGAGGTTTGACCCGCTGCGGAACCCCCTGGGATCAAGAACGCCAACAAAAATGCGGCAGCGCAGAGAAGACGCGCCATAGGCACCTCTCAGGTAAAGCTGTTGCACCCCCAGTATACTCGCCGCCCAGTAGAAGTCATGTGATCTGAGTGGACGTGTAGTCGCGTTACCGTGCATGTGGATTTGGGCCGATTCCACTTCTAGGGTTGAAACTTGGGGACAGACGGAATGTTTACTTCCTCTACAGCTTCTGCTGGCACTCTTCGCAGTACCCACCCACTTCCGTACGCGATACGGTCACCTTCATCTTAAAGTCTCGTGCGATCTGCTGCTTCAGTTGCTCGTAGAGGCGGCTCTCGAACTCGCGCACCTTGCCGCAGCGAAGGCAGGCCACGTGAATGTGGTCGCGGGGACCATGGCTTTCGTAATAATGGCGGTCGCCCCGCAAATGCAGCAGGTCGAGTTCGTCGATAAGTCCATGTTTCTTAAGGAGTTCGATCGTGCGGTAAACAGTGACCAGATGGACGCCGGAATCGATTCTGCGGGCGCGTTCGAGAATCTGATCCACATCCAGGTGCTGCTCCGCGGCATCCATGACCTCGAGGATGACGCGCCGCTGCCGCGTAAGCCGAATCCCGCGCTCGCGGATGGCTTGCTGGAGCTTTCCCGTAGTCTCTGCGGTATTTAGGCGCTCGCCCGTCGAAACCCGGTGGGACGGCGATACAGACATGAGTCGCCCTCCTGACTCGCGGCGCCCTTCGGGCTAAGAGTGACTTGCAATCCGCCGCAAAATGTCATTGTACATAACGATGGCGAAGATGACCAAGAGGAACACCAGCCCCACTTGCACGAAGCGCTCCTTGAAGCTCAGGCTCAGGTCACGCCGCATGATTCCTTCAATCGCCAGCAGCAGAATGTTTCCGCCGTCGAGAATCGGAATCGGCAAGAGATTCAAGATACCGAGGTTGATGCTGATCACCACCATCAGGGTAACGACATAAGGCGGCCCCTTGCGGACAGCCTGCCCTGCCATGTGGGAAATTCCGACGGGCCCTTGCAGCTGCTTGATGGAAACGCGTCCGCTGAAGAGTTTTCCAACGACGTCCACGGTCTGCGTGATGGTGTCGATGGTCTCGGCTCCGGCAATCTTCACGCTCTCGCTGAACGAAACGTGTTTGTATGCGGTTTCATCGCGAGGACCGATGCCAATCTGATACACGTTTTCGCCGGTTCCCGCTGCTCCTTTCTCCGGGGTCACGACCAGATGAACAGGCACGCCTTTACGCAACAGGTCCAGTGCCATGGGCTGCCCATTCGAAGACCTGGTTAGCTGCTGGAACTGTTCCCAGTAGTCGATGTGGTTTCCGTTTACCGCCGTGATCACATCGCCTTCTTGCAAGCCGGCGCGGTCGGCGGGAGCGCCCTGAGCGACCTGGTCGATGATGGGACGAATCGGCACATATCCAAAGATTCGGCTGGGGTCGGACTTATCCTTGATGGGCACTTCGATCGTTTGGCGCGTTCCGGAATCCTCCACTTCCATCTTGACAGTGGCCCCTGGGCCGACCTGCTTGAGCGCGAGGAACGCTTGCTCCCAATTCGGGGTCGCTATCCCATTGATGGAAAGTACCGTATCGCCCGGTTTCAACGGGCTGGGCGCGGAATCAGAATTCGGAGGCAGTCCCGTTACATGCACTGCTTCATTCAAATAGGAGGGATAAGGCACGCCCACCATCGTAAATAGGCCCGTGAGGAGAAATATCGGAAAGACCAGGTTCACGGCCGGACCAGCGAATGAGATTAGCGCCCGCTGCCACCGCGGCTTGCTCATCAATTCGTCTGGCGCGCCAGTCGGCGGCTTGTCTCCCGAATCGACTTCGGAAAGATCTTGCCCGGCCATGCGCACGTAGCCGCCCAGCGGCAGCGCGCTCACTCGATAGTCCGTCGGCCCCTTCTTCCAGCCAAAGAGACGCGGACCGAAACCGATGGAAAAGACGTCGACGCGCACGCCACACATCCGCGCGACGATGAAATGTCCCCACTCGTGAATAAGAACCATTACGCCGAGCACGAGGCCTATGCCAACTATTGTGTAAAGAACACCCATGTCTCCGTCTTTCCCCTTTTCCGGCTCTCAGGAAGCCGCAATTGCAGTTACTGCCAGCCGGTTCACTTCTTCTTTCGCCATGCGCCGGGCTTCGGCATCGGCGGCCAGCACGTCGTCCATCTTTTCGAATCGCGTGCGCGGCGTGCGCGCCAGAACGCTCTCGATTACTTCCGCGATCCCGCGGAACGGCAGCCGGCGCTCCAGAAATGCTGCTACAGCAACTTCATCCGCGGCATTCAGCGCGCAAGGCAATGCCCCGCCCTTCTTCATTGCTTCGCGAGCCAGACGAAGGCAGGGGAAACGCCGGGTGGAAACTTTTGCGAAATCCAACCGCCGCAGTTTGCGCCAATCCAGGGCCACTTGATTAGACGCTACTCTCTCTGGATAGGTTAACGCATATTGGATGGGCATTCGCATGTCCGTTGGCCCGAGTTGCGCCAGAATCGAACCGTCCACGTACTCGACCATGGAATGAATGGTGGACTGAGGGTGAATCACGACGTCGATCTGGTCAGGGCGCATACCGAACAGCCAGCGCGCCTCGATCACTTCGAATCCCTTGTTCATCATCGTCGCGGAATCGATGGTGATGCGGTTCCCCATCTTCCAGTTTGGATGCGCAAGCGCTTGCTCGGGAGACACATTCTCGAGATCGGCTAGCGGCGTTTTGCGAAATGGTCCGCCGCTCGCGGTCAGAACCAGGCGCCGCACTTCGCCGTGTGTTCCGCCGCGCAAACATTGGTGGACGGCGTTGTGCTCGCTGTCCACAGGCAACAATTCGCGCCCGGCTTTTTTTGCGGCGGCCATCACCAATTCGCCTGCGGCAACCAAAACTTCCTTGTTCGAAAGCGCGACGGTTTTTCCTAGCTTGACCGCTTCGTAGGTGGCTTCGAGTCCGACGACGCCGACGGCAGCGGAAACAACAATGTCTACTCTGGCATGGGTGCCGACCGCGAGCATTCCCTCGCGCCCGTGATGAATAGCAGGGAGCGGAGTGATTCCCTTGGCGCGAAGTGCGGAAGCTAATTCATCGGCTTTCTTTTCATCGCCTACGGAAACTAGTTCCGGCCGGTGCCGTTCGATCTGGCCGGTCAATTCTTCGAGGTTGCCGCCCGCGGCCAGCGCGGCAATCGCAAAACGTTCAGGGAGCGCCTCAACTACGGAAAGACACTGCCGCCCAATCGAACCTGTTGAACCTAAAATGGATAGCTGCTTCAAGGACGAATCTCTTCTCCGATTACAGAACTGGTAGGACAGACATTGCTGTCTGTCTTCCGAGGCCACAATCCTTCCATGCACGAGGCAAGAGACAGACAAGAATGTCTGTCCCACAAAGCCTACCGGTTGGGTGTGTATATCCAGATCCAATAGTACCAGACAACCGGGATTGCCAGAATCAGCGCATCGATCCTGTCAAGCACGCCGCCATGTCCGGGAAGGAGCGAGCCAGAGTCTTTGACTCCCGCGCTTCGCTTGTACGCGGATTCAAGCAGGTCGCCAGCTTGCCCGGCGATATTGCCAACGGCAGCCATCGCCAGCAGATGCGGCAGCGGCACGACAAGAAATCTTGAAAACACGACGGCGGTGATCAGCGCTCCGAGAATGCTGGCGATGGCGCCCTCCCAGGACTTTTTTGGGCTGAGCACTGGCGCCAGCGGCCTCTTGCCAAAGGCGCGGCCCGCAAAATAGGCCGCTGAGTCTCCTACCCAAGTGATGACCAGTGCAAACAGCAAGAGTATCGAACCATCAGGAGCGATCCCATGAAGCCGAATCGTATAAGTTAGCGGAAGCGCTACGAGGAGCAGACCGCTGCTGCTGATTCCCGCGGCCGGCAATGCTTCTACGATTGGTCGCTCAGTCCACAGCGTCAGTACGGCGACGCCCAGCAGGAAAATAAACAAAACATCTGCCACGGTCGGCGGGGACCGCAACAAATGTCCGGGCACATAGTCCAGGGATTGGATTGTGGGAGAGTCTTTTCGGGCGATGCCAATGTACCCAAACATTCCCAAGCTGGCCGTCCACCACTGCACGTACACGAGTCCTAACGCACAGGTCGCCGTCCAGAAACGGTAGGCGCGATGCCCAATCGCATCGCCCAACGCAAAATATTCGAACAGCGCAAGCAAAATAACGAACGCGACTCCTATCGCCATTGCGGCGGTCGAGCCCCACAAAACAAGGCCAACGACACACGGAATCAGAACGGCGGCTGTCGCGACGCGCTTCCAGGTCATAGAAAAGGGATCCTCAGGCGAATCAACCGTTCCATCTCACCACATCAGGGGAAATAAATCACGAGGAGGAATCACAAATTGGCGGGAAATGTTTCCGAAAGTCCTGCCGGAAGAAAGACGGGACGCTGGGCATGTAGGCGCAAAAAGGAGCCTATCACTTGCCGACCACGCGAACTGATTTCTCCGTTTCGGGGTGGCCTTCGCGGATGCCGCCGTAGCGGCGCTCGCGTTTCTGGAATTCGACCAGGGCTTCGAGTAAACGCGCGCGCTTGAAATCAGGCCAGAGGGTTTCCGTTACAAAAATCTCAGCATAGGCAATCTGCCACAGCAGAAAATTGCTCACGCGCATTTCGCCGCTCGTGCGGATTAGCAGATCAGGATCCGGCAGCCCGCTCGTGTACATGTGACGGGCGAGCGACTCTTCTGTAATCGCGGCGCGGCTAGCATGACCGTTCTCCTCGGCCAAAATCGCATTCATGGCGTCCACGATCTCCGCGCGGCCGCCGTAATTCAGCGCCACGCAGAGCACCATGCCTTTGTTTTCCGCTGTGCGAGCCGTGGCGTCGCGCACGTCGTCCTGCACGCCTTTGGGGAGTTCGTCCGTGCGACCCAAAAACTTCATGCGGATGTTGTTTTTTTGCAGCAGCGGCATTTCCCGGCGCAAATATTCGCGCAACAGCTGCATGAGAAAGTCGATTTCCGTTTTCGGGCGGCGCCAGTTCTCGACCGAGAAAGCGTAGAGCGTGAGCGCCTCGATCTTCAGGCGCGCGCAAGTCTCAATGGTGGTTCGCGCTGTCTTGGTGCCGGAGCGGTGGCCGGCCACGCGCGGCAGGTGCCGCTGCTGGGCCCAGCGCCCGTTGCCGTCCATAATGACGGCCACGTGCCGCGGCAAGCGGCCCAAATCGAGTTTATCGAGAAGGAGCGCCTCTTCGGGAGTCAAAGGTCCCAGCGCGCCGGAGGCGGAAACTTGCAGCGTCGTGTGTGATTTACTGTGCGCCACGGGGTTCCTGGGGTTTCTCCTTTACGCCGCAAAGTTAACATACGATTTGGCAGTGGCGCAATGGCTGAGTGCTCTTTCGAACATCCCTATCGAGCATAACCGAGCGGAGCGTCAGCCCCCTGGCAGCGGAGCAGCTTGGAAGAGCGACGTGTAGACGAGCACAAGCGTCAGGATAATCATCGCAATCGACGTCACCCAGGCAACGATGTTGAACGTGAGCGTATTCACGTGCTCGCCCATCAGATCCCGCCGGTTTACAAGGAGCAGGATGAAGATGATCACGATGGGCAACCAAATACCGTTCCCTACCTGTGAGAAAATAAAAATCTTCCAGATCGGCATGTGGGGGATCAGGATGATTCCCGCGCCAACGGCAATTAGAAGCGTGTAGAGGCCATAGAAGATTTTCGCGTCCTTAAATTTGTGGTCGATCCCGGCTTCAAATCCCAGGCCTTCGCAAATGACATGCGCCGTCGAGAGGGGCAAAATCGAGGCGGCAAAGAGCGAGGCGTTCAAAAAGCCGAAGGCAAACGTGAATCCCGCCCACTTCCCTGCTAAAGGAATCAACGCTTGGGCGGCTTGCACGGCGTCGGTCACATTGCGCTGGCCGTGTACATACAAAGTCGCCGCGGTGGCGACAATGATAAAAAATACGATCACCATGCAGCTGATGCTGCCCACCAGAACGTCTGCGCGCGCCTGGGGGTACTGCCTCGGGCCGACTTTTTTCTCGACAAATCCCGCCTGCAGATAGAAAAACTGCCAAGGAGCGATCGTCGTGCCGACCAACGCCGTCAACGTGAGGAAATAACCGGACTCGAAATGGAGATTCGGAATTACGACGTGCTTGGCGGCTTCGAGCCAATCCGGCTTAGCCAGCAAAGCGGAAATGATGTACGTGACGTAAAACCCGCACGCAATCAGGAAGATGACCTCTACCTGCCGGTACGTTCCTCGAAGCACCAGAACCCAGACGAGGATGGCAGCGATGGGGACGGAGATGTATCTGCTGACGTGAAACATCTCCATGGACGCGGCCACGCCCGCAAATTCCGCAACGACGTTTGCCAGGTCGACGAAGAAGCCGGTGATCATCACGAAAAAGGTAGGACGGAAACCGAACTCCTCGCGAATCAGATCGGACAAGCCTTTGCCGGTAATAACACCCATGCGCGCGCACATTTCTTCCGTAACGTAGAGCGCGATGGTCATAGGAATCAGCGCCCAGAGCAGAGCGTACCCATACTGCGCGCCCGCCTGCGAATATACTGCGATGCCGCCGGCGTCATTGTCGACGTTCGAGGTGATTAGCCCTGGCCCGACAACCGCGAGCAGCAAGGTCAAGCGGCGGCGAAGGCCGCGAATCTTCAGCTGCAAATTCTCGCCGCGCGTTTGCAGGCCTTCTACGCTCGATTTGAGGCTTTCCCAGTTCATCCAGAGTTTCCAGTTCCCTTTATTTCTTCACAAGACGCGAAACCACGTCGTCCACGGTGACGGTGCCGATGGGACGCCTCTCCCCATCCACGACCGTGAGCATTCGCAAATTATATTTATCGAACAGCTCAAAAACGTCCTTTTCATCCGCATCCGCGGCAATGCTGAGCAGCGGTTCGCTTCGAAGTTCCGACATTCTCTGCTCCGGAGCGGCGAGCAGCAAACTCGCCACAGAAACCGTGCCGGAATACTCCGCCTTGCCATCGAGCAGAACGATGGTATCGAGCTGGTCGAGATTCAATTCCAGAGTGCGGATCCACGCGAGCACTTCTTCCCGCCTAGACCCTTCGCCTACGAAGACATATTCTGTATTCATCATTCCGCCTGCTGTCGACGGATCGAACGCCAACAACTCGCGCACTTCGTCCGCTTCCTGGCCAGGCATCTCTTCCAGCAATTCTTCTGAAGTCTCCTTAGGAAGGTCGGCCAGAAGGTCGGCGGCGGCATCGGGCGCCATTTCTTCGAGAATGTCAGCAGCCTTTTCGGGGTCCAACTTTTCGACGATTTGCGTGGTCAAGCGTTCATCGAGCTCGGCGAGAACGGCAGCGGCTGTCTCTTCATCGAGCGAAGCGATAATTCCCTGCCGCTCGGCCGCCGACAGGTCTTCGATGATTTCGGCGAGGTCGGCGGGGTGCAGGTCTTCGAGCTTTTCGTGAGTGATGCGCAGCTTTACGCGACGCAAAGGGTCCGACTCGATCAGGTTCACGAATTCCCAGCGAATGGCGCTCTGCGGCAGCTTGCTTTGCAGCTTGCGGATCATGCCCGGAGAAATTACGCCCTGCAGGAGCCTGCGCACCGCACCTGGCAGACCAACGTCAACTTGCGTGACCCTGAGCTCGACATTTCCGTTGGACTTCATTTCGGTCAGGTCCACGTCATTTACCCGAACGACCTTACGGCCCCGGGTGTCGATGATTTGCTGATCCATCAAATCCTTGCGCACGGCCAGGAGCGACTCGTTCGGTTCATAAAGCTGGAGAGCGCGCTCGCTGACGTTGAGCCGCATCGTCCCCGGAGCGAACGTGGCTACCTGATCGTGCCGCGCAATCAGCGGTTGGAAGCGACCGCGGGAGAGCAGGAAATGCGACAGGCGGTTCGTCGCTTGCGCGGGCTCGATAAAGAATTCGCGCACACGGCCTACGAAGTTGCCTTGCGCGTCGTAGGCTTCCGCGCCCATTAGTTCCGTTGCGTATAGTTCCATGTTCTTGCCTCATTACTGCGATCGAGCAGAATCGAATCCGCCGGACGGCCCCTTGCCCTAGGGGCGTCGAGCCTCACCCGCGCGAGAGCGGACAGCTGACCAACAAAAAAGCCCGCATACCGAAATGACCTCGGCCGCGGGCAAGTGCCTGAGAAAAATGGACTTACCGTTAGCCCGGTGCGAACCCTCCCCACCCTACCGCCTGCGGGAGAGCTTGCGCCTCGCGCGACGTTGCCCAATCACCCTTCCTCAGCCTCGCTCGGCCAGACCGCGTCTTGCTCAAGCGACTAGGGCCAGGTTCGAGTTCGTTGGACGCGCTCATCGGGACAGAATCCACCTCGGCATGACAGCGATTGAGCTGCCATGCGGTCGCGAACTGCCGTTGGAGAGCAATTGAAGCGCCAAATTGCAGTCGCAGAAGCAGTGATAAGCCCGGCGCGTTTCATTGTCAAGAAAAGAATGACTTTGCGAGTGATTTTTTTTGATTTTTTCTTTTGAGGCGGCTATTTCTTGGCGGCGAAGACCATGTCGCGGGGTTCCTGGCTCAGACGGCGGCACTCTGCCACATACAGAGCGCGATAGTTTTGCACGATGTAGTCTCGCTGGGTGAAGCCAAGTTCTTGCGCGGCCCGGTCGATCGCGGCTGGCGGTCCTTCCAGCTCGACAAACGTTCCGATGGGGGTCTCATCCAGTTCGACCAACAGTCCCTTGGCCCAATTCGAAGCAGTGGGCAGGCGAAACGTCGTGCGGTACTTTTCGTAGCGGAACCGGCCGCGCATGCCCAGACCTTCAAAGATCGTTGTGAGGACAGCGGCATCGGTCACCTCTAGTTCAAACTCTTCACGCACTTTGTGGCGATGGTTTTCTTGCACGCTTCCCGAGGGCGATGCTCCGTCAACAAGAGGCCGCTTGAAGGTCAGCAAGGTGCGCCGTCCGGAAGCCGATTTGCTCTTTCTCGATTTGGCTGCGGGCGTTTCGGTTCGAATGCGGAGGAGTTGGCCGTGCTTGGCGAGGCCACCCTCTCGTGTGTCGAAAATAACGTTCCATTCGTGAACACGGCCTGATCGGCGGCCTACTGGACGCGCGCCAAGCCGCTTGAGAGCGCGCTTCAATTCCTTTTGGTCGCTGATTCTCAGCTTGATCTCGATTTCCTGCGCCATCTCTATGCTTTTAATCCTTGCCGCTGCGCGTCCCGGCTTTCCGGCGCCGCTGACTTCCGTTAGTATAGCGGACGAACGTATTTCGCCTTTGCTCATCGGGACTCCGGCCAATCCGGGGTAACACCTGGCGCCCGCCCCGCCGAGAGTGCCAGACCAAGAGACGCATGAACTCAGACGCCAAAGCAGCAGCGCCCGCTTTTTTCAACGAGACGACCGGCACTCCGTCCATCTCGCCTCCGCTCGCCCGTCGCGAGCCAGTTGAGACCGTATTGCACGGCGACCGCCGCGTGGATCATTACGCGTGGCTGCGCCAGAAAGACAATCCCGAAGTCATTGCGTATCTGGAGGCGGAGAACACTTATACCGATGCCATCTTGCGGCCTACCGAAGCTTTTCAGGAATCGCTCTACCAGGAAATGGTCGGGCGAATTTTGCAGACGGACTTGTCTGTTCCCTATCGGCTTCGCGGCTTTCTCTATTTCACGTGTACCGAACAGGGTAAGCAGTATCCGATTCATTGCCGGCGGGTAGACACGAGCGGTTCGCTGGACGAGGTGCTTTTGGACCTGAATCGTTTGGCGGAGGGGCACTCTTTTCTGGGGCTCGGCGCTTTTGATGTGAGCAACGACAACCAGCTGCTCGCTTATGCGCTAGATACAAGTGGGTTCCGTCAATACACGCTGCACATTAAGAATTTGTGGAATGGAGCGATCTTCCCTGAGGCGATTGAGCGGGTCACGAGTGCGGCTTGGGCGGCGGACAATCGCACGCTTTTCTACACCGTCGAAGATCCAACTACCAAACGCTCTCATCGGCTCTTCCGTCATTCGGCTGGCTCGGGAGAGGCGGACGCTCTGATTTATGAAGAGACGGACGAACGCTTTCGACTCGAAATCGAGCGAACCCGCAGCGGCGCGTTTCTCTTGCTCGTAATTGCCAGCCACACCACGAGTGAGGTGCGCTTTCTGCCGGCGGCGCGGCCGAACGGAGAGTTTCGCGTTATTACGGCGCGCGAGGCGGACCATGAGTATTACGTGGACCATCATCCGAATCCGCTCACTCGCGAAAATCGCGGCGCGAATCCGAATGACACGGGCGGGTACTTCTTCATCCGCACAAACTCGGGGGGCCGGACGTTTCGTCTAGTGTGCGCGCCGGTCGCCGAGCCTGAGCGGGCCAAGTGGCGGGTGATCGTCCCCAATCGACGGGACGTGATGATCTCCGAGGCCGACGTGTTTCGATCGCACATCGTACTGTCCGAACGCGAGGGCGGGCTGCCCTATCTCCGCATTGTGGACCTGAGTGTTGAAGCACCCAACGCGCTCACGGCTTCTCATCGTATCGAGTTCGCAGAGCCCGCTTACAACGCTTCGCTCGGAAGCAATCCCGAATTCGATGCATCGTTTGTGCGCTACCAATACGAATCTTTCGTAACGCCGCGTTCGGTCTTCGATTACGACGTGCGGACGCGCGAGCGGGTGCTTCGCAAAGAGCAGCCTGTCCTTGGCGGTTACGAGCCCACTCAATACGTCAGCGAGCGGCTGCACGCGGCCACCGCGGACGGCACGCGCGTTCCCATTTCACTTGTCCATCGGAGAGACACGCCGCTTGACGGAACGGCTCCGTTGTTGCTTTACGGCTACGGCAGTTACGGACACTCGATCGCCGTGAATTTCAGTTCGAACCGCGTGAGTTTGCTCGATCGCGGCGTGATTTATGCCTTCGCGCACGTTCGAGGCGGCGGCGAACTCGGCAAACCGTGGCACGACGCCGGCCGGCTGCGCCAGAAGCGTAACACCTTTACGGATTTTATCGCCGCGGCCGAGCATCTCATCGCGCGCCGTTACACCACTCCGGAAAGTCTGGTGATCGAAGGCGGGAGCGCCGGCGGCCTTTTGATGGGGGCGGTTGCGAATCTGCGGCCTGAACTTTTTCGCATGGTGATCAGCCACGTGCCGTTTGTTGATGTGCTCAATACCATGCTGGATGCTTCGCTGCCGCTGACCGTTGGGGAATATGAGGAATGGGGAGACCCGCGCATCGCGGAGGATTATTTCTACATGAAGAGCTATTGCCCGTATACGAATCTCCAGGCAAAACCCTACCCGACGGTGCTGGTAAAGACCGGGTTGAACGATAGCCAAGTCATGTATTGGGAGCCGGCGAAATATGTGGCAAAGTTGCGCGCGTTGAAGACGGATGATCACAAGCTGCTTTTGAAAACCAACATGGGCGCTGGACACGGCGGGGCGTCGGGCCGTTACGATTATTTGCGTGAAATCGCGCTGGATTACGCATTTCTTCTGACTGAACTGGGAATCCGCGAATGAGCAGTAGGCTGAATTCGGAATTGGCTGCCTCCGTACTTAAAGTGGCGCAACATGCTGCGCCGCTACCCGCCGGAATTGGACTCGCGCGCTTGGCTGTTTTTTGCGTGAACGGAACAACATTGGCTGAGCGATGAGCGAGCCTACCTCACCTTTGATGCAGCAGTATCACGCGATCAAAACGCGCTACCCGCATGCGTTGCTGCTTTTTCGTCTTGGGGATTTTTATGAGCTGTTTTACGAAGATGCGATTCTGGCTTCGCGCGAGCTGCAAATCACGCTGACTTCGCGCAACCGGGAAAAGGGCCAGCCCATTCCCATGTGCGGCGTTCCTTATCATGCCGCAGATGGTTACATCGCGCGGCTGATCCGCGGCGGCTTCAAAGTCGCCATTTGCGATCAGATGGAACTGCCGGGGCCTGGAAAAAAACTGGTTCGGCGCGAGGTCGTGCGCGTCATCACCCCAGGGACAGCTACCGATGTATCGGTTCTTGACGCTCGCGAAAACAATTACTTGGCAGCGGTTGCAAAACATCCTACCGGGTCGCCGGTTGGCCTTGCCTTCGTGGACCTCTCGACAGGGGAATTCCAATCGACGGAATTTTCTGGGGCCGATGCCGACGAATCCCTTCGCGACGAATTGCAGCTGCTCCATCCGCGCGAAACGCTTCTTCCGCGGCCTCAACAGCTTTTTGAAACGGCAAAGACTTCGCTTCTGGAAGGCGCTGGAGGCGTCGAAAGCCGTCTTGAAGATTGGATTTTCCAGCGCGATTATGCGGAGCGCATATTGCGCGAGCAGTTTGGCGTCGCAGAACTCACCGGGTTCGGACTCGACGATCATCCGCAGGCGCTCGCCGCTGCCGGCGCCATCGTTCACTATTTGCGCGAAAACGCCGCTCGAGGCGCGGACACTTCCGTCGGCGCCACGAGCACACAGCCGCCCAGCATCGAGGCGCTGCAGCACCTGGACCGCGTGCGCTACTACGAGCAGCACGAGACGCTTGTTCTCGATCCTGTCTCGGTCCGCAACCTCGAGCTCCTCACGCCGATCTTTACCGAAGAGTCTTCGCGCAGCGGTCCGGTAACTCTCGTCGCGGCACTCGACGCAACAGTTACTGGTATGGGCGCGCGTCTTTTGCGTTCGTGGATTCTCCGGCCGCTGATCGATCGCGACGCGATAGAAGCGCGACTCGAATCCGTTGCCCATCTCCTTCAGCAAACGGTGGTTCGCGGAGAAATTCGCAAAGAGCTGCGGGGCATCCAGGACCTGGAACGCCTCACGAGCCGCATCACGTTGGGGCTGGCCTCGCCGCGCGAACTGGTTGCGCTCCGCAAATCTCTCGTCCAACTTCCGGTACTAAAGAATTTTCTGACGCCGCCTCCGGTCGGTGGCAGCGCACTGCTCCGCCATCTTCATGGAGAAATTGACGAACTCACCGACGTGCGCGAGCGACTCGAACGCGCTATAGCCGATGAACCTCCCGCTCTCGCCACCGATGCCGGCATCATCCGCAGCGGCTACGATGGCGAACTCGACGAACTTCGCAATCTCAGCCAGCACAGCAAACAGATCATCGCCGCGATGGAGGAGCGCGAACGCAAACGCACCGGCATCGCTTCGCTGAAAATTCGCTTCAATTCCATTTTTGGGTATTACATGGAGATTTCGAAGCCTAATCTTCATCTCGCGCCTGCCGACTACGAACGCAAGCAGACGCTCGTGAATGCCGAACGATTCACTTCTCCCGAATTGAAAGAGTACGAACGCAAAATTCTTGCGGCGGACGAACGTATTCTCGAGATCGAGCACCAGCTTTTTGTGGAGATTCGTTCGCGCATCGCCGCTCAAGCCGTGCGCCTCCGCCGGACTGCTGGCGCCGTCGCACAGCTGGACGTTCTCGCTTCGTTCGCGAAACTGGCTGCCGATCGCGGCTACGCGCGTCCGGAGTTCAACGCCACTGGCGAATTGTTAATCGTCGGGGGACGTCATCCCGTTATCGAAGAGCTTTTACGCCAACGCGGCGAGCGCTTCGTTCCGAACGATCTTTGCTTCGATCCCGGCCGCCAGCAGCTTTTGCTCATCACCGGGCCGAACATGGGCGGCAAGTCCACGTATCTTCGGCAAGCCGCGTTGATTGTGCTGATGGCACAGATGGGCTCGTTTGTTCCCGCTCGCCAGGCCAAACTGCCTGTCACCGACCGCATCTTCACGCGCATTGGCGCCAGCGACAATCTCGCGCGCGGACGCTCGACGTTTCTCGTCGAAATGAGCGAAGTCGCCGCCATCTTGCATCACGCCACGCCATCGAGTCTGGTTCTCCTCGATGAGGTCGGCCGCGGCACCGCGACGTTTGACGGCCTTTCCATCGCCTGGGCCGTCGTCGAGCATCTGCAGAAACACACGCGAGCACGCACGCTGTTCGCTACGCATTATCACGAACTCACCGAGCTTGCCGATCTGCTCACCGGCGTGCAAAACGTGCACGTCTCCGTCAAGGAAACCCCCAACGAGATTATTTTTCTTCGCCGCGTCGAGCCCGGCAGCGCGGATAAAAGTTACGGGATCGAAGTCGCGCGCCTCGCGGGCCTCCCCCGGAGCGTCATCGAGCGCGCCCGCGAAGTGCTAAAAAAGCACGAGCAGAGCGAGCACGCGCTCAGTGAAACTCTTTCTCCCGGGGCACTTGAGGATGGTTTGACAAACCCGGCCGGCTCTTCGGCAGGAGCCGTGCTCCCTTCCGCACACCGGCGCAACGGCCACCAGGAAGTCCTCTTCACCGCGCTCGACCGCGCCGTCCTCGACAAGCTCCGCGGCGCCGACCTCGACCAGCTCAAGCCCCTCGACGCCCTCAACCTCCTAGCCGAGCTGAAAAAGCAGATCACGTAGACCGTCTTCCCAATTCGGGTGGGGCCAAGCCCCACCGTTACAGAGGCTTTTCGCTTGCGCGCGGTCCGCGTTCACTCTTTATCTCCGTCCCATTCTGTCTGTTCTGTGTTCTCCCTGTCCTGTGTGTTTAAATCCATTCACAGACAATGGTAGCCAAATCCATGTTCGTCCTCGGTCTAATGTCCGGCACTTCCGCTGACGGTATCGACGTCGCGCTTGCCCGCATCTCCGGCGCACCGCCGCATCTGCACGCAAAACTTCTCGGACATACATCGAGCAAATTTCCTAGTGTGTTGCGCAAGGAGATTCTCCGCGTCGCCGAGCAGCATCCCATCACCGCCGGCGAACTAAGCCAGTTGAATTTTCGCCTGGGAGAAGCCTTTGCCGAAGCCGCTTTTGCTGCATGTCGCAAGTTTCGCGTTTCACCAAAACGCATTGCGCTGATCGGCAGCCACGGCCAAACCATTTTTCATCAGGGCAAGCCCATACCCTATCTTGGCCGCCGCACGGCCTCGACGCTGCAAATTGGCGAGCCATCCCTCATCGCTGCTCGCTCCGGCATCACCACAGTTGGCGACTTTCGGCCCGCCGACATTGCTCTTGGCGGTCAAGGCGCGCCGCTCGTCCCTTACGCCGACTATCTTCTCTATCGCCACGAAAAACTCGGCCGCGCCTCGCTTAATCTCGGGGGCATCGCCAATATCACCGTCATTCCCGCGTCGGCCAAACCGGAACAAATCCTTGCCTTCGATACTGGTCCGGCGAATATGCTTATCGATGCTCTCGTCGCTCACTTCTCCCGCGGCCGCCAGCGCTTCGACAAAGACGCTCGCATTGCCCAAACCGGCCGCTCCATCCCTGCGCTTCTCGACGAACTGATGCGCGATCCCTACCTAAAACTAGCCCCACCAAAATCCACCGGCCGCGAATACTTTGGACACGCGTACCTGAAAACGGTTCTCGAACTCGGACACCGCCATCGCGCCAAGCCCGCCGATCTCATTCGGGCCGCCACAATTTTCACGGCGGTCTCTGTCGTCGACGCCCTAAACCGCTTCGTTCTCCCCAAAACAAAAATCCATCAGCTCATTGTCTCCGGCGGCGGCGCGCACAATCCTCTTCTCATGGCGCAACTCTCCGCCGCTCTCCGCAATCCACCGGCGCTTCAAGGAAAGGCCGGCCTCTCATCTTCCACCGTAGGGGCACGATATATCGCGCCCCTGCACGACAAGGCGCGCGATGTCGCCGGGATCGAGGTCCTGCCCTCTTCGCAACTCAGCGTTCCAGAAGACGCGAAAGAGGCCTTTGCGTTCACGCTCCTCGCCTACGAAACCTTCCACCGTCGCGCCAGCAATCTCCCCAGCGCCACCGGAGCGCGCGGCCCGGCCGTTCTCGGTAAAATCTCTTATGCCCCGCCGCGATAGCGCAATGGCCTCTCTGCGAACTCGGCGTCTTCTCTGTGCCCTCTGCGTTACATCTTTCTCTTTCCTTTGGCTGGTTGCGGCCGCCGGAACGCCAGCGATTCTTCATCGCTAACTTTTCTGATCGAATCCAATCCCACCAATCTCGATCCGCGATTCGCAACGGACTCGCAATCCCAAAAAATCGACGGCCTGCTCTTCAGCAGCCTCCTAGAACGCGACGACCAAATGAATTTCCATGTTCGGCCGCGCTGCCACACATCGGCGCATAGCGTCACGGAATCCCGCTGGCGCAAAGGCTCTCCGCGTATTGACGGTTGATTCTGGGCTGGATGAACCAGACGCCAATCGGGAAGAACCAGATCAAGAAAAATGGGCCAGCATATTCGTTGAAAGAGGCTGGTTTGCACGTCTCCGCCAAAACGAGACTCTTGGAAATGAAGTACAAAAGATAAAACAGACAGAACATGGCGAGCAGATGTTGGGGGAATTCGAATGAGCGACATGGCAGCGAGAATCTGGCCTGAGATACAGAGGCCGATGACGAGGGCAAAGATTTGCCAGGATTTAGCGCGGAGGAAGAAAATGGTGACTACGTTCATGCTTTCCGATTGTCGAGACTCTTAGAGAAGTTACTTCAACGCCTTCTCAATCTCAGCCAGGGGAATCGCGCCTTCGCGAATGATCTTCCACGCTCCGCCGTGCACGTGAACAATCGTCGATCCCAGCAACGCGCCGGTTTCTCCGCCATCCAATATCAGCGGGAGCCGCCCGCCAAGTTGTTTCATCAACTGCTCCGCGTTCGAACACGATGGAAATCCGGAAATGTTCGCGCTGGTCCCGGTAATCGGTCCGTCAAACTCGTCGATGAGCCTCCGCGCCACATCACTCTTTGGCCAGCGCAGCGCGACTTTTCCCGTATTCGCCGTTACCTTCAATGGCAGACGGTTCGCTGCATCCACGACCAACGTCAAAGCGCCCGGCCAAAATTCCTGGGCAAGCCGCAAAAAATTCTGCGGCACTTCGCGCGCCAGTTGCATGGCCTGTTCGAGCGAATGCACTAGAATGGGCAGGGCGCGCGTCTCCGGGCGCCCCTTCACTCTGTAAATTTCATCCACTGCGGCGAGATTAAACGGGTCGGCAGCCAGCCCGTAAAACGTGTCGGTAGGGATAGCGACCACACTTCCCCGGCTGAGAAAGCTAGCCGCGTAACGCAGCACTTCCGCTTCCGGGTTTTGCGCATTGATGCGCAACAGTTCTGCCGGCAACTTTTTGACCTTTGGCGAAGCCATAATTTCACCCGCTGGCGCTTCGCCCGCAATTGCATTCAATCCGGCGACGCTACCATACCCCTCTAGCGCATGCAATAAGAGCCTGCCAGAAAGGCGTGTTTAAGCGCCTCAAAACGCCGCGCGCACCGTCACACACCCTCGCAACCCGGTGAGCTTTCGATCCGTAACTTCAGCGTCCAGCAGGGCATCCAATGCAGAGTGATTCCCTTCTCGATTCTCGATCTTTCGCCCATACCGCAGGGAGCCACTGCGGCAGATGCCCTGCGCAATTCTCTCGATCTCGCGCAACACGCGGAAGCGTGGGGCTACCGGCGGTTTTGGCTGGCGGAACATCACAACATGCCGGGCATCGCCAGCGCCGCCACCTCGGTCGTCATCGGCCACGTCGCGGGAGGCACGAAGACCATCCGCGTCGGCTCCGGCGGCATCATGCTGCCGAATCATTCTCCGCTGGTCATCGCGGAACAGTTTGGGACGCTCGCTTCGCTCTATCCAGACCGCATCGATCTCGGGCTGGGCCGCGCTCCGGGAACGGACGTCTTAACTGCTCACGCTCTGCGCCGAGATACGGCTTCGACCTCCGACAACTTCCCGCAAGACGTCGAGGAGTTGCAATCCTATTTCGAGCCGCCAGCGCCGAATCAAAAAATTCGCGCCATTCCCGGCGCGGGCTTGCGCGTCCCCATCTGGCTGCTTGGCTCAAGCCTCTTCAGCGCCCAATTGGCCGCCGAACTCGGCCTGCCCTTTGCATTCGCCTCGCACTTCGCGCCCGCCGACATGATGCAGGCGATCGAGCTCTATCGCGCGAGCTTCAAACCATCGCGTCAACTCGAACGTCCGTACGTCATGCTCGGCTTAAACGTCATCGTCGCCGAAACGGACGCTGGAGCGCGCTACCTCTTTACATCGGTCCAGCAATCGTTCACGAATCTTCGCCGCGGCACTCCCGGCCAAATTCCCGCGCCCATCGACGACATCGATTCCTACTGGTCGCCCCAGGAAAAAGCCTCCGCCAGCATGACGCTCCTGTGCTCGGCCGTCGGCTCTCCGGAATCCGTGGAGCGCGGCGTGCTCAAATTCATCGAAGTCACCCAACCCGACGAGATCATCACGACCGCGCACATCTACGATCACGCGGCGCGCCTCCACTCGTTCGAACTCCTAGCAGAAATTCGCGCCCGTCTTGCTTCTCCCGAGCCACGGCGCACCATATCTGCGGCTTCTGCGGCAAAGCCTGCATAGGGCCAGCCTTTTTACACCGAGCGGAGCCGAAAGACCGCGGCGGGCCGTTATCCGCTAGCGTCAGTTAGCTTCCTGCCCCTGAAATTTGCTACGCTCGCCTTGATGGCCACCCCCGGCAAATCCGCACGCAACGCTGCCAGCGCGGCCGCAGCCGCTCACGGAGTCTTGACCAGCCGCGACAACCGCTGGCTTAAAGAGTTCCGCATGGCGCTCCGCGGCGGTCTACCAACGGAATCCGGCGCCGTCGGCGTCGAAGGCGTCCGCCTCGTCGAAGAAGCGCTTCGCTCCGGCTGCCGCATCGAGGCGGTGCTCTTCAGCGAATCCGGCGACCGCCATCACGAACGGCTCGCTCCTCTCATCAGCC
>Ga0307478_10001510_pt1 | contig 19984 bp, 15 predicted proteins | sample atmos_gasesECM4C_2_FD_203713 | JGI IMG/M metagenome (GOLD analysis project Ga0307478, IMG submission 203713) | Hardwood forest soil microbial communities from Morgan-Monroe State Forest, Indiana, United States - atmos_gasesECM4C_05 | ecosystem: Environmental > Terrestrial > Soil > Temperate... | reverse complement strand
CGAGAGCCGCCGAATCTGCCACGCCGGCGCGCGACGGCCCGCCGTGGATCGGTCCTACTAAAATGACGCCTTCAATGCCTGATGAAAGTGAGGGCGCTTGCGCGTTCATTTGCGGCGGCATGAATGAAATCAACGAGAAGCCGACCAACAGGCAAAATGTCTTTCCCGCGAATGTTTTTGCCATCGCCGATAGATTACCGGCGCGCGCGCGGTTGACAAACGCGAGAAGACAAAACGTTGCCCGTCTGTTTTATCGTTTCGCTTTCAACGCGACCCCAATGTCGTCACGCAGCCCCTTTTCCACATCGCCTTGGAGCTGCGCGCGCTGTCCGTTAATGAAAACGACCGGCGTGCGATCGAGCCCGAGCGCCGCGCTACGCTCCCGGTCGGCCATGACACGCCGGGCGACTTCATCTCCCACGATATCTTTATTGAAGCGATCGACGTCCAACTGGAGCCGGCGCGCAAATTCGCTGAACTCGCTGCGAGGATCGGTCGCGCGGGTCCATTTCGCCCGTTGTAGATAAAGCAGGTCGTGCATCTCCCAGAATCTCCCCTGTAAACCGGCGGCCTCGGCCGCCCGGGCGCCGTCGAGCGCCCTGGAATGTTGCGGCATCGGATTTTGCCGGAAAATGACGGCGAGGCGATCGCCGAAGTCCTGTTCGAGATTGCGCAGCGCCGGCCAAAGAATGAAACAAGGCATGCACTCGAAGTCGCCGAATTCTTCAAGAGTCACCGGGGCTTTGGGATCGCCGCGGACATGGGGAGGCTGCGCTCCCGGTTTCGACGTCGAAGCGACTTGAAGGCCGGGCCTGGTTCGTCTCGCTTGAAATAGGAAAACGCCCGCCACCACCGCCGCGATGAGAACCACCGCAATGATCGCAAAGGCCAGATAACTTCTCCTCTTTTTCTTCGCCATGAACAGGAGCCGACAATCTTGCTGGGCCGCGCCGCCATTTCCAGTAATAAGCGCAGACGATGCTTCCCGTTGACGGATGGGCATCTCGCGGCCATATTCCGCGCTCCGAAATTGTAGGGCGGGCGCTTCGCCTGCCTTCGGCCGGCAACCGGAGCGGTTGCCCTACAAAACCGGTCCCATGGACAAGATTCGTAACATCGCCATCATTGCGCACGTCGACCACGGCAAGACCACACTCGTGGATCAATTGCTGCGGCAATCGGGCACCTTCCGCGCGAACCAGAAGATCGAGGAACGGATGATGGATTCGATGGACCTCGAGCGCGAAAAAGGGATCACCATCCGGGCGAAGAACGCGGCGTTCCAGTGGAACGGTTACCGGATCAATATTGTCGATACCCCCGGCCACGCGGATTTTGGCGGCGAAGTGGAGCGGATCATGAAAATGGTGGACGGGGTCCTGCTCGTGGTGGACGCGCACGATGGGCCGCAGGCGCAGACGCGTTTCGTTTTGCGCAAGGCGCTCGAAAACAAGGCCAAGCCGATTGTCGTTATTAACAAGATCGACCGCGAGAACGCCCGACCGCACAAGGTGCTCGATCTCGTCTTCGACCTTTTCGTCGAGCTCAAAGCGACCGATGAGCAACTCGATTTCCCCATCATCTACGCGAGCGCGAAAAACGGTTTCGCCATGCGGGAGCTACACGAAAACAGCGAAGACATGACGCCACTCTTCGAGGCGATCGTGAAGCACGTGCCGCCCCCGGCGGTTTCGCCCGAGCCATTTTTCCAGATGCTCGTTTCGAATCTGGACTACAGCGATTATCTCGGGCGCATCGCGCTCGGGCGCATTGTCAGCGGGCGGGTGAATATCGGCGATTCGATCGTTTGCATTCACCGCGACGGCCGCCGCGAACGGGCCACAGTCACCGGACTATTTACCTTCGCTGGCATGGGGCAGGTGGAGCTCACACACGCGAGCGTGGGCGACATCATCGGCCTGACTGGTTTCGAGGAAGTTTATATCGGCGAGACGTTGACCGATCGGGAAGAACATCCGCCGCTTCAATTCGTGGACATCGATCCGCCGACGATCCGGATGCGGATCCTGGTGAACGACTCGCCGTTCGCGGGCCGCGAAGGAAAGTTTGTGACGGCGCGCCACGTCCGCGAACGCCTGGTGCGGGAGACGCGCGCCAATGTTTCGCTCCAGATGAGGGACACGGAAGTCGCGGGCGCTTTCGAGATCAATGCGCGGGGTGAAATGCAGATCGCAATCCTCGTCGAGCAGATGCGACGGGAAGGCTACGAAGTCATGGTTTCGCGTCCCGAAGTTATTTTTCACCGGGACAAAGACGGCGCGTTGCTCGAGCCGCTGGAGAATTTATACGTCGAAATCCCGAATGAGAACCTCGGCGATGTCCTGCAAACGCTGGCCGCGCGCAAAGGCGAAATCGTGTCGATGGATCACCACGCGACTCGGGTTTCGGTCGAAGCCGTTATCCCGACGCGCGGGCTGATCGGTTTCGAGAGCGACCTGGTGAATCTGACGCGCGGCGAGGGATTGATGAGCCATCTCTTTCGCGAATACGCGCCGTTCAAAGGCGAGCTCGAAGGCCGGACGCGCGGCGTGATGGTTTCAATGGAGCCGGGAACGAGCACCGCTTACGCGCTGAACAATATTCAGGCCCGCGGCAAGCTCTTCATCGGGCCGCAGGAGGAAATTTATTCCGGCATGATCGTCGGGGAAAATGCGCGGCCGGAAGATCTGCCGGTGAACCCTTGCAAGGCGAAACATCTCACGAACATGCGCAGCCAGGGTGACGGCAAAGGTATTCAGCTCGAAGCGCCGCTCCGCATGACCCTCGAGCGCGCGATCGAGTACATCAGCGCCGACGAGTTCGTCGAAGCGACTCCGAAATCGCTTCGGCTCCGCAAACGCCTCCTGGACGCGACGGCACGGAAGCGAGCCCAAAACGCGGCTTAAGCCCGCGCCGCATTTCGTTGACAAAAACCGGCCGAAGCGGTTTAATTCCCTCGTTAATTTGCCTCCTCGATAACGAATCTTCTTCGAGGCTCTCCGGGTTCCCGAAGGAACACAAGGTCTGTCCGGCAACTTAGAATTCCCATCTCATGGCGGGACACAGCAAGTGGTCCAAGGTTAAGCGGTTCAAGGGTGCGCTCGATACGAAACGCGGCGCGCTCTTCAGCAAGCTTTCCCGCGAAATCACCATCGCGGCGAAGACTGGCGGTGGTGATCCCGACGGGAATGCGCGCCTCCGCGGCGCGATCCTCTCGGCCCGCGCCCAAAGCATGCCGAACGACAACATCGAGCGCGCGATCAAGCGCGGCACCGGCGAGGGCATGGAAGCGCAGCATTTCGACGAGATCGTCTATGAAGGTTACGCGCCCGGCGGCGTGGCGGTGATCGTCGAAGCGGCGACCGATAATAAGAACCGAACGGCCGCTGAGATCCGAAGCATCTTCACCCGGAACCACGGCAACCTCGCCAGCAGCGGCAGTGTTTCCTACATGTTCCACAAGAAAGGGTGGATCACGGTGCCGCGGGGTTCCATCGACGAGGAGCGGATTTTCGAGCTGGCCCTGGAGGCCGGCGCAGAGGAGTTGACAACGGAGGAGGAACAGTATGTTATTACCACTTCCCACGACCAGCTCTACGCAGTAGCTGAGGCGCTCAAGAACGCGGGCGTCGCCACCGGTGGGCAGAAGTTTACTTTTATTCCAGATACGACAGTTCCGGTCCATGATGAGGCCGTCGCGCTGCAGATCTTGCGCTTGTGCGATAGCCTCGAAGAAGACGACGACGTCCAAAACGTCTATTCCAATCTAGATATTCCCGACGAATTGCTGGCGAAATTGCCGGTGTAAAACGCCGCCGGTTTGAAAGGCGGCCGCTGCTCCGGCAGCAACGAGATCAATCTCTGAATTTATGAGCGAAGAAAACGATAACCAGCCACCGCTGCAAACCGACGCCCCCGCGGACCGGCCACGCCGTCCGCGTCGGCGATTTCCCCGACGCCACAACGGCCCGCGTGATCACGGCCCGCAAGAACAACGCGGCGACCTTAACGGCCCCGGCGAATCGAGCAGTACTCCTCGCGTGAACGAAGGCGATCAGCGGGATGAAACAAATTCCGGCGAAGGCGGGCCTTCGCAGAACGGCGAGATCGAGCGGGAACCGGAATTCGGCGACGGCATCATCGAAATCTCCGGAAAAGGCTTCGGGTTCCTGCGCGACGCGAAACGAAATTTCGTCCAGACACCGAACGATATTTTCGTCACGCCGGAAATCGTGCGGCGTTTCGCCTTGCGCGACGGCATGTGGATCTACGGCGAGACCCGCCGCGGGAATCGCGGGCCCCAGCTCGTTCGGCTCAACAAGATCAATGAAGAAGAGCCCACGAAGTATCAGGGCGTGCGTCCGTTCGAAGAGCTGACGACGATCAACCCGAATCGCCGCATCAAGCTCGAAACCGTGCCGGATCGTTACACGACCCGCATCATGGATCTGATGACGCCTCTCGGAATGGGCCAGCGCGGTTTGATCGTCGCGCCGCCGCGCACCGGCAAGACCACGTTGCTCCACCATATCGCCGACGCCGTGGTGAAAAATCATCCGGAGATGAAACTGATCATTCTCCTGGTCGACGAACGCCCGGAAGAAGTGACCGATTTCCGGCGGTCCTGCCCGCTGGCCGAGATCATGGCGAGCTCGAACGACAGCGACCTTAAGAGCCACACCCGCATTGCCCAGCTCGCGGTCGAACGCGCCAAGCGTCTCGTCGAAGCCGGCAAGGACGTTTTCATTTTGCTCGACTCGATCACGCGCACGGCCCGCGCCTTCAATAACGCGATGGGCGGCGGTGGACGCACCATGAGCGGTGGCATCGACGCCCGCGCCATGGAAACGCCCAGAAAATTGTTTTCCGCGGCGCGCAATACCGAGGAAGCCGGTTCGCTCACGATCGTTGCGACGGCGTTGATCGAGACCGGGAGCCGGATGGACGAGCTGATCTTTCAGGAGTTCAAGGGCACCGGTAACATGGAGATGGTGCTGGATCGCAAGATCAGCGACCAGCGCATCTACCCGGCCGTGGACATTTTCCTCTCCGGCACGCGGCGCGAGGAATTGCTCATGCAACCGTGGGAACTGGAAAAGATCAACCTGATCCGGCGCGGTCTCGCGGGCCACAAACCAGGGGAAGCGATCGAGCGTCTGCTGATGTTCGTGAAGAAATTCCCCACTAATGAGCAGATGCTGAAGGGTATTCCCGGTTAGGTCATTTTCGAATTTCGATTGGCGATTTTCGATTTGGGTCGGTTGAAATCCGTGCAATCGCAAATCCAAAATCGAAAATCCTTGAATGGGAAGTCCTGCCGCCGGAAGAAAAGCGGAAGCGTCAGAGCCTCGAGCCGCTCTTCAAGTGGCTCGCCCTGATCATGGATGAAATCATCCGCGTTCCGGGCGCGCAATTTCGTTTCGGGCTCGATCCAATCATCGGTTTGGTCCCGGGCATCGGCGACACCAGCTCGGCGCTCATCTCCGCCTTCGCGCTCGTTCAAGCGGTGCGATTTGGCGTGCCGAAAATTCTTCTCATGCGGATGGCGCTCAACATCCTGGTCAACGAGGTCGTCGGCATCGTTCCGGTGTTCGGCGACGCCTTCTCATTCTGGTTCAAATCGAACGCGCGCAATTACGAGATAATTAAGAACCATCGACTCGGTGCGAGCATACCCCGCCGGAACGATTGACTTTTCGTGATCAGCGTTCTCGTCATTCTCTTTGTCGTCGTCTGCGTCGGAATCGCGATCAGCTTTCTGATTCTCGGCGCGATTGTGCGTTTGCTTCTTAGCCGGTAAAGCAACCCACGACCCTCACCCTCCAGGGAGGAAGGTGAAGGCGCTTTCTTGGTCAAATCGTTCAAGCGGTCGAACCCAGTTCCTTCTCCCTGAGGGAGAAGGTTGGGAGGGGGGCATGTGGTTAACGCAGATACCGCGAGTAGATCGCGTGAATGCCGGAGCGCGCTTCGCGATACGCTTGCGCAAACGCGTCCAGGCTTTTCGCTCCGGCGCGTGCGGCGAGTTTCTCCTGGGCGGTCTTGTCCGCCGGCAGGATCGAGATGCTCTTGTTTTCCCAGCGGCGCAGAATCGATCCGATCGACCGCAGATATTCGTAATCCTTCCGCAGCGTGCCGGCATCGTCCCGCGCCACGATTCCAACTTCAGCGAGCTGTTCCAGCGCCCCCGTCATTTGCGGATTCCAAATGCCGGCGCGCATTTGCAACGCCTGAACAAGAAATTCCGCTTCGATGACCCCACCCGTTCCGGTTTTGAAATCGAGTTCCTCCGAGGTGCTGCCGCGATCGCGCCGAATGCGTTGCAGCATCGCATCGACGTGGGCGAATAAGTCCGGGTGCTGGCCCGCCGCACGCCAGACGCGCTGGGCGAGGTCCATGAACTCGTTTTGGAGCGGCCCGGCGATCGGTCGCGCGCGGGTGAGCGCCTGCGCTTCCCAAAGCTGGGCCCGCGTTTGATAATAAGTCTCGTAAGCTGTGAGCGAGCAGGAAAGAATTCCCTTCTCGCCGTCAGGGCGCAGGCGCGCGTCGAGTGTCCAGATACTTCCTTCCGCGGTTGGTTGCGCCATCGCCACCATCAAGTGCTGTGCGGCCCGCACGTCCTCGCCCACGAAGATCACATCGAGATCGGCGCCGTAACCGATTTCGCCTCCGCCAAATTTTCCCAGCGCGATAATGGTGAGATCGCTCTTGCTCCCGCGCAAACGGTTCACGAAAACCAGGCACGCCTCGGCGAGCGCCGTATGGTCGGCGAAAACTGAAGGCAGCTCCGCGAGGCCGAGGATATCGCGAAGGAAAATGCGCAGCAGTTGGGTTTGGCGGTAGGTCCGGAGGAGATCGAGCGATTCGGCGCTGATGTTGAGCGCTTCGAGCCGCTTGAGATGTTGGGCGAGACTTACCTCGCGATCGAGCATTCCGGGCCGGGTAATTTCTTCCAGCAACTGCGGCCGGCGAATGAGCAGGTCGCCGGCGTGCCGGCTGGCGTCGAATGTTTTCACAAGGAGCTCGAGCAGCTTCGGATTCACCACCAGCAACTCGAAAAGCATGCTGCGCAGTCCATAGGCTTCGACAAACCGGATGAATTGATTCAGCGCTGCATCGGGGTCCGCGGCGTGTTCGAGCCAGCGAAATAAAAGCGGCCGCAGGTTCCGCAACACCTGGCGTGTCCGCGGCGCGACATGAAAACCGCCCGGCGCCTTCGCCAGGTCCGCCAGCGATTTGGCCGCCGCTTTTTCATCGCGAAAAATGTGCAGCCTTTCCGAGAAAATTTCCGGGGCGCCAGTCGGCTCGGAAATTACGCGGCGGAAAACTGTCCGCACTTGCTGCATATGTTCGCGTAACGCGGCGCTGAATTCTTTTGGCGAAGAGAAGCCGAGACTGCGCGCCAGCCGGCCGAGGGTTTCGGAGTTTTCCGGGACGGTGTGGGTCTGCTGTTCGGCCTCGATTTGGAGCCGATGCTCGACGCGACGGAGAAAGCGGTAAGCATCTTCGAGAACTCGAGCTTCGCCGTGCGGAAGCAGCTCCAGGTCCGCGAGCACCGGCAAGACTTTCAACGTGCTGGTCTCCTGGAGAAAAGCGTGCCGCGCACCGTGCAACAGTTGCAGCGCCTGGACCACAAACTCGATTTCGCGAATCCCGCCCGCGCCCAACTTCACGTCCCGTCCGATGTTCTCGCGGCCGACGATGTCACGCTCGATCCGCCGTTTGATTGTACCAATTTCCTCCAGGACATCGCGGGTCGGGCTCCTGGGAAAAATAAATGGCTGATGCTGGCGGAGAAATTCATAGGCGAGTTCGCGGCTGCCGGCGATGCCGCGCGCTTTGATAAGTGCAAGGCGTTCCCAAGTCTCGCCAAAGCCGGCATAATAATTTTCCATGCTGTCGATCGAGCGAGCGAGCGGCCCCGCTGTTCCCTCGGGCCGCAGGCGCAGATCGATTCGAAAGAGCGCGCCCGCCGGATCGTGGGCGGCGAAGGTCTCGATAATTTTAGCGCCGAGCTGATTGAACCACTCGTGATAAGTCAGGTTCGGCGACACCTGCCCTTCCTCGCCGTAGACAAAAATCACATCGATGTCGGAGCTGTGATTCAATTCGTGACCGCCGAGTTTTCCGAGGCCCAGAATCGCGAACGGCGTCTCGGGTCCGCCGCGCCGGCTGCGCAGTTCGCTATCCCAATAAGTGTAAACCTCGCGCAGGCAGATTTCCGCGAGCTGCGACAATTCGATGGTTGTTTCCTCGAGTGGCGCAGCTTCGGCCACCTCGCGCAACGCGATCCGTGTCATCTCGCGCCCTTTCCAAAAACGGAGCGCCTGGAAGTTGCCGGCAAACGTCGCGCCCTCGCCAGTCCTTTGCAGATCGACGAGCATCGCGTGCCGGCCGCGGGGCGCATCGGAAAGTTCCGGGCGTGCGAGCCAAAGGAGAATGTCCGGGTGCCGGATCAGTCGCGCCGCGCAAACGCTGGAGATGGAAATGAGATGCAGCAACGCGGTTTCGCCAAGAGGAAACTTTTCGATGACGTCGCGCAGCGGCCTTGCGTCTGGCATCCAGTTTTCCGCAATGCGCTCGATTGCGTTCTGGACCTGAGGGGCGTTCAGGGTCGCAGCCGCTTTTTGTTCCATCCAATTTCGCACGGTCTTTACTTGTCATTCTGAGCGGAGTTTTGCGAAAGCAAAACGAAGTCGAAGAACTCCTAACTTTTGTCCAGACGCAGGGAAGAAAAAATTAGAGGTCCTTCGACTCCGCTGCGCTCCGCTCAGGATGACAGTTTTGAAAAAGCGGGCACTGACTAGTTCTGTCCCGCCATCTTCTCCCGCGCCTTCGCCAGCAAACGCCGTTCGGCTCGGGTGAGGCTGCCCATTCCTTCGCGCGAAATTTTCTCGAGCAGAGGATCGATTTCCTGCGCGATGAATTCTTCCGGCGTCATCGCCCGATAGCGTTCGGCTTCGGCGCGGCGCTGGGATAGTGCGCGTTGCAGAATTGACGGACGGCCGAATCCGAGCAGGTGCGCGTAGAACCAGCCACCGATGCACCCGCCGAGGAAGGAACTGTGCGCGACGGTCGCGGTGCGGTCGAAAATCACGGCGAGAGTAGCGAGCACGAACGCTCCATAGGCGAGGTGTTTCGCTTTCAGGCGGATCGGCAGCAGGAAAAGATTCAGCGAGGTCAACTCCAGCTCTGGGAGGATCGCCGCATACGCGACCACCACCGCCGCCGGTCCGCCGGACGCCGCGAGCAAGGCTGAGCTTTCTGGCATCAGGAATAAATGGCCCAGCTCACCCGCGAGCGTGCCCGTTAGATAAAGGAAAAAGAAATGGCGTTGACCGATGATCGATTCCACATCGCGCCCGAGCAGGTAAAGGAGGAACATGTTCCCGAGCAGATGCCACGGTCCATCGTGCAGAAACGCGGCGCTGATGAACTGCCAGCCGTAAGCCGAGCGGAGCCCGCGATCGCTCAGCGCGAGATATTCGCGGACGAATCCCGGCTGATAGGCATTGAGAAACAATTGCGCGACGAAGACGGCGAGGTTGAGGCCGATCAATCCGAGGAGAACGACCCGCGGCCGCTGGATCCAGCGCTGAGTAATCCGCGACGGTTTCCGGCCGGAGAGGCGCATGTCCCCGAGCGTATCGCAACGAAAATTCGTTGTCGATGGATTCATCGCGTAGCCACGGCCCGGCGGGCCGTCTCCGCATTCCATGGCAGGGCTACAACGGCGTCAGAACCCGCAATCCGCCGGCGCGAATCTTGAATTCGACCGGACAATTCCCGATCAGCTCGCCGTCGATCTCCACCGGCACGGTCTCCTCGCTGCTGACGCGGAGCCGCTTCGTCTGGAAATACTCGACCTCGGGCGACGAGATTTGCGGAGTGAACACGACGTTTTGCAGATATCGGATGATATCAACGTAGCTCAAACGCTTGAAGACAATCACGTCGAGCAGACCGTCGGTCATCACCGCTTGCTTGAAAAACGGAAGCCGCCCGCCATACAGGCGACCGTTCCCGACCAGGACGAATGATCCTTCCTCCGTGACCGCCTCTTCCGATTCGATCCGCAGGAGCGGCGGCGTGCGGGAGGCGATTTGCGCGGCGGAGATCAGATAACTGAGCGGTCCGAAGTTTCGTTTGAACGCACGGCTGGTTTCCTTCACCGCCTGGGCATCGAGACCTACACCGGCCAGCTGCACGAAATGCTTCCGGTTCGCGCTCGGCAGATCCACCCGGCGCGTCCGATTGTTCTGGATGATCCGCCAGCATTGCGCGAGGTCGTTCGCGGGGAGGCCCAGCTCGGTCGCGAACACATTCATGGTGCCAATCGGTAAAAGTCCGAGCGCGACGTTGCGGCCGGCGATCCCATTCACGATTTCGTTGATCGTGCCGTCGCCGCCGGCAGCGACGATTCTTCTATAGCCCTCCATCGCGGCATGGCGCGCCAGCGCTTCCGCGTCGCCCGAGTGCGAGGTCGCGCAGATAGTTGCTCCGCGCGCGATCTTTTCCACCTGGGCACGCAACCGCTGGGTCCGTGCGCCGCGCGCGGCTGGATTCAAAATGACGACGGTGTCTTTCAAGGAGAAAACAAAGTTTCCGGTCTTTTCTTCAAACTCCCGCGGCGTAACCTTCGGGCGTGAAAAAAGTGAGCCGCATGTTGCTGATCGGGTTGGGGCTGATCGTGGGCGTGGCGCTGCTCATTTTAATTGGCGTCAACATGTATGTGCAGTCGCGCGGGACACAAGCGAGGATTCAGCAGGAACTCAGCCAGCGCCTCGGCACCGCCTTGCGCGTCGAGCGCATCAGCGTCACTCCCTGGGCGGGATTAAAGCTCAGCGGCATCACGATCCCGCAAAGCCAGCCCGGCGTTTCCCCTGATTTCCTCACGGCGAAAACATTTCGGCTCCGCATTCGTTTGTCATCGCTGTTCGGCGGGCAGCTCGTCATTAAGGAAATTTCGTTGATCAACCCGGAGGTAGTCTGGGCCCAGAATGCCGATGGCAAATGGCGGTTGCCCTCTTTGCCGCCCGAGTCCCCGAAAACCGCACCGGAGAAACCTGCGCCCACTCAGGCCCCGGCTCCGCCACCGCAGCCGGCTGAAGAAAAAGTCGCAGTGCAGGAAGCGCCGGCAAAACCAGCGCCGCCAATTCCGGCGCCGACCGACAACAAACCCGCGCCGTTCACTCCCGAAATTCAGCGCGTCAATGTCGTCGGGGCGCGGTTCCGTTTTCTCGATGAGAAACTGCAAAGCGTGGCGACCTTCGATGAAGTTGGTTTCCGGTCGAGCTTCCGTACCGCCACCGATCTGCGGGGAACCATCACGATCGCGAAGACGTCGTTGCGCGACCGGTTTTTCCTCCAGCAACTCGAGTCGCCGTTGCGTTACGATTCCAGCGAGCTGGATTTTTCCCAGATCTCGGCGCGCGCCGGTGAGGGACAAATCACCGGCCGCTTCACGATGCAGCCGCAGGCGGAAGATTCGCCGTTCACCGTCAGTATCAGGTTTAAGGAGGTGCAGGCGGATCGGATCATCACGGAAGCCGGCGGGGTCCTCGGCACCGTGACCGGCAAACTGGAAGGCCATCTTGATGCGGCCGGCAAGACGGCGGATCCGAATGCGCTTTCTGGTTCGGGCGAAATCATTTTGCACGACGGCCAGGTCCGCCAATACAGCCTGCTCGTCGCGCTCGGCCAGTTGCTCCAAATCCAGGAGTTGCAGCAACTGCGTCTGGATCAGGCTCAGGTGAAATATCGTATCACTCCGGGGATCGTCACGATCGACGAGCTGGTTTTCCGGTCCGAGAACATCCGGCTCTCCGCGACCGGGACAGTTTCGTTCGACGGGAAACTTCAGCTCGACTCGCAATTGGCCGTGAATGAAAAAATGCGCAGTCAGCTCTTTCGCGCGATCCGGGAGAATTTTAAGCCGATCGACGATCCCGGTTACACCGCGGTGAATTTCCAGGTCAGCGGCACCGTGGGCCGGCCCAAGACGAACCTCATGGACAAGTTGATCGGCCGCGATCTCAAGGACCTCAGCAGCGTGATTAACGGTTTGATGGGCGGCGGCAAATCCGACAAGAAGAAAAAAACGGCGGAAGAACCGGCCGCGGCGTCGCCCTCGCCAAGCGCGTCACCATGAGAGTGATTGCCGGCGCAGCGGGCGGCATCCAACTCGATGTTCCAAAGAGCGGCGTTCGCCCGACGATGGATCGAGTGAAGGCCGCGATCTTCTCAAGTCTCGGCGAAGAAGTGATCCGCGCGCGGGTTCTCGATCTGTTTGCCGGCACCGGCGCGCTCGGTATCGAAGCGCTGAGCCGCGGCGCGGCCTCGGTGTTGTTCGTGGAAGAGAACAGGGCCGCGGTCGCTGCCATCGAGCGCAATCTTGTGCGCACCAAACTCGTGGGCCGCGTCCGCAAACAGGACGTTTTCGCCTTTCTCCGGTCGGCCCAAATACCGCAGTCGTTTCGGATTGTCTTCGCCGACCCCCCCTACGAGAAAACAAAGTCGGGCGGAGAATTCACGGCGCTGTTGCTCGAAAGCGCCGAGCTCGCCGGGATGCTCGAGCCATCCGGAATTTTCGTCCTGGAAAAACGGCCGACAGAAAAAATGCCCCCGGCGCCGTTGTGGGACATCACTCGCGCGCGGCGGTACGGCGCCACCGAGGTCTTGTTCCTGCAACGGGCCCACGTCGCTACCGAAGCGCGCTCGCGGTGATGATCAGACTTTTTTACAATCTTCTTTATCCGGTCGGTCTGCTTTTTTTTCTTCCCGGGCAAATTAAGAAGCTGGTCCGGCGCGGGAATTACCGGCACAGGTTCGGACAACGGTTCGGGTTTTACGATGCAGACGTGCGGGCCCGGCTGGCCGCGCATCGTTGCACCTGGATCCACGCCGTCAGCGTCGGCGAAGTCGCGATTGCGCTGAAATTGTCTTCAAAACTCCGGCAACTCGATCCCGATTTTTTCTGCGCGCTCACCACCACCACCACGACCGGGTTCCAAGTCGCCAATTCGGAAGCCGGCGAGCGGATGGAAGTCCTCTACAGCCCGCTCGATTTCTGGCCGATCATGCGCCGGGCTTTTGCGGTTATCCGGCCGGTTCGGATCGTGTTGGTCGAAGCCGAGGTTTGGCCGAACCTCGCTGCGGAAGCGCGCTCTCGCCACATTCCGCTCGCGCTGGTCAACGCGCGCTTGTCGAAGCGATCCGAAGCGCGTTTTCAGCGGTTTCATTCTCTCATCCAACCAACATTTCGCTGTCTTGATGCGGTTTGCGTTCAGGAGCCCGAGGACGTGGAACGCTGGGTCGCCCTCGGAGTTTCGCGGGAGCGAATTCATCACGTCGGAAGCATCAAATACGATCCCGCGGATGTGCGGCTCAATCCCGATCTTCCGCTTCAAATCCTGCGCAGCTTTGGAATCGACGGCGACAGTCCGATTCTCTTCGGAGGAAGCACGCATGCCGGCGAAGAGGAAATCCTTGGCGAGATTTTTCAGCGCCTGCGCGCGGACTTCCCGGCGTTCACTTTGATAGTCGCCCCGCGGCACGTGGAACGGGCCGGCGAAATTCGGGGACAACTCGAACGGCTCGGACTGAACGTTGGCTTGCGCAGCGAAGCCGGCAGCACGTGTCCGTCTCCTCCCGACTGTCTCCTCCTCGATACCACCGGCGAGCTCCAACATTGGTACGCCGTCGCCACGATTGTGTTTGTCGGGAAAAGTCTCACCGCGCGCGGCGGACAAAATCCGGTCGAGCCGATCCTGGCCGGCAAACCCGTTCTGTTCGGTCCGCACATGGAAAATTTTTCCGCGCTCGCCCAGGCGCTCGTCACAAATGAGGCGGCCGTACAGGTGCGCGATCAAAATTCTTTGCAGCATCAAATCGCCTGGCTTCTGCGCGATCGGGAAGCGGCCATGCGGTTGGTGGCCAACGCTCAATCCGTGCTCGCCCGACACAACGGCGCCACCACTCGCACAGCGAGACTGGTGCTGACATTGAAATCCGCCGCGGGCGCACTCCCCTAAACGCCTCGGCAAATAACTTGCAACGCAGGGGGCCGCTTCTGATATTGCCCCCGCTTTTCCTGACCCTATCGTCCAGTGGCCTAGGACACCGCCCTTTCACGGCGGTAACACGGGTTCGAATCCCGTTAGGGTCGGTCTTTTACACAAATGGCACGCCGATCTCGCTGCCGAGCTGGGTGAGGAATTGCTTCAAGAATTGTGCGCGTTGCTGCGCGGCCGCCCGTCCGGCTGCGGTTTGCATCGTTTCGGCCAGCGTCAGTAATTTGGTGAAGAAGTGATCGATGATGCTCGTGCGATCGTCGGCCACGCGGTTGACTGGAAACGGCTCGGAAAAATTATAGAACGGCGTGCCGTTCGCGCCGCCTGTAATCAGGGTGCGGGCGATTCCCACCGCGCCCAGAGCCTCGAGCCGGTCCGCATCTTGCACGACCTTCGCCTCGAGCGTGCGCGGCGCTACGCGAGCGGTGAAACCGTGCGCCTCAATCGCGTGCTCGATCTCGGGAATATGTTGCGCGGGATAACCTGCCGCGCGGAGTAATGCCCCCGCGCGCTCCGCGGCGAGACGAGAGGCCAGCGAGCGTTGCGGTGAGCTCTTCGCGATCGTGACGCAATCATGCAGCCACGCTGCGGGTAGCACGATCGCAAGATCGGCCCCCTCCGCCTCGGCAAGTTTCTTCGCATTCGCCACGACTCGCCTCACGTGCCCCTCGTCGTGCGCGGCGTCAGTCGCGCTCTGTTCTTCTTTGAGGAGCGCGGCGAACCGCACTTCCCATACCGTTGTCTTCTCGATCATCACCTAATGTAGAACAGGTTGGTATTTGGGACTCCGACCCCTTAATCTTTGAAGCTCGCGATGCAAGGGACCTTCTATTACGCCGACTTCGAACAGCCGCATCCCGACCGTACGCGCGCCATCCTCAAGGCGCATCCGGAAGTTCGTTCCCTGATAGGCCGGAACCCTTTCACGGCGCTGATCGCGTTGCTGGTGGTGGGGGTTCAAAGCGCGATCGCCTTCGGTGTAAGCCGCCTCGGCCCCCATGGTTGGTGGGTCGGTCTTCTCGTCGCCTACGCCTTCGGCGCGTTCGCGAACCATTGCACCTACGTGATCATCCACGACGCCACTCATAATCTCATCTTTCGCTCCCGAATCCTGAACAAGCTGGTCGCGATCGGCGCCGATTTGCCGAACCTCCTTCCTGCCGCGGTTTCCTTCGGGATTTACCATCTCAAGCACCATGCGCATCAGGGTCGTTACGAGGTGGACGCCGATATTCCCAACCAATGGGAGGCGCGCCTCGTCGGCGACAAGTGGCACCGAAAAGCGTTCTGGCTTTTTTTCTTCCCGATTTTTCAGCTCACGCGGCCGCCGCGCCTGAGAGCGATCGCAATGTGGAATTCCTGGACGGCAGTGAACGTCCTCGCCGTGCTCGGCTACGGTCTCGCCGTTTTCTTCGTCTGCGGCTGGCTCGGCCTCTGGTATCTGGGCTGTTCGTTTTTCTTTTCCGTCGGTCTCCATCCCGTCGGCGCGCGCTGGGTGCAGGAGCATTACACGCTCGATCCCGGCCAGGAGACGTTCAGCTACTACGGGCCGATCAACCGGGTGGCGCTCAATGTGGGTTACCACAATGAACACCACGATTTCCCTTCGATCGCCTGGAACAATCTGCCGAAGCTGCGAGCGCTGGCCCCGGAATTTTACGATTCCTTGCGATCGCATTCTTCCTGGAGCCGGTTGCTGATCCAGTTTTTGTTCGACCGGCGCTACACTTTGTTTTCGCGCGTCGAGCGGCTGAACGATCATCCTCCGATCGGCTCGCGGCCTGAGCATCTCGGTCTCGTCTGATTACGGTCGCATTTGAAAAACCAGACCCTCCCGGGTATGCGCCACTGGTTCGTAGCGTCCCGCCAGGAGCTTGGATAACACTGGAAACTCGCGCACCGGATATTGCGGATCGGAACCGGCCGTGAGATCTACGATGAACTTCGGCGGGTGTTGCCGGAAGTCTTCTTCGAGTTTATCCCAGGCGCCCGGCATGATGCGATTGCGCGTGTCCGCGGCCGGGAGATCGTCACCGAAAACTAATCCGGTAAGTGGAAATGTAAGGATATAGCGGCTCGCGGGACGACGCCGCGCCTGGAGATAGACCTCGGCGGCGCTGCGGCCCCAGACGAAGATCCTGTCGTTAGGCGCGGAATGCTCCGTAAGATAGCGCGCCGTCTCCGAAGACTCGCGATTTCCAGCCAACAATTTCCAATGCGCGATCGAGAATGCGACCACGGTCACCATCAGCCATCCGGCCATGACCGCAGGTCGAAAGAACCAGAAACGCGGCTCGGTCCTGCTGCCCCAGAGTTGGACATAATGCGGTGCCGCCAGGAGCGCGAGGGGCGGAACCAACTGAATGTAGTAGTGAGGATAAAATCGCGCGCCCGCGGCCGCCCCAATTACGGAGGCGACCAGTAATCCGAGAAGCGCCGCGCGCTCAGCTTTCCTCTTTGCCCACAGACCATTTCGGTCTCGGAACGCCACCCCGGCACCTACCACCAGCGGCAGACATGCGCTGACAAAAGCCAGGGTGTGAAGAATGCCGGTCTCCCAGAAAACGTGTGGAATATCGTGGCTGGTGAAGGTCCAATAGAACGCGTCGCGCAAGATGCCCTGGCGGGCGAGGACAATTGCCACCAGACCGAGCACGGCGAAAAACCCAGCCGTCAGCATCGCGGCCTGGATGAAGGAAATCGATTTGCTGATCCCACGGCTCGTTCGATAACTCGGAAGAAGGAGATAAATTCCAAGCGGCACTGCCGCGATCGCGGCCGGTTGTTTGAGAAGGAACCCTGCGCAAAGAAGGACTCCCGCGGCGAAAAGCTCGGGTCGCAGTCTCGAGGAGCTCGCTCCAAACGCGATGCTCCACGCCCAGACGAGCGGCAAGTTGATTAACATCTCGCCGTTGAAAGCAAGATTCTTCGAGGTGGCCCAAGGCTGGAACACACTATACAGCAGGGCCGCCAACAAACCGGTCGCGCGATTGAACAACTGTCGGCCGATCGCATAAAGGCCGGCCATCGTGCCGAGCGTCCAGGCCAGCGCAACGGCGTGCAGCGCCAGCCAATTGTATTTTCCCGCGATCTTGAAGACGGCCGCATACGTCCAGAAGAGAAGGGGGGGCTTGCGATCCACGGCATCGATGTAGGGCCGGCCTCCATCCACGATCTCATTGGCGACGACGGAATAGGGCGCCTCATCGTCGATCGCCTGTGGATGTTGCAGCGAAGGAAGGCGGATCGCGACCGTGAGCAAAACGATCCCGAGCGCGGCGAATCGAAACGCTCGGGTTAGCATCTCCTTTTCTTAAGGAGAGAGTGCATCAGCGGCAAGGGCAATGCCCGCTGGCATCTTTTCCGGGCCGACCCATACTCCTCCTCCGTGAAGGAATCAGGACTTCTGCGCTTCATCGACCGATATCCCGGGCAGGTCGTCTGCGGTCTGCTCTCGCTTTTTAAGCGGAGACGAAAACTGACCGGGCGCCGGCGCATCCTGTTTATCGAATTCTTCGAAATGGGGGCGGCCATCATGGCCTATTCGGCATTAAAATATGTCAAAGGCCGGCACCCTGAATCCGAGCTGCACGTTCTTTGCGCGAGCGGAAGCAAAGAGTCCTGGAAGCTTCTTGGATTGGTGCCGGAGCAAAACATCCACGGAGTCGAAGCGAAGAGCATGGTGCGTTTTCTTTCCTCCCTGATTGCCCTCCTCGGATCGTTGCGCCGAATGCGGTTCGATCTCGTGGTTGATTTCGACAAGTTCACCCGGCTCTCAGCCATCACTTCATTCCTGGTCGGCGCCCGGCAAACCGCCGGTTTTTATCGTTATGAATACGAGGGACTCTACCGCGGCGATCTCATCGACGTTCCGTGCGCCTTCAACCAGAACGCGCACATCGCGAAGAATCTTCTCGCGTTATGCAAGGCGGCGCTGGCCGACAAGCAGCATTATCCCAACTACAAGGGGCCGGTAGAAAGTGGGGAGATTTCCGTGCCGGTCTTCGAATCCGATGCCGGGCTGGCGTCGCGGATGAAAACCGGAGTCAGAGAAGTGTTTCCCGATTGGCAGGAGGGTCCGCTCGTTCTGGTCAATCCGGACGTGGGCCCCAATCTGTCGATCAGAAATTATCCGGTCGGCCACTACATCCGGGTCGTGCGCGAATTGCTCGCCCGGTCCGCTGAGATTCGCGTTTTGTTGATTGGGGTCCCCGAAAATGCTGCGACCTGCGAAGCAATTGCAGAGGCGGTAAACGACAAGCGCTGCCGCAATTTCTGCGGGCGCACCCGGTCGCTGACCGAGCTTCTCGAGCTCATCAATTTCTCCCAGTTACTTATCAGCAACGATAACGGCCCGGTTCACTTTGCCTCACTCACTCAGACCCCGATCGTCGCGCTTTTTAGCACCGACTCGCCCTTCGTCTACGGACCGCTTGGCAATTGCGTGATTCTTTACACGTTTTTTCACTGCAGTCCGTGCATCAGTTTCCTGAACAACAAGCGTTCACGTTGCGAGAATAACCTTTGCCTGCAAACTCTCGCCCCCTCCGAGGTGCTGGAAACTTCGTTGCGAGTCATGGAAGGCGCAGTGGCCTACCGCACGATCAACGGCACCCAAAACTATCTCTAAACCTCCCGGCGCCCGGGCCTGAGGTCTGGAACACCCCGGGTCCGCAGGCGGGTCGATTTATTTATGGACGTTTTGCGTCAGGTCCCTTATTTTGTCGGCCTGCTCAATCGGGTATTTATCCAGGCGATCGCGGCGTCGCCTTTCATTCGCGACCTCAATAAGAACAAAGGGGCGCCGCCACGCGGCACCAGTCAGATATGGAACTGAACCGCGTATCATCAGCAACATCCCAAAATATCGCTTCCGCGATGGAAACGGAGCCGAACCATTTCAGCCTCGGCGATTTCCTGGTGGGCGACAGCCGGGATCCCCTGCAGCCGCCGGCGGCGTTCACGAAATGGCTTCATGCCATCAACCTGGCGGTCGAGTTGTATGAGCCGGTCCTGCTCGGTCCGGCCGAGGCGCGCACGACTTTGCGCTATCGCGGTAAATCGCACCCGGTCATCAATTTTTCTTCCTACAATTACCTCGGCCTCGCGAACCACCCCGAAGTGATCGCGGCGGCGCACGAAGCTCTCGCCACTCATGGCCTGGGCGCGTGCGGCTCCCCCGTTCTCTCCGGCATGAGCGATCTCCATCGCCAGCTCGAGAAACGGATGGCGGAATTTCTCGGCTACGAGGACGCGATGCTGTTCAACAGCGGTTTCGGCGGCGCGCTCGGCACGATCTCGGGACTCATGCGAAAGTCCGATGTCGCGGTGATGGACAACCGGTCGCACTTGAGCCTCCGGGACGGTGCGGTCCTGGCGCGCACCCGTTGCGAGCGCTTCGATCACAACGATCCGGAGTCGCTCGACGCGGCGCTCAGGCGGCACAAGGGCAAACGCCATCTTGTGATCGTCGAAGGAATTTATTCCATGGACGGCGATTTCGGACAGCTCGATGCCATCATGGATGTGGCTGACGCGCACGGCGCGAGCGTCTTTGTCGATGAAGCGCATTCGATGCTTGCCTGCGGCGAGAATGGCCGGGGCGCGGTGGAACATTTCGGGATCGAGAAGCGAGTGCGAATGCTTTACGGGACGTTCTCGAAAGCGTTCGGGGCCATGGGTGGATTCGTCGCCGGGTCCAAGGCGATGATCGATTATCTGCGGTTCTATTCGCATCCCTATGTTTATTCCTGCGCTCTCCCACCGGTGATGGTCGCGTCCATCCTGAAGGCGCTCGAGATCGGAACGACGCGGCCGGAATTGCGGACGCGTCTTTGGGAGAACGCAGAATATTTTCACACCCAGCTCGATTCGCTCGGGATCGATACCGGGAATTCGACGACTTACATCATGCC